>Ga0310697_10002421_pt1 | contig 19894 bp, 16 predicted proteins | sample 172DNAGHGlowgp2_FD_203883 | JGI IMG/M metagenome (GOLD analysis project Ga0310697, IMG submission 203883) | Sheep rumen microbial communities from Palmerston North, Manawatu-Wanganui, New Zealand - 1728 DNA GHGlow gp2 (v2) (version 2) | ecosystem: Host-associated > Mammals > Digestive system >... | reverse complement strand
TCAACATCGTGAAGTGGATGATCGAGAAGCTCAACAAGATCGAAATCGAATACTACGCCCCGAAGATCCCGTATCGCGAGACCATCACCAAATCCGCTGAGGCCATGTACCGTCACAAAAAGCAATCCGGCGGTTCCGGTCAATTCGGCGAGGTCCACATGCTCATCGAGTCCTACTACGACGGCATGCCCACCCAGACCAAATACCCGATCCGTGCCACGGAGACCTACGATCTGCCTTGGGGCGGTAAGCTGATCTTCAACAACTGTATCGTCGGTGGTGCCATCGATGCGCGCTTCATGCCCGCCATCCTGAAGGGTATCATGGAGAAGATGGAAGAGGGTCCGCTCACCGGTTCTTACGCCCGCGACATCGTGGTGAACATCTACGACGGTAAAATGCACCCGGTTGACTCCAACGAATTGGCATTCAAGTTGGCTGGCCGTAACGCTTTCAAGGAAGCCTTCAAGAACGCCGGTCCGAAGATTCTGGAGCCTATCTACGACGTTGACATTTTCGTTCCCGCCGACCGTATGGGCGATGTGATGACCGACTTGCAGGGCCGTCGCGGTATCATGATGGGTATGGACAGCGAAGGCGCGTTCCAGATGATCCACGCTAAGATTCCGTTGGCTGAGATGAACAAGTACTCCACCACGTTGAGTTCCATCACCTCCGGCCGTGCCTCCTACAGCATGAAGTTCGCCGAATATCAGCAGGTTTCCGCCGATGTCCAAAGCGAAATCATCAAGAAATACGAAGAGGAGCACAAGGACGAGGAGTAAAAACAACGATGTTAGGATGTTGTATTATAACATCCTTGCAGACACAAAAACGCCCGGCAGCGATGTCGGGCGTTTTTATTGAAGGTGTGTCAAATCAATGTGGAGAGGTGAACCTTGTCCACCTATTCTTTGGTCAGAATCTCTTCCAGCATTTGTCGCAGCGAGGAGGAAGTAAGGTCGCGGGTCATTTTTCCTTCGTGGCAGATAGAGATGTTGCCGGTCTGTTCGGAGACGACCACGGCCACAGCGTCGGTGAATTCGGTGGCGCCTAAGGCGGAGCGGTGGCGAAGGCCCACTTCCTGGGGAAGGTCGGAGTTTTTCGACACGGGCAGGATGCAGCGTGCCGCCGCGATGCGGTGGTCTTTGATGATGACCGCACCATCGTGCAACGGGCTGTTTTTGAAGAAGATGTTCTCTAACAGTTCTGCCGATGGCTTGGCATCGATTTCCTCGCCGGTGTTGAGAAACTCGTCTAACGGGGTTTTGCGGGCAAAGATGATCAAGGCACCGGTCATGTTCGCAGACATGTGACGGCAGGCTTTCTTCACCGTCTCGATCTCGTCCGTGTAAGCCGTGTTTTTGGTTTGCTTGACGAAGCGGTCGCTGAAGAAGTGCACCAGCCGTCCGTCGCCGATATAAAGCAGGAATTTGCGTATTTCGGGTTGGAACAAGATGATGATGGCGAGAACGCCCACATTGATTAGTTCGCCCATCAGGTCGGAAAGCATGGTGAAATGGAAATAGGCGACCACTTTCCAGACCACATAGATGAGGGCCAGCATCCAGAAGATTTTCACGGCGGCGGTGCCTTTCGTCAGTTTGTAGAGTTCGAAAAGCAGGACAGCCACAATCAGGATGTCGAGGATATCGACTATGCGGAAGTTGATAAAATTGAAAATAGCGGCAATCTCCATCATGTCTTTCCGGAATTAAGCCATCAGGGCGGCCAGGGCGATGGAATACATTTTCGTTTTGGCGCTGTCGCCACGGGAGGAGAGGACGCAAGGCACTTTCGCACCTTTCAGCAGGGCTCCGAGTTCGGCATGGTTGAACTTGGTGCAGCATTTGTAGAAGGCATTGCCTGTCTCGATGTTCGGGAAGAGCAGGCAGTCGGCGTCACCGGCCACTTCGCTCTTGAACTTCTTGATTTCCACCGTCTCTTTGTCGATGGCGAGGTCAAGGGAAATAGGTCCTTCGATGTAGGCGTTGCCGAGTTGGCCGCGGCTGCCCATTGCGGCGAGCAGTGCGCCGTCCACGCATGCCTGCATGCCTACGGAAACCTGTTCGGTGGCAGCCAGACAAGCGACTTTCGGTTTCTCGATGCCAAGAGCCTGGGCGGTCTCGATCAGATACTTGAGGATGGCCTGTTTCTCTTTCAGTTCCGGTGCGGGAATCACGGCCACGTCACCCACAATCAACAACTTGTGGTAAGCGGGATTCTCAATCACCGTCACATGGGAAAGGGTGGCTTTCGGCGGGCAGAGGCCCTTTTCCTTGTTGAGGATGGCGCGCATGTATTTGTCGGTGGGAAGCAAGCCCTTCATCAGGATTTGGCCTTCGCCGGCGTTGATGAGATCACAGGCCTTGGCGGCGGCTTTGGTGTCAACGTATTCGGGCACGATGGTGAATTTCGACATGTCGAAGCCATGTTCTTTGCACACTTTCTCGATTTCCTCCGGGTTGCCCACGAGCGTGGCATCAATCACACCCATCTCCACAGCGGCGTGAACAGCCTCGATGGTATGCGCGTCGTTGGCGTTGGCAGCCACCAGTCTCTTTTTCGGTTTCGACTTAACTAATTCAACTAATTGGTCTAATTTTGTGATAGCCATAATGTTACATTTTTAAGATTACAATCGGCAAAGATATAATTTTTTATCGAGATTTTTTTTGTACTTTTGCCACCGTGAAAAAATTTTGGCTCATCATAGGCATATTGTGCTGTCTGATGGCGGTTCAGGCGCAGCACAAGCGGTACGCGGCACGCGTGTTCGACGGCATCACCTACCAGCCGCTCGTCGGTGCCAGCGTCTATAACGCCAACACACAGAAGTTCGCATTCACTGACAAGAACGGCCGTTTCGAGATTGACCTGTCGGTGAACGACACCCTCATCATCTCCAAGTCTATCTATCGTCAGCATGTCGCCGTCATCGACAAAAAGCTGTTCTATGGCTATGAGGATTTCTTCCTCTACTACAAGGCCACCATGCTGAAGGAGGTGACCATCATCGGTATCAATCCTTCATACGAAGGGTTCAAGAAGGACATCGTGACACTGCAACTGCCGGACTACTACAAGCGGATGGAGGAGGCGCAGCTGTCGGAGTGGCAAAGGGCCAACGCCACCTACAAGCCCAACGGCAATGTTCTATCGCTCGGCGGCACCGCCACCCTGTCGCCCATCTCCTACCTCTATGACAAATACAGCCGACGGGGGAAGATGAGCCGTCTCTACAACGAGATGCTCTCCTACGAGGATGAAATCGACCGTATTCAGCAGAAATATAACCGAGAGATTGTATCTGAACTTACTGGGCTTCAAGGTGATGAGCTGCTCGACTTCATGATGTACTGCCGCTTCAACTACTACGACCTGGTGCGCTGGAGCGACGAACAGATCCGCGAGAAAATACGGTCCAACTATTTCAATTACCAATACGACAAGATTACCAATGACAAACAATAGCGACTTTTGGAAGAAAAACTTTTCGTGGTGGCACTTGGCCGGCATGGCCGTGGCGGTGCTGTTAGCGATGCTTTACTGGTATAAATCCGGCCAGTTTTCCGACAATATCCTCAAGAAAAGTCCCGTTTTGATGGCTCTTTGGGGCATCCTGACCGGCTACATTCTCGTCGATCTGGTAAAGTCGAGCAAAAAACGCGACAACGAAAATCCCCATTGAGTGTTATTGTCTGTCGCCTGATAACAAAAAATACTACCTTTGCGCCTTCAAACAGCGAATAAGATTATAAACTAAAATAAAGCATTATGACAGAAAAACTACAAACTTTGAGAGACAGCGCGGCCATGAGATGGACCGCTTTGCTGTTGCTGGCCTTGGCCATGTTCTGTTCGTACATCTTCATGGACATCCTTTCGCCCATCAAGGACCTGATGCAATCGACAAGAGGCTGGGACTCAACCGCTTTCGGTACGATGCAGGGCGCGGAGACATTCCTGAACGTGTTCGTCTTCTTCCTCATCTTCGCGGGTATCATCCTCGACAAGATGGGTGTCCGTTTCACCGCAGTGCTTTCCGGCACCGTGATGCTCATCGGCGGTTTGATCAAGTACTACGCCGTTTCCGAGGCTTTCATCGGCAGCGGTGTGGAGACCTGGTTCACCAACCATCTCAACTACATCCCCGGTTTCCAGGAACTGGGTGTGGCTCCGTTCTATGAGGGGATGCCCGCTTCCGCCAAAGTGGCCGCAGTCGGTTTCATGATCTTCGGTTGCGGTGTCGAAATGGCCGGCATCACTGTTTCCCGCGGTATTGTGAAATGGTTCAAGGGCCGCGAGACCGCGTTGGCCATGGGTTCCGAAATGGCCCTCGCCCGCCTCGGCGTCGCCACTTGTATGATTTTCTCACCCTTCTTCGCCAAGTTGGGTGGCACCATCGACGTGTCCCGTTCTGTGGCATTCGGTGTGGTGCTCCTCTGCATCGCCCTGATGATGTTCATCGTCTATTTCTTCATGGACAAGAAATTGGATGCCCAAACCGGCGAGGCTGAAGAGAAGGACGACCCTTTCAAAGTGTCCGACATTGGCAAGATCCTCTCTTCCGGCGGTTTCTGGTTGGTGGCTCTCCTCTGCGTGCTCTACTACAGCGCCATCTTCCCGTTCCAGAAGTATGCCGTGAACATGCTGCAGTGTAACCTCACGCTCGTTGAAGCCTCTCCCGATACTTTCTGGGGCGGCAGTTCTGTTACTATTATCCAATATCTCATCATGTTGGCGGTGGCCGTCTGTTCTTTCACCAGCAATTTCTCCAAGAATAAAACCGCTAAGGTCGGTCTGATGGCGTTGGCTGTCGTGGCCTTGATTGTCTATTGCTGGATGGGTTACATGCGTGGCACGGCTGAGACCATCTTCGCCGTCTTCCCGCTGCTCGCCGTGGCCATCACCCCGATCCTTGGCAACTATGTCGATCACAAGGGTAAAGCCGCTTCCATGCTGATGATTGGCTCTTTGTTGCTGATTATCTGTCACTTGACCTTCGCATTCATTCTGCCGCAGTTCAAAGGCAACGCCGCCGGCGGTGTCATCGTGGCTTACCTGACCATCCTCGTGCTTGGTGCCTCTTTCTCCTTGGTGCCCGCCGCTTTGTGGCCGAGCGTCCCGAAATTGGTCGATGAGAAGATCATCGGTTCCGCTTACGCTTTGATTTTCTGGATCCAGAACATCGGTTTGTGGCTCTTCCCGCTGCTTATCGGCAAGGTGCTCGACAAAACCAATACCGACATTATCGACCAAATGAACGCCGGACTGATTGACGCGGAAACAGCTGCCGTCTCTTACGACTACACCTGGCCGTTGGTGATGCTGGCTTGCTTGGGCATCGCCGCCCTCATTCTCGGTATCGTCCTGAAGGCTGTCGATAAGAAACAGAACCTCGGTCTGGAGGAACCGAACATCAAGTAATTTATTGATGCGCAGAATATTGCTTCTCAGAAATAACAAAAAGGACATCTGGATGGGTGTCCTTTTTTTATGTTTGGTGATAGTTGAAAAAAGCAATGTGCAAAAGGAGAAAAATGTATTTTTGCGCCTTTGCAGATTAAAGCCTTCAATATGCATTACTTCTACTCTCCTGACATATTCCAACCTTTCGTCGCTTTAAGCAACGAAGAATCAGAGCATTGCGTTCGTGTAATGCGGCATCGCGAGGGCGATGTCGTGCGCGTTACCGACGGTCGTGGCCATCTGGCGGAAGCGGTCGTTGCGGATGCGCATCCGAAAAGATGTCTTTTGGAAATCCGGCAGGAAATTGTGGACAATATGCTGATACACAATGGTCTGCATTTGGCCATCGCGCCCACAAAAAATGCCGACCGCATGGAATGGCTTTTAGAGAAGGCCATAGAAATCGGCGTGTGCTCGCTCACATTCCTGCAGTGTGACCACTCCGAGCGCACGCGCCTCAACCTCGATCGCCTGCAACGGCTCGCCATAGCCGCATTAAAACAGTCGCAAACCAGGTGGCTTCCAGAACTTTGCATGGCGAAATTCAGGGATTTTATTATACAAACCAATGAAAAACAAGCAGATAAGTTCATTGCTTGGTGCGATGAAAACAACCAAAGGCAGTTGGTGAACGCTCCTCGTCACTATTCCGATATGATTCTGCTCATTGGTCCGGAAGGGGACTTTAGCCCGGAAGAGATTGATTTGGCGAGAAAATCCGGCTACCTGGAGGTGAAGCTTGGCGACCGTCGTTTGCGCACCGAGACTGCAGGGCTCTATGGTTGTTTGGCAGCGTCGCTTCCCTTTATCCGACGATAGGTTCCAAGCCTTTTTTTTGTATTTTTGCCTCTCCTTTAAATTACACAAAAGATGACGAAGAAACTTCTCCTGATAGATGCCATGGGCTTGATTTTCAGAGCCTACTATGCGATGATCAAGAGTCCGCGATTCACAAGCAAGGGGCTGAACACCTCCGCGATGCTTGGTTTCACCAATTCGCTTTACGAGGTGCTCAAAAATGAGAAGCCTACTCACGTGGCCGTGGCTTTCGACACGGGTGCGCCCACGTTCCGGCATATCGAATATGAACACTATAAGGAGAACCGCGAAGCCACGCCCGACGACATCGTGCAGTCCGTTCCCTATATCAAGCGCATCCTCGATGCCTTTCAGATCACAATGGTCGGCATTGATGGCTATGAAGCGGACGATTTGGTTGGATCGCTTGCAAAACATGCTGAAATCGAGGGGTTTGAAGTATTAATGCTCACCTCCGACAAAGACTACGGGCAGCTGGTTTCCGACCACATCCGCATGTACAAGCCCGGCAAGTTCGGTCAGCCGGCGGAAATCCTCGGCGTGGAGGAAATCTGCGCGAAATACAAGATCGCCCGCCCCGAACAGCTCATCGACATGCTCGGTCTCTGGGGCGACACCTCCGACAACATCCCCGGCGTGCCTGGCATCGGACAGGTGCGCGCCCAGAAACTGCTCGCCAACTACGGCAGCATTGAGGAGATGTACGCTCGCAATTTCGACCAGGACAACGAGAAGACTCGCACGCTCATGAACCAGTACAAGGAGCAGGCTTTTCTATCCAAAGAGCTGGCTACCATCATGATAGACATCCCGATGGAATACAATTTCGACAATATGGTCTATCTCGGTCCCGACCCGCAGAAACTCAAGGCCATTTTCGACGAGCTGGAGTTCAAAGCCCTCACCAAGCGCATCTTCACCGATTTGTCGCTACAGATGCCGCAGCCCCAAGCAGCCCCCGATCTCTTTTCCCCGGTGGAGGAAACTGCCTCGCAAAATAATGAGGAATTTCCATTCCCCAAAACCGTCTTGGAACTTTCCAAAATCGTGGAAATATCTTCGTTAGAAAATATAATAGGTGCAGATCCACGTGATACGCGAAGATTAGAAATTGAGCGAAGCGAAACAATCTATTTTACGTGGATATTCCAGCAGGAGCGCATCGCGGGATTCGCCTTTGCTTTCGACGAAACCACCACCTACTGCCATTGGGTGGAGAATGAACATCGTCATTATCAGCAATTTATTCAATATATTTTCGGAAAACCGCGCACTGTGGTCATGCATGACTGCAAAAACACCTACAAGTACCTGAAGTCGTTCCGTGTGGAGCCGAAATGCACTTTTTGGGACGTGCAGATTGCCCACTACCTGCTGGAACCCGAACGCAAACACCAGCTTGATGTTCTCGCACTAAGCTATTTCGACACGGAGTTGGCAGAGACCGGCAAAGCGTCGCCCGCGCCCGAGAACGAACAGCTCCTGTTACTGCAAAAACTCTATCCTTTGTTAGATAAGGAACTGAAAAAAAACAAGTTGTCAGACTTGTTCACGCAGATGGAGATGCCTCTGGTGCCCGTGCTGGCCGATATGGAATATACCGGCGTGAAGGTTGATGTGGCCACTTTGCAGCAGAATTCCGACAGTATGAATGCCGAAATCGCCGCCATCGAGCAGCAGATTTACGACTACGCCGGGGTGAAGTTCAACATTGGTTCGCCCAAACAGTTAGGGGAGATTCTCTTCGAGAAGATGAACCTGGTGAAGAACGCGCGGCTGACGAAGAGCAAACAGTACCAGACCGGCGAGGAGGTGCTCAAGAAGATGGCCTATAAGCATCCGATTGTGCCGCTGATTCTCGAATGGCGCAAGCTGTCGAAGCTGAAAACGACCTACATTGACGCATTGCCGCAGCTCATCAACCCGAAGACGGGGCGCATCCATTCGACTTTCACCCAAACGATTACGGCCACGGGGCGGCTCAGCTCCCTCAACCCGAACCTGCAGAACATCCCTGTGCGCACCGAGCGCGGCCGCGACATCCGCAAGGCCTTCGTGCCCTCCGACGGTAACGTCCTGCTCGCCGCCGACTATTCCCAGATCGAGCTCCGCATCGTCGCGCACGTGTGTCAGGACGAGCGCATGATCGAGACCTTCCGCAACAACGAGGACATCCACGCGACGATGGCTGCCCATATCTACGGCGTTGACAAAGAGGAGGTTACCGCCGATATGCGCCGGGCCGCCAAGACCGTCAACTTCGGGATTCTGTACGGCATCTCCGCCTTCGGTCTCGCCGACCGGTTGCAGATTCCGCAGGCCGAGGCCAAGCAACTCATCACCGACTATTTCCGCAGTTTTCCGAAAATATCTGATTATCTGAATGATACGTTAGATTTCGCCCGCCAACACGAGTACGTGGAGACGCTTATGGGCCGCCGCCGCAACATCCGCGACATCAACGCGAAGAACGGCGTCTTGCGGGCCGCCGCCGAGCGAAACGCCATCAACGCGCCCATCCAGGGCACTGCCGCCGACCTCATCAAAATCGCCATGGTGCGCATCCATCAGACGATGAACGAGCGGAACATGCGCAGCAAGATGATTCTGCAAGTCCACGACGAGCTCATCTTCGACACCTGTCCCGATGAATTGGAATCTCTAACTGAAATCGTGAGAGACTGTATGTCCAATGCTATGCAACTTTCTGTACCATTGGATGTTAATATTAATAGTGGACACAATTGGTTAGAGGCACACTGATTCTTGTTCCATATCCCTTTTATCTCTATCTATTTGCATAATTATCAGAAAGTGAAAGATATAGACAAAAGTACGCGTCCTATTCTTTGGCTAATAGTCATGGTTCTTTTCACTCCTGTGGTTGGGTTGTTTCTCAACTACGATGTCTTCAAGTTAGGGAGTATGCTTTTGTTGCTGATTTGGATAGTGGTACTGCTGATTCCATACGTCCTAACACAGAAAAAATGGCTGTACATCGCTGCCGCGAGCTTGCTGTTTGTGGATGGATTCGTCAACCTTTTCCACTGGATTGTGCTCAAATGCCCACTGAATGCCTCGTCTATCTTTGTGTTTTTGAACACCAACTTCAACGAAGCGTCGGAATTTATGGCCATCAAAATGACGCCTTTGTTATTGCTGTTTATCCCTTATATCGCATTGTTTATCATTGTGTTAAAGCGTATTCCGCAACTCTCGTTCCAGTCGAAAGGCGAAATTTTCGTGTGGTCAGCGTTGTGGTTGTTTGTGGCAATTTATTTTGCGGACAATATCATCCACAAACGTTTTCTCCGAAGCGCAGTACCTGACGTGGAATGTGCTGTAATTTCGTTTATTAAGGAATCGGAAGAGTACAACAAATTGGAAAGCCGCAACCTTTTCCAACTCAACGCTGAACTCACAACCGATGATCCCACACTGGTCGTGATCATCGTTGGCGAGTCGTGTAATCGCAACCATATTTCCCTGTACGGATACAAACGCGAAACCACGCCCCGGCTGAAGGCGAGACAAGACATCTTGGTGTTCGACAATGTGGTGAGCGCTAACTCCAACACCTTGTATTCAGTGATGAACTTCCTGACTGAGAACAACATGGAGCATCATCTCCCGCTTGACAGTTGCATCCACATTTTCGATGTGCTGCACTCAACCCCGTACCGGTCGTATTGGATTTCAAATCAGGCACCTATCGGACTTTGGGAGAATGGTGTGACCAACTTGGTTCAGAACGCAGACGTAAAAACATTCGTCAATGTCACTTCCAGTTCATCAATGGAGAGCACCCAAACGGCATCTTACGACCAAAGGCTTTTCGAACCGCTTCAGTCCGCACTCACCGATACAGCGAAACACAAGGTCGTTTTTCTTCACCTTTTAGGTTGCCACACCCAATATAACAAACGTTATCCCAGCGACTTTGCTCTTTTTGAGGAGAAAGGCGACAAACGCACCCGAGTCATCAACAGCTATGATAACGCAGTGTATTACAATGATTTCATTATCGATAGTGTTTTCTCTATGTTGAAGGCCTACAGCCTGTTACATCAGAAGGTGCGGGTTTCGGCCCTATATTTCTCCGACCATGGCGAGAATGTTTACGATGAAGGCGACTATTGCGGACACAACTACTCGGACAGAATACCCCGCGCCAATGTGGAGATTCCGTTTATCCTGTGGCTGTCGCCTTCGCAAAAGGAATACCTTGATGCACATAATTGCCTTGTTGAAAGCCAGTTGCATACGCCGTATATGATCGATGACCTTTTTCACACAATCATAGACCTCTGTTGCATCGCGACCCCTTGCTTCGACAAAACCAGAAGTTTCCTCAACCCCGACTTCGACTCATCCCGTCCGCGCATCCTTGAGGACGGAAATGCGTATAAAGCCAAAGAAACAAACTGATTATAAGACATTTACTTTTATCAAAAGGCTGTTTTTTCTGGAAACTTCCTTACGTGAAAAAAAAATGTATCTTTGCAGGTTTTAATTTTGGATAAGAATGTTTACTGGAATTATAGAGAAAACGGGTAAAATCGTTAAGATTGAACAAGATAGAACCAATTTCGACTTCACGCTGGAAGTGGACTTCGCGGAAGAGTTGAATATTGACCAAAGCATGGCGCACGACGGCTGCTGTCTCACCATCGTGAAATTAGACAAGGAAAAGAAACAATATGTGGTGACCGCCATGGAGGAAACAATGCTGAAGACCAACCTCGGCACCTGGAAAGTGGGCGACGAGGTAAACCTCGAACGCAGTATGCGTATGGACGGCCGCTTCGACGGTCACATCGTGCAAGGCCATGTTGATCAGACGGCTGTATGTGAAAAAGTGGTGGATGAGAACGGCAGCTGGCGCTTCTACTTCACCTACGACCCCGACAAGAACAATTTCACTGTGCCAAAGGGTTCCATCTCCGTCAACGGCGTGAGTCTCACCGTGGTAGATTCCGAAAAAGGCCGTTTCTCCGTGGCCATCATCCCCTACACCTATAAAGTCACCAACTTCCACAACCTGAAGCCCGGCTCCGTGGTCAACATCGAGTTCGATGTCTTCGGGAAATATGTGCAACGCCTTCTCGCCGAATATTTCGCCAACCGGGAAAAATAAAACTGCCAATTCTTCGTTATTCACGCTTCACTAAAAAACGAATCTCATTGAAAAAGAAAACAAAAATATTCGTCAGAATTGCCACCGGTCTGCTTGTCATCGCAGCACTGGCGGGTTGCTCTACCTCGAAAAACACCTTCCCGAATCGTGCTTACCATAACGTAACTTGCAGGTATAACGTCTATTGGAACGGGAACCAAGCGATGAAGGAAGCCGAGAAAGAGCTGGCTAAGCTGTCGAAGGACAACTACACGGCCACGTTGCCCATCTACAACTATCCTGACAAGACCGAACTGGGACCTTGTCTGTCGCATTTGGACCGCACCATCGAGAAATCGTCGAAGGCCATCCACAAGCACTCGATGATGTTCAAGGGCAAGGAGTATGTCAAAACCATCGACGACGCCTACTTCCTGATGGCCAAGTCGTATTTCTACAAGCAGGACTACGTGCAGGCGCAGCGTGTGCTGAACTACATTGTGCACACTTACCCGAAGTCGAATATCCGGAACGAGGCGGAGGTGCTGCTGGCACGCACGCAGATTCGCCAGGGCTATTTCTCCAGCGCGGATGAGTTGCTGGAGACCATCCGCTACATGAACGAGAAAAAGAACAAGAAAAATTTCGCCGTGCTCTTCAACGCGGCCAAGGCGGAATACCACCTCACCGCTCCCGATGGGGATATGCAGGAAGCCATCGACTATATCGGGAACGCGCTGGCCAACCACCCTAAACGGGAATTCCGCACGCGCCTGCAGTTGATTCTCGGCGAACTCTACGAAAACCTCGGGCAGCAGGCCGAAGCGCAGAAGAACTTTAAGGAAGTCATCAAGAAATCCAACAATTACGAGATGACATTCTGTGCGCAAATGCACCTCGCCGCCAACTACGACGGTACCGAATCCAACCGCAACGCCATCACCAAGCAGCTTAACAAGATGCTGGAAGACAAGAAGAACGAGAACTACCGCGACCAGATCTACTACGCATTCTCCGAAATCGCCCGAATCGATGAAGAGACCGACTTGCGCATGGAATATCTCGCAAAATCAGTGTCTGCCTCCACGGAAAACAACTATCAGAAGACCTTTTCCAGCATTACTTTGGCCGACCTTTACTTCGAGGAGAATGAATACCGCGAAGCGCAGCACTACTACGACACGGCCATGCTGGCCATCCCGAAAAACTACCCCAACTATGAGGAGTTGCGGAAGAAATCGAATGTGCTGAAGGATTTGGTGGACAAACTGGACGAGATAGACCTGCAAGACAGCTTGCTGCGCATCGCCAACCTGCCGGAAAGCCAGCGAAACGCCTGGGTCAGGAAAATGATTGCCGACTACACGGAAGCCGAGCGCAAGGCCGCCGCCGAAGAGGCCGAACGCATGCTCGCCATGCAGAACGCCGCCTCCTACGCCAACATCAACAACCAAAGTGGCGGCAACGGCAAATGGTACTTCTACAACCAAGCTTTGGTGACTGCCGGACAGCAGGACTTCTACCGCCGCTTCGGCAACCGTAAGCTGGAGGACAACTGGTTCATCAGCAACAAGGCCCAGATCTCTTTCGATGATATGGCGCTCATGAACGACCCGTCGTTAGCCAAAGACACGGTCGATTACGATGAGGACGGCAATCCGATTCCCAAACGTGAGACCGACCCCAAGAAAGAGGCCTACTATTTGCAGGATCTTCCTCTGACACCGGGAGCCAAAGATACGGCTAATGCCATCATTGCCAAGGATTTGTACGAGACAGGTTTCATGTATCAGGACCTGCTGGGCGACACCAAGCGCGCTTGTGCATCCTTCGAGTCGCTGCTGCAACGCTACCCGAAGAGCGAGTATGCCCTGCCCGCCATCTACATGCTCTATACGCTCTACCAAAAGAGCGGGAATTCCAAAGCTGAAACCTATAAAAACACCATTCTCACCCAATACGCGGAAACCGACTACGCCAAACTGATTCAGGATCCGAACTATTACCAGAAATTGGCTGCCCGGGAGAAGACACTGGAAAACCAATACGAGCAGGTGTATGCGGACTTCACGAACAAGCGCTGGAAAAATGTGGTTGCCGCTGCAGATGCCGCAATTCCGAATTGCACCGACGCCACCCTTCAGTCGCAGTACGCCTATCTCCGCGCCATCGCCGCCGGACAGGTCTATAATCAGGATACGCTCATTGTGGGAATGACGAACATCGTCACCAAATACGCGCAGGAGCCGGTGGCGGAACTGGCCCGCTACTATTTGTCGAACTTCTCGAAAGAGCAAATCCAAAAGAGTATGGGCGTTGAAGCGGGCGACACCGTGAAAAACGAAGCGCTGCAACAGGTTGTCAAGGCCAATGAGCCCCAAAAGCCGAGTGCTTTCGTCTTCAATGCCAAGGATCAGCACTACATTGTCCTGTTAGTGAAAACGGCCGAATTGCCCCTGCAGACCATCAAACAGAACATCACGACATTCAACAAAACCTATTTCAGTCTTAAAAAATTGACTGTCAGCAGTTTCTTTATTGACAATCAACGGCAGATGGTTACCATCTCAAAATATGAAGACAGTGCTGATGCCATGGACTACTATCAGATTTTAGTGAAGGACGAGGTGTTCAAAGGGGACATTGACAAGGGGAGTATTGTGGTGTATGCCATGAGTAGCAACAACTATACCACGTTCTATAACAAACGTGCAGAACGGGAGAACTATCCCGCATTTTTCAAAGATAATTATCTTAAAAACCAATAAAAATCAGACGATTATGAAAGAAACCGATACTCGTGAATACAGTGGCGCAGCTGTGAATGTCATTGCGCAAGGGACCCAGTTGCAAGGCAACATGGTTACGGCTTCCGATTGCCGCATTGACGGTATGCTCCGTGGAAACATCGAATCCAAGGCCAAGATTATCGTCGGCAGAAGCGGTGTGGTGGATGGCAACATCAAATGTGCCAACATCGAAATCGAGGGCAGTGTGAAGGTGGAGTCCTTGATTGTGACGGAACTGCTTTCGCTGAAGGCCACCGCCAACCTGATTGGCAGCATTGAGACCAGCAAAATCGCCATTGAGCCTGGTGCGGAGTTCTCTGGTACTTGCAAAATGCGCAACAGTCGTCCAGTGGTGCAGCAGGCCGCTCCCCAACCTGAACGGAAATAGGGCATGTCAGGGCCCGCTACCTCCAAGAAGGATTCCCCCATCCATCAATATGCCACATACACGAATTTGGCCTTTGAGATGGGAGCCGTTATCGCTTTAGGTGTTTTTGGAGGGATAAAATTAGATAAACTATTGAATACCAGTCCTTTGTTTACAATTGTGTGCTCATTGGCTGGTATTGCAATTTCACTTTTTCTTATTATCAAGTCCACCTTGAAACCGCAAAAAAATCAGAAAAATGGGAAAAAAGATACCGATTAGGAAGTTTTCGTTTCGAATCATTGTGTTTTCTGTCATCATGGCGGGATTGGGGTTGCTGTTTCAGTGGCTATGCCCGCAATGGGCCACTCCTGCGATGCCTTTCATCGTGCTCTTTTTCTTTGTGATGACGCTCTTCACCATGTATGTGATTCTTCGCAGCGAGAACGGTCAGGATGGCAAAAAATTCGTCTCTTCCTACATGATTTCCCGTACGGTGAAAATCCTGTCTTGCCTGCTGTTTCTGTTCCTTTACATTTTTCTGAAACCAGATGATGCCATTCGGTTCGCCATTGCGTTTCTCGTCATCTATTTCCTCTATGCCATTTTTGAGGTCATCTTGTTGAAGAAGGAAAATGAATAAGAAGTCGCTGTTATACAACGGGAAATCCAAGCAGATTTTTGCCACGGAGAGCCAGAATTTCGTCATTATGGCCTTCAAGGACGATGAAACGGCCTACTATGGAGTGAAAAAATCCACCATTCCCAACAAAGGTGCATTAAACAATCGGATTTCTTCCATTTTGTTTCAATACTTGGAGAAAAATGGCATCCATACACATTTTGTGGAACGGTTGGGCGAAAACGAGCAGTTGTGTCGCCGTGCCACCACGCTTCCCCTGGAGTTCATTGTGCGCAATGTGATTGCGGGCACGCTCTCACGTCGGCTTGATATCGAAGAAGGCACGGTCCCGGAACATACCATTTACGAAATATGCCTGAAAAGCGACATCCTTCGTGACCCGCTCATCAACCATTACCATGTGGAGGCCCTCGGATATGCCAAAGAGGAAACGCTGATACAAATCCGCGCGGTCATGCAACAAGTCAATGAACTGCTCACCGATTTGTTCCATAAGATTCACATTGATTTGATTGACTTCAAAGTGGAATTCGGCTTTGACAGCGACGGACAGTTGATGCTCATAGATGAAATATCTCCCGACACCGCCCGTTTTTGGGATTCTGACAGTCACGAGAAGCTCGACAAGGATCTGTTCAGTCGTGATCTTGGGGACATCAAAGTGGCATATACAGAAGTTTTGGCCCGTCTTGAAACCTATTTACAAAATGGATAAGAAAACGTTGCGGCAAGCCATTCGCACCGCAAAGAAACAACACACGCAAGAGGAACTTTCAATCCAATCGGAAGCGGTGCTCGCAAAGCTCGCCGGTCACCCTCGCTTTCTTGCCGCCGAACGGGTAATGCTTTATGCTTCGCTGCCCGATGAGGTGCAGACGCTGTCGTTTATCGAGGATTGGCGGTATCGGAAAACCGTGATTCTTCCCACGGTGGCGGGTGACGATATCGTTCCGGTGGAGCTTGCCGCCGGGATTACGTTTGCGGAGGGTGATTTCCATATTCCCGAGCCGCAGAACCAGCCTTACACGGGCGATTTCGACCTTATTGTGGTGCCTGGCATGGCCTTTGACAAGGCGGGACACCGCCTCGGGCGCGGAAAGGGTTACTACGACCGTTTCCTGGCAAAGCATCCGAATGTGCATACCATCGGTATTTGTTTTGATTTCCAATTGGTTCCGGAAGTCCCTTCCGAGCCCCATGACCGCCTCATGGACGAGATCTTATGCCCCTAACTTCCACCTATAAAACTCGTGCCATAAACCGTTTGACCAAATCAAAAAAAACGTACTTTTGCAGGTTTTAATAATCTGCCAAGTCGTGAATACAATCGAGCAACATTTTCAAGAAATTCTTCAGGATAGAAAGCCCGAAAATCTTTACAATCCAATCACTTACATTTTAATGCAGCCGGGCAAACGATTGCGTCCCCAGTTGGTGCGCATGGCTTCCGGAATGTTCGGCGGCGACCCGGAACAGACAGAACTGGTCGCCACTTCTTTTGAGATGCTGCACAACTTCACTTTGATTCATGATGATATCATGGACAAGGCCGATGTCAGGCGCGGCCAGCCGACTGTCTATAAGAAATGGAACAGCAACATTGCCATATTGTCGGGCGATGCGCTCGCCGTGATGGCCATGCAACAGCTCCTCAAGCTGCATTGTGCACCGGAAACCGTCTTGGATCTTTTGGCACTTTTCGCCCAAACAGCCTTGGAGGTGTGCGAGGGTCAGCAGTATGACCTGGACTTTGAATCCGAGGAGACTGTGTCCATAAACGACTATATTGGCATGATTCGTCTGAAAACCGCCGTCATGTTCGCGGGCTGTTTGAAGGCTGGGGGGCTTCTTGCCGGAGCCGACGATGCCAGCCTCCAAGCTCTCTATGACTTGGGCATCCATTTGGGGTATGCCTTCCAACTGGCTGACGATTTGCTGGATGTGTATGCCGATGAAAGTGTGTTCGGAAAAGCTGTGGGCGGAGACATCAAGGACAACAAGAAGACGTTTGTATATCTGAAGGCACTTGAATTGGCCGACAAAACGCAGCGAGACGAGCTACATCGCCTGTTTTCCTCTTCCGATACGAATGAACAGGAAAAATTTTGCCGCGTGAAAGCCATTTTTGATGCTGTAAATGTGAAAGAGTTCACAGAAAAGGAAATAAACCGATACACGAATCTCTGCTTGGAGGACATCGAACGCATACATGCCCAAGAGGAGAGCAAGACGGTTGTCATTTCCCTTGTCAACCAACTCCAAAGCCGTAAAAAATAGAGATGGCACAGGACAACAGCAATCGCTATTATATCATTCTGGCGGCTCTCGGCATCCTGTTGTTGGTTTATACCGCCAGGCTTTTCCATTTGCAGGTTTTGGACAAGTCGTATCGCCGGAAGGCTGATGAGAACGCCATCCGTGAAAAGACCATCCACCCTGCGCGGGGCTTCATTTATGATCGCAACGACTCCCTGATGGTCTATAACGACGCCGCCTACGACTTGATGGTGGTGCCCAACGAGTTGCGTCCTTTCGACACGGTGGAACTCTGTCGCGTGCTGGATTTGGAAATCGGAGAGGTAAGGAAGAAAATCGAGAAAGCCACCAAGTATTCCCGCAGCGTGCCGTCACTGTTCAAACAGCAGATTTCCAAGGAGGATTATGGCTACCTTCAGGAAAAGATGTCGGAGTTTCCGGGGTTTTTCGTGCAGAGCCGCACTTTGCGTTCCTATCCGCAGCCCATTGCGGCGCATATTCTCGGTTACGTCAGCGAGGTGGATGAGCAGGATGTGGAGAGTGACACTTATTACAAGATGGGCGACTATATCGGCAAGAGCGGCATCGAGAAGGCTTACGAGCCGGTGCTGCGCGGCATCAAGGGCAAGCAGAAGGTGCTGGTTGACGTGCACAACCGCGAGGTGGGTCCCTACAACAACGGCGAGGAGGACATTGTGGCGGTGCCGGGCACTTCAATATGGAGTACTCTTGACATGCAGCTGCAGCGTTACGGGGAGGAGTTGATGGCGGGCAAGCGCGGTGCCATCGTCGCCATTGAACCCAAAACCGGCGAAATCCTCTGCCTGGTCTCCAGTCCCAACTACGACCCTAACCTCTTGGTGGGTACTGCCCGACCCAAAAACTACGGCAAGCTGGTGATGGATCCCGAGAAACCGCTGTTCAACCGTGCGTTGCAGGCGGCTTATCCGCCCGGCTCCACCTTCAAGTTGGCCAACGGGCTCATCGCCCTGCAGGACGGCATCATCACCCCGTCCTCCGTCTATTCCTGCTCCGGCGGCGGTTACCACATCGGCAGCCACGTCGTGCATTGCCACAATTGCGGAGGACTCAACATCTACAGCGCCATCCAACGGTCGTGCAACACCTTCTTCTGCCGCGCCTACTACAATATCCTCTCCAATCGCGTCAAATACAAGAACATCGACGAGGCCTATACCGCATGGCTCGACTATATGAGCTCCATGGGCTTCCTGCAGGTGTTCGACACTGACCTGCCCTACGAGCTGAAAGGGCGCATCCCGACGGCGGAATACTTCGACAAGAAGTACAACAACAGCTGGAACGGCAACACGGTGGTGTCGATGGGCATCGGGCAGGGCGAAGCGGCGGTCACCCCTCTGCAGATGGCCAACATGCTGGCCGTGATTGCCAACAAGGGTTACTACATCCGGCCTCACGTGGTGCGCGCCATTGGCCATAAAGACAGTTTGAACACCCAATTCAACGACAGGATAAATTCCAAGATTGAGCCGAGGCACTTCGAAACGGTGTTGCAGGGCATGCGGCAAGTGGTGACCGCCGGTACCGGACGCGGGGCTGCGATTCCCGGCATCGAGGTGGCGGGCAAAACCGGCACTGCCCAGAACCCCCACGGGCGCGACCACTCCGTCTTCGCCCTCATCGCCCCCGCCAACGACCCGCAAATCGTCATTTTCTGCTTGGTGGAGAACGGCGGCTTCGGCGCCACCGTGGCCTGCCCCATCGCCAGCCTCATGGCCGAATTCTACCTCAACCGAAAAGTGGAACGCAAGGACCTCGAAAACCGAATGAAAGAACTCAAAGTCAAATAAGCTATGCCGAAGTTAGACTCCCGCAACAAGATTACCAAAGGCTTCGATGTCAAACTGATATGCTACTATCTTGCATTAGTCCTCATCGGCTGGATCACCATCTACTCCACCTGCTACATTCCCGATGGTTCCGCCCATATCTTCGACTTCTCCCAGCCCTACAGCAAACAGATGCTTTGGATTGGGACGTCATTTGTCTTGGCTATTGTCATCTTGCTGATAGACACGGGAATCATTCAGCACTATGCCTACTTTTTCTACCTTTTCTGTCTCTTCTTGATGGTTTTGGTCCTTTTCATCGGTGCTGAGATCAACGGTGCGAAGTCGTGGATTAAAATCGGAAGTTTTAGTTTGCAACCAACAGAGTTTATGAAAGTTGCGACAGCGTTGGCAATGGCCAAGTTCATGCACGAGGGCAAGACCGACAATCAGCGGAGATATGTGTGGATCGGCCAAATCGCCCTTATCGCTATCCCCGTAGTGGTGGTGATGCTGCAGCACGACGCCGGATCCGCCTTGGTGTTCGCTTCCTTCATCATCCTCTTCTACCGCGAAGGGCTAAGCACCGAATTCATCGTTCTCGGCCTTATCGCCGCTGTT
>Ga0310697_10002420_pt1 | contig 19894 bp, 12 predicted proteins | sample 172DNAGHGlowgp2_FD_203883 | JGI IMG/M metagenome (GOLD analysis project Ga0310697, IMG submission 203883) | Sheep rumen microbial communities from Palmerston North, Manawatu-Wanganui, New Zealand - 1728 DNA GHGlow gp2 (v2) (version 2) | ecosystem: Host-associated > Mammals > Digestive system >... | reverse complement strand
AATACCGGCAGACAGAGCCATAGAGTCAGCACCACCACCAGCAGACAGAGCCTGGAACGATCCGATCATACCGAGCACTGTACCGAACAGAGCGGTCAGGGTACCCAGAGATACGATGGTAGCGACCATAGGCATGTTCATCTGGAGAGTAGGCATCTCGAGCTGAGTAGCCTCCTCGTGAGCCTGCTGGATCTTAGCAATCTTAGCAGCCTTCTTCAGTGTGGTGTCACCCTCAACGGTCTGGTACATCTTGATAGAAGCCTTAACGACGTTAGCTACAGAACCCTGCATCTTGTCGCACAGAGCGTCAGCCTCAGCGAACTTCTGGTCCTTGATGAGACCCTTCACCTGAGCGGTGAACTTAGCGAGGTTAATCTTACCAGCAGCGGTCTTGATAGCGAAGTAACGCTCGATACCCAGACAGATAACGGTGAAGAGAAGGGTGAGGATCAGACCTACAACGAAACCTCCCTTATACACTGTACCCAGCAGATTTGCAGGATGGCCAGAACGGTCGCCACCAACGAAGTTGTCGGGGTTACCCATAACGAAATACCATACTGAATAACCTGCAATAGCGCAAATCACGAGGATAATCCATGCAGCTTTTACACCCTGAAAGCCCGATTTTTTAGCTGGGGCTGCAGCCTTTGTTGTTGTTGCCATAAATGTAATTTTTAATTTTTTAGTTATTAAATAAATGATTTGTATTATTATCGCTTACGTCCCGCAAAGATAACGAAATAAAGTGGACTGACCGCCTAATTAAGAACTTTTAACTTGATATTTCTCAATTTTTACGCTAAAACGGCCAAAACGTCCTTAATACGACGCATTGCTTCAACAATATTCTCGTCACTTGTGGCATAACTCATGCGGAAACATTCGGGGTCGCCAAAGGCGTCGCCGCCCACCGTTGCCACGTGTCCCTTTTCGAGCAGATACATGGCAAAGTCGGTAGAATTACCGATGGTTTCCCCATCAGGTGTCTTCTTGCCGAAGAAGCTGGAGCACTTGGGGAACAGGTAGAAGGCTCCCTCGGGGACGTTGACCTCGAGTCCGGGAATGTCCTTGGCCAGGCGGACGATGAGGTCGCGACGGCGCTCGAAGGCCTTGCGCATCTCCTCGACACACTCCTGACTGCTGGTGTATGCAAACTCGGCAGCCTTCTGACTGACGCTGCACGGTCCGCTGGTGTACTGTCCCTGCAGCTTGTTGCAGCCCTTGACAATCCACTCCGGAGCGGCAATATAACCAATGCGCCAGCCGGTCATAGCGTAGGCTTTCGACACACCATTGACAATGATGGAGCGCTCCTTCATGCCCGGGAACTGGGCAATGGACTGATGTTTTCCAACGTAGTTGATGTGCTCGTAAATTTCATCTGCGAGGACAAAGAGGTCGTCGTGGGCCAAGATGACCTTCGCGAGTCCCTCGAGTTCGGCTTTCGAATAGACGCTGCCCGTAGGATTGCTGGGCGAGCAGAGAATGAGCAGGCGCGTCTTGGGGGTGATGGCAGCCTCCAGCTGGGCAGGCGTCATCTTGAAGTTCTGCTCGAAGCCGGCCTCGACAATGACGGGATTACCGCCAGCCAGCAGCACCATCTGCGGATAGCTGACCCAATAGGGAGCGGGGATGATGACCTCGTCGCCCGGATTGATCATCGCCATCACGGTGTTGCAGACACTCTGCTTGGCACCATTCGACACGAGAATCTCGGCAGGCGTATAGTGCAGCTGGTTTTCACGCTCCAGCTTACGGGCTATGGCCTGACGCAGGTCGGGATAGCCGGGAACGGGAGAATAACGCGAGTAATTCTCGTCGATGGCCAGCTTGGCAGCCTGCTTAATATGGTCGGGGGTATTGAAGTCCGGTTCACCGACGCTCATGTTGATGACGTCGATACCCTGGGCTTTCATTTCAGAACTTTTCTGCGACATGGCCAGCGTTGCTGACGGGGCCAGTCTCTGCAAACGGTCAGATAATTGTGCCATAATGATGCTTTAAGTACGTATTTTGACTGCAAAAGTAAGCAATATTATCGTGAAAAACGAATATTTGCGTCACTTTTTTATATCTTTTGAACTTTGAACTTTGAAATTTGAACTTTATGATTACTTCAAACACATCATTATTTCAGGTGCAAGGTGTGGCCCATGCGGTCTTTTTTGGTCTTCAGATAACGCAAATTATACTCGTTGGGCGTGATTTCGACGGCCACATTCTCGACGATTTCCAGTCCGTAGGCCTCCAAACCCACGCGTTTGACGGGGTTGTTCGACATGAGGCGCATCTTCTGAACACCCAGCATGCGGAGAATCTGTGCCCCACAGCCGTAGTCGCGCTCGTCGGCCTTGAATCCCAGACAGAGGTTGGCGTCGACGGTGTCGTAGCCTTCTTCCTGCAACTTATAGGCGGCCAGCTTGTTCATCAAGCCGATGCCCCTACCCTCCTGCTGCATATAGACAATGACGCCCTTGCCCTCCTGCTCAATCATCTGCATGGCGCGATGAAGCTGTTCACCGCAGTCGCAGCGCTTCGAACCCAGGATGTCGCCCGTGGCACACGATGAATGGACTCGAACCAGAATAGGCTCGTCCTGCTTCCACTCGCCCTTGATGAGTGCGAAGTGCTCCTGTCCGTTGCTCTTCTGACGGAAGGGAATCATGCGGAAATGACCATATTCGGTAGGCATATCCACCTCGACACCCTCCTCGACAATGCTCTCTTTCTGCAGGCGGTAGGCAATCATATCCTTGATGGTGATAATCTTCAGCTGATGCTTCTGGGCAAACTCCATCAGCTGGGGCAGACGGGCCATGGTGCCGTCTTCGTTCATAATCTCGATGAGTGCACCGGCAGGATAGAGTCCTGTCAGCTTACACAGGTCGATGGCTGCTTCGGTATGTCCCGAACGGCGCAGCACACCATTGTCCTGAGCATACAGCGGACTGATGTGTCCCGGGCGCCCGAAGGTCTTGGCCGTCGACTCGGGATCGGCCAACGCACGGATGGTGGCGGCACGGTCGTGGGCTGAGACACCCGTCGAGCAGCCTTCTATCTTGTCGACCGTCACGGTAAACGGCGTACCCAGCAGCGAGGTATTGTCCTGCACCTGATGGGGCAGTTCCAGTTCGGCAGCACGACTGATGGTGACGGGTGCACAGAGCACACCACGGGCATTCTTCAGCATGAAGTTCACCATCTCGGGGGTAATCTTCTCGGCAGCACAGATCAGGTCGCCTTCGTTCTCGCGGTCTTCGTCGTCGACCACAATGACAAACTTACCCTCACGGAAATCGTCCAGAGCCTCGTCGATTGTATTGAGTTTCATTTGTTCCATAATTCCTTATACCTTATTATATATATAGTAGTTTTAGTCGTCAATGACAGTAACGCTTCCCTCGGCCTGCACATCGCCCAGTTCCACCACGCGGGGAATGAGTTTCTTGTTGACGCGGATGATGTGCTGCAGGTCTCTGTAAAGACGGATGCGGAAGCGGATCATGCGGAAATAGAAGAAGATGCCCGTAGGCAGGAAGATGCCCGTGATGGCGTTCAGCCACTTGCGCTGGAAGGGACGCGTATGGGCATGAGTGGCAATGACGGGGAACTGGTTCAGCTTCATCAGCACGTATGGGTTCCTCGTGTACGAGAGGTCCTCGATGGCCGACTCGAGCACGTTGTTGATATACTCTATCTCATGGTCGTCGCCAGGACGGAAGAACACCTTGATGGGGTTGGGCCAGCGCAGCAAGTGATGAACCGCACCGTAGCGCTCGATTTCGAGGCTGACATTCTTCAGTATCTCGGCGTCCGTGAGATACTTCGGATCCTCGATGATGACCTCCTTACGCGAGATGCTACGCTTCGAGCGCAGACCCAGCATACGGCTGGCTATCTGTTTATAGAGGTCGATATTGAACACCACCGAGTCGTTGTTGGCCTTATAGGTGAAGAATACGGCAATGGGCGTAAGCACTGCCGTTCCCAGCAGTTTGCCGAACCAAACGGTCCAGTTGTCGTCACGGGCCATCTTCATGCCCGTATTGTCGAGGATGTAGAACACGATGAATACCAGCACGCTGATGATGACGGGCACGCCCAGTCCACCCTTACGGATAATGGCGCCCAACGGGGCTCCGATGAAAAAGAATATCAGGCACGAGAGCGACAGCGTCACCTTGTTGATGGCCTCCATCTGGTGGGAACGGTCCTCACGGTTCAGATTCTCCGAATAGTCCACCTTGTATTCCATCTCGCTAAGAGCCGACTGGGCATTGCCGGTGGCCATAGCGATAATGCGCTGTTTCCGCTCGCCAGGAAGCTGTTCGTACAACGAATCGAGATTCACACGCTTTTCGGCTACGACCTTCACCACCCGTAACGAGTCGTCCTTGCTCAATGAAGCCCGTCGCGTAGGACTCAAGCTGGACTCCTGGAAGAACTGGTGACCCACCGAGTCGTTGAATTCACGGATAGAATCGAGGTCGTGCAGAATCTTGCTCATGCTCTTGGCACGGGCATCCATCGCAATCCAACCGGCTTCGGCCATATCGAAACCGCTGTCGAAGTCGAGCACAATACGTTTCGTAGAAAAGGTTTCCCTGCGGTAAGGCACATTGGCCGCCACACCCAAGCCCGACTGGCGCATATTCTCGAACCACTCGCCACTATACAGCGTCAGCAGCATGTGCTTCTTCTCGGCAGTAGCCTGAATATGGCCCGAATCGGCCAGAATGACGGCAGCATCCTCGTAACTGCCGTTCATACGGTAAATCATAATGCCATAAAGGGTGCCCGTCTCCATGTTCTTCTTCTGCACATACAGGTTCGAGCCCGGTATGCCGTCGTAGAAGATACCCTCGGGAATCTCCACCTCAGGATTCTTCTGTTTCATCGAGATGAGCAACTGACGGAACGAGACGAATGCCTTGGGACCGACAATCTCCTGGAAGAAGAACGACATAATGGCAATGCCTGTCACAATGACGATCAGCGAACGGAAGGCCTGCATCAGCGAGATGCCTGCCGACTTGATGGCTGTCAGCTCCGAACTCTCGCCCAGATTACCAAAAGCTATCAGCGAACTCAGCAGGATGGCCAGCGGGAAGGCCTGAGGCATCAGCATCAAACCCATGTACCAGAAGAACTGCGCCATCACCTCCAGCGACAGGCCTTTTCCAATCAGTTCGTCGACATAACGCCACAGGAACTGCATCATCAGCACAAACTGGCAGATGAAGAATGTTGCGAAGAACAGCAGTCCGAACTGTTTGGCAATGAAGATGTCTAATTTCTTGATAGGCGACCTCATATGGTCGGCAAAGGTACAACAATTTTGGTAAACAGCCAAACCATTCGCCACATTATACTAAGAAATTTTGATTTTTTATATCACAACCCGCTGACTCGGTGAAGACGTTCAAGGTTGTCGTCCCAGATGCCCCTGAGGTCGGCTTCCTCTTCGTCGTCGGCAGCATAGTCGGTGATGAGCAGGCTGAGATTGCCCGTCAGGTCGCTCTTCTCAATACGCATTTCCCAAACGGCATCGGGCGTATCGGCATGGTAATCCCACAACATACGGATGTGGTCGTACTTTTCTATCTCTATGATGCGCGACTGCTTGGTGTCACGCTCCGTCCAGGGCTGACCCCAAGTGAAAGTCATCAAGTCGTCTTCGGAAGTCACCTTGTCGGCCAGCCATTTCTCCAAACCGTGAGCATTGCTGATTAAGTCCCAAACAATCTTTGGAGACTGTGTTGACAGTGGGTATTCAATCGTCAATTTCTGCATAGTTAGTCGTAATTAAAGGTGTGTCAGATTACGTTTACCCTGCAAAAATACAAAAAAATATCTAACCATGAAAGTTTTTTCGGAAAAAGTTTTGGTATTTCGAAAGATTTTCTTACCTTTGCAGCCGATTTCGAGAGGATGACCTCTGAAATGGCGGGGTAGCTCAGCTGGTTAGAGCGTCGGATTCATAATCCGGAGGTCGAGGGTTCGGGTCCCCCTCCCGCTACTGAAAAAGGGAAGTTTCCACACAGGAAGCTTCCTTTTTTTGTTTCTCTTTCTTTATTCTTTTCATCATGTTACATTTATTATAGTTTTTGATACATATGGAAAGGAATCATACAAATAATTTATGTACCTTTGCACCAAAATAAGCTATCAAACCAATAAACTGATATGAAAAGACTCCTTTCCTGTGCTGCCCTTATCGTTGCAGCCTCGCTGGGACTGAACGCCCAGAAACCCATGAAAGCCCCCAAGGGCGGAAAGCTAATTAGTGACGAACTCATCGGTATTTTTTTTGAAGACATCAGTTCTTCCGCCGACGGCGGACTCTATGCCGAGTTCATTCAGAACGGTTCCTTCGAGTATAGTCCCGCCGAGCGTGACGGCTGGGGGGCCGGTACGGCGTGGAAGCAGGTACGCCCAGGCCATTCGCTGGGAACCATGCAGGTTCGCATGGACCAGCCACTGAACGCCAACAACCCCACCTATATGCGTCTGCACACTGAACGTACAAAGGAATACTACGACTACAAGGGTTGGAAGGGCTACGGACTGGAGAATACCGGTTTCGACGGCATTTCGGTGAAGGCTGGCGAGAAATATGATTTCTCGATGTTCCTCCGCAATATCGGCGGAGCCAAGCAGGTTCGCGTAGTACTGGTAGAAGCCCAGGAGGGCTGGCCACCCCGTGACCCCAAGCTGCTGGCAGAAGCTACCTTCGACGTCAGCGCCACATCGTGGAAGAAGTATGAGGCCGTACTGACGGCCGATGCCACATCGACGAAGGCTACCCTGCAGATTCTGGTACTCACCACGGGCGACCTGGACATTGACCAGGTGTCGCTGATGCCGCAGGATACCTATAAGGGTCACGGACTGCGCAAGGATCTGGCCCAGGCGTTGGCCGACCTGCACCCGAAGTTCATGCGTTTCCCCGGTGGATGCGTGGTACACGGCGGTGGCGACGGTTTCTGGGATACCTACCGATGGAAGACCACCATCGGTCCGAAGGAACAGCGTAAGGGTCTGAAGAATACGTGGGGTTACCACCAGTCAATGGGCTTAGGATACTATGAGTACTTTCAGTTCTGCGAAGATCTGGGTATGGAGCCTCTGCCTATCCTGCCCTGTGGCGTATCGTGTCAAGGAACCAATGGCGGCTGGGGAATGTATCCCACTCAGGCTCAGGATGCCTGTCCGATGGAAGATATGGAGGAGTGGGCCAACGAGGCCCTCGACCTGATAGCTTGGGCCAATGGCGACCCTGCTACGAACAAATGGGCCAAAATGCGTGCCGACGCTGGTCACCCGAAGCCTTTCGGACTGAAGTATCTTGGCTTAGGCAACGAGGAGAAAATCTCGCCGGAGTTCGAGGAGCGCTTTAAGTATATATATAATAAGGTAAGAGAGAAGTACCCTGAAATCGTCATCGTAGGTACAGCAGGTCCTGGCTCTCATCCCGGCAACGCTGATTTGGAGAATGGCTGGAAGCTGGCTGATGAGGTGGGCATGCCCATCATTGACGAGCACTACTACGAGCCTAACAAGTATTTCCTGAGCAGTCGTCAGTACGACTATTACCCACGCGACCGCAAGACAAAGGTCTATCTGGGTGAGTATGCCGCCAAGGACAAGAAGCTCATCGACGCACTGGCCGAGGGCCTGTATCTGTTGCACGTCGAGCGCAATGGTGACATTGTAGCTATGACGAGCTACGCTCCCCTCTTCGCCAAGAAGACCAATACGAATTGGAATCCTGACCTGATCTACTTCGACAACGAGCGTCCCTATCTGACTTGCAGCTACTATGTGCAGCAGCTGTTCGGCCAGTCAAGCGGACAGTATTACTATGGCGACTGCGTGAAGATTGACGATCCTGACGAGGCTCCCCGCTGGGACAATCTGCCCAAAGACGAGAAGAGCGGTTATCTGCAGGGACAGAGCGTCGTGCTGAACGTGAAGACCCGCAAGCTGTATGTGAAGCTGGTGAACGCTTCAGACAAGGAGAAGGAGTTCGACATCAACCTCAGCCGCTTCCCCATCAAGAAGACTGCCGTCAAGACTGTGCTCACCGGCAATGCCAACGACGAGAACAACTATGAGGCTCAGCCCATCGCTCCCAAGACGGAAACCATCAAGGCTAAGAAGAAGTTCGACATCGAGCTGGATCCTTACACCATGGTCATGCTGGAGTATAGTTTATAAGAAGTTAAAGAAGTCAGAATGAAACGCTGGAGTTTTATTATTTTTATTTTTTATTTTTTATTTAGCCCCGTAGGGGCGCAGAACCCCTATCTCCCGTTGTGGGAACACCTGCCCGATGGTGAGCCACGTATATTTGAAGACCCCGATCAGCCCGGCAAGTTCCGTGCCTATATCATCGGTTCGCACGATGTGACCTATACCGCCTACTGCGGACCAGACATCCGTATGTGGTCTGCGCCTGTCGAAGACCTGAGTCAATGGCGCGACGAAGGCCCCATCTTCACGTGGTTCGTACAAGGTCAGTGGGACACGATGTTTGCCCCCGACCTTGTGGAGACGGTTGATAAGACTACGGGCAAGAAGACTTACTGGCTTTATCCCCACAGTCGTGGCTGGCGGCGTGTGCCAATGGTATGCAAAAGTGATCGTCCGAATGGTCCCTTCGTACCCGTGAACCTGACAGAAGACGGTACTCAGTGTCTGCCCGGATCACTCATCGACTTCGACCCGTCGGTATTCATCGAGACCATTACCAACAAGAAGGACAAGGACTACCAGAAGGGCTACCGTGCCTACGTGTTCTACGGTTTCCAGCACTCCACAGCTTGTGAGTTGGACCAGAACACGATGTACTCGAAGCGTGAGGGTACAGAACTCATCGACCCCTTCATCCCTGCCAGCAGTCGTGACGGCAAGTTGCTCGACAAGGAAGGCAGCGAATATAAGGCCCTCTACAAGGGGCAGAATCCGCTGGACTTCAATTTCTTCGAGGCATCGAGCATCCGTCAGGTAGGTAACAAGTACGTGATGGTATTCTCGGGTTACTCTGGCAAGGAATACGGTCTGGGAAATACCAACTCAGCCCTGCGCTATGCCTTCGGTGACTCGCCTCTGGGTCCTTGGCGCTCAGGGGGCGTACTGGTTGACTCTCGTGGTGTCGTGCTTGGCGAAGACGGTGGTAAACTGATTGAGACCAATGCCGCTCACAATACCCACGGCTCGTTGCAGGAAATCAATGGTCAGTGGTATGTGTTTTATCACCGTCCACCCCGCGGTTTCGGCAATGCCCGCCAGGCGATGGTGGCTCCCGTGAAGATTACGTGGGACAAGAAGCCAGTGGCCAAGGGTGGTGTGGTGAAGATTACTGGTTATGATCCCTATGCACAGGATAACACCTGGACCGCCAAGGCCTCTGACGGCAACGAATATACGGGTGCCGAGGTGACCAGCGAGGGTTTCCAGATATTCGGACTGCCACCTTACAATTATTATAGTGCCGGTATCGCCTGCTTTATGTATGGTCCTAACAGCAACAACTGGATGCAAGACAACCACGATGTATGGAACAACTCGATGGACCTTGCCGGCATTCAGAATGGTGGCATCATCGGTTTCAAATACTTCGGCTTCGGTGGTCTGACACAGGACACGAAGGGCGTGAAGGCCTTTGAAGGTGTCAGGAAGGGGGATAATGTCTATCTTAATATTAACTTGACAACAAGTGGCAAGGGTGCCTTTAAGATTCATGTACGTTTGGATGACCCATGGAAGGGTGAAGAGGTCGGCGTGATTGATATTCCTGCCAATTTCACCGCTAACAAGGCACTCACGGTTTCTCATGCTATTCCCGCATTGGAGGGGCTGACTGGCAAGCACGCCATCTACCTCGTCGTCGAGGGTCCTGAGGTGAAGCAGAACGACCAGCAGCGTCCGCAGTGGGGCCGCCGTCCACAAGAACCCCAGCGTCCGCAGGGGCTCTTCGACCTCCACGGTATTGGCTTTGCTAAAAACGGCAACGGTGTTCAGCCTGACTTTGTTCCTGAGTTGACCATCACCGTTGATGGTCAGAAGCTGAACATTCCTTCAAGACCCATCATGTCTACCAATGCCAACGGCTATACCGAGTGCAACCACTACCAGCTCTATGCTCCACTGAAGGCTGGCAGCAAGGTGGAAGCCATTTGCGAAAAGGCTCCTCAAGCCGTAACGTTCAACATCAGCCCCGTTGTGGCAGGCCGTGCTACCATCAAAGCGACCTACAAGGGCAAAGAAAAGATATTCCTAATCAATTAATAAGTTCTAAAAAATCAATGCAAAGAAAAATCAAAATCTGTCTGTTGCTGGCAGCTGTGTTGTTGCCTGCAGCATCTTTTGCCCAACTGTCGACGAATCCGGACAAGTTCTTGGGTAACATCACCACAAGAGGTAATGTCGAGGCAGGAGGCGGCGTACCAAAATTCTACGAGCTCTGGAACCAGATTACCTGCGAGAATGAATCGAAATGGCAATCTGTAGAGGGAACCCGTGGTTCATACAACTGGAGTGGAGCCGACAATGCTTTCAACTATGCCAAGAAGAACAACTTCACCTACAAGTTCCACGCACTGGTGTGGGGTTCACAATATCCTAGCTGGATAGAAAACCTGTCATACACAGACCGCTATCAAGCCATTTCAGAATGGTATGATGCTGCCCATAGCAGATATCCTGACTTACCCATGATCGACGTCGTAAACGAAGCTGTTGAAGGTCACCAACAAGGTACCCACTTCATGAAAGAAGCACTGGGCGGCGGTGGAAAGACGGGCTACGACTGGCTCATCAAGGCATTCGAGATGGCTTACGAGCGCTGGCCGAACACCATTCTGATCTACAACGATTTCAATACCTTCCAATGGAACACCGACCAGTATATTGAGCTGGTAACTACGTTGCGTGATGCTGGTGCTCCTATTGACGCCTACGGTTGTCAGAGCCACGACCTGGGTGGTGTCAATCAGACCAATTTCAAGAATGTCATGAAGAAAATCCAGGATGCGCTGAAGATGCCCATGTATATTACCGAGTATGACATCGGCGATTCCAACGACGCCAACCAGAAATGGAACTACCAGCAGCAATTCCCAATCATGTGGGAGGCCGACTATTGTGCCGGCGTCACTCTGTGGGGGTATGTCTATGGTGCTACATGGACAACCGACGGCAACTCTGGTCTTTACAAGGACGGTAAAGAGCGTTCGGCTATGACTTGGTTGAAACAATACATGGAAACTGATGCTGCCAAGAATGCCAAGAGCCCCTACCCTGGCATGAAGAAAGAGGCCTCTATCTATATTCGTCCTGCTGCTTTGAAGGTGGCACGAGGCGATGTGCTTCCCATCTATGTACGTGCCAGTATGGCCACCAAGACCATCGAGAAGATTGACCTCTATGTGGAGGACGAGCTGATTGCCACCATGACCGAGGCTCCCTACAGAACGGAGTATAACGTTCCTTCGTCCATCAAATCTGGATGGAAGACCATCAAGGCTGTAGTGACTACTACCGACGGTGCCACCTATGAGCGTCTGTCGCGTTTCAGTTCACTCGCCTCTACCAAGAAGCGCAAGCCTTATAACGAGGTACTTCCGCAATTGCCTGGCACAATCAACATCGCTGAGTTCGACGAAGGTGCACAAGGCGTGGCATACAACAATGCTGATCGCGAGAAGAGTGGCATGAAAGACGGCCAGTGGATGGATTATACAGTAGAAGTGGCCGAAGACGGTATCTACACGTTTGATGCCGAGATTGCAGCAAGCAGCAAAGGCGGTATGTTCCACCTGGCAGAATATGCAGAAGACAATCTCCATATTCTCACCGAATTCGTGGAAGTGCCCACTACGGGTTCCACCAGCGACTATAAGTCCCTTCACGGAAAGATGCTCGTGCCTCTGACGGCAGGTCGTCACGTACTCACAGTACTGGTCGACAAGGGCAACTTCAATTTCAAGAGCATTACTTTCAATCGCTATGAGGAAGGTCAGGGCACGTGTCTGGTGAAGGCCTTCAGCGCTGAATATGGTGTTGGCGACTACATTCCTCTCGAGGCTAGAGCCACAGCAACAGGCAGCACCGTCAGTCAGGTAAACTTCTATGCCAACAACTTGTATGTAGGCACCGCTACCGAGAGTCCCTATAAGGTTGAATTCGTACCGAACGAGATGGGCACTTATGCCATTACGGCTATTGCCGTCAGTGCCGAGGGTAAGGAGAAGTGGTCGAAAGTGCGTGAACTGAAGGTTACCAGCCCCACACCGACTGCCATCCGCACCGTCCATGCAGAAACCGACAACACCGACGCTCCTGCCTATAACCTGATGGGTGTTCCCGTCGACAAAAACTATCGTGGCATTGTCATCAAGAATGGCAAAAAAGTGATTATAAAATAAGTTCAAGAAGATAAATGAACAAGTTTTTTCTTACAGCAATGCTGTTATTGTGCGCCGTGATGGGCGCTCAGGCCGAAGTAGATCCAAATTTCTACATCTACATCTGCTTTGGCCAGTCGAATATGGAGGGCAATGCCCAGTGGGAAGCCCAGGACGTGGGAAATGTGGACCCACGATTCCAAATGCTGGCAACCTGTAATTTCGATAATCCAAAACGTAAACTAGGCAACTGGTATACGGCAGAATGTCCTATTGTCAGCCCCGTTGGAAAACTGGGCCCCTCTGACTATTTTGGCCGTACCATGGTTAAGGAACTCCCCGACAAGAAGATTGGCGTCATTGCCGTTGCTATGGGCGGCAGTCCTATCGAGATGTTCGACAAGGACCTCTACGAGCAGAAATACAAAGACAATTACAATGAGTGGTGGGCTCAGATAGCCAGGAATTACTACGGCGAGAACCCTTACGGCCGCATTATCGAGATGGCTAAGAAAGCTCAGGAAGTGGGTGTCATCAAGGGCATCCTGTTGCATCAGGGTGAGTCGAACAATGGCGACGAAAAGTGGCCTGGAATGGTGAAGAAAATCTATAAAGACATGCTGAGGGACCTGGGTCTCAGAGCTTCCGATGTACCCATCTTTGTCGGTGAGACAGAATATGAGGAGATGGGTGGTGGTTGTTCTTGGCATAACCATGTGGTTGCGAAGATTCCCGAAGTCATCCCTACTGGTCATGTAGTGTCTGCTAAGGATATTCCTGGCAATGGCACCGACCCCTGGCACTTCTCAGCTGAAGGCTATCGCATCTTCGGTAAGCGCTATGCCGAGAAAGTACTTGATGTCATGAATCATCCTGAGGCCTACACCAAGCAATACACTATTGATGAGCGCCTGACAGGCACACTGACCGACTTGGCTGGTAAGTCATTTGCCATCGTCAACGAGGCAGAACAGAAAGCATTCTACTGCGAGTCTGGTCAACAGTTAGGCTATGGCGATTTCAAGACGGCTTTCGACGTATCCAATGAGGGCTATCAATTTAAAGTATCGAGAATTTCCGGTGGCAGTTCCTTGAAACTCATGACGCCTGATGATGAAGTGTATGAAGTGGACGGCAATACCGCCTACCTGAACACACAGGATGTTACAGGCAATTGCTGTTTCGTCAACGGACTGAATAACCAGAGAGGCTACGAGATTGCCAATGGTGCTGTATGGAAACTCGAATATGAGGACGGCAAGGGATGGGCCATGAAGAATGGTGGCACTGGCAAGTATCTGAAGGATCCCACGTCACCCGCCAAGTACGACGAGCCCACCTACTTTACCTTCTGCACACTGAAGGAAGCCACCACAGGCATTGAAGCAGTGACGGTCGTAAAGGAAATCAACGACAACAACTGGTATTCGATAGACGGACGCAAGGTTAATCCCGAGAACTTGCGCCCCGGACTCTATATCAACAAGGGTAGAAAGATTGTGATTAAGTAGACTGGAAAGTCTTGGTGAATAGGGCCAACGCCCTATTTCACCAAATTTCCAAGAATGTCACGGGTAAGTTCCTTCGTAATAGTACGAGTAGCTGCACTCGTGGCATTTTTTGCTACCCTACCCGTAGTCGAAGTTCTCGACTTCGTCTTCTTACCGGTCACCTTATCGCTGACGTAGGAACCCAGCACGGCAGCTAATGTCGAGGTGATGGCAGTGATAACAGCCTTCAGCACTTTCGACATCATGCCGGGCTTCTTCTTTTCCTCCTTCTCGGCTTTTTCATTAGCCTTAGCCTCTTCGATAGCGGCAGCTTCTTCCTCCTGAAGGGCCAACTGCTGTTCAGCCTCAGCCATCAGCACCTCAAAGGCACTCTCGCGGTCTATGGGCGTATCGTATTTACCATAGATGCGGCTCTGCTTGATGATGTCCAGACGCTGGCCTTCGGTAACGGCACCAATCTGACTGAGCGGGAACAGCACCTTGGCGCGTTCTACGACACTGGGGGCACCCTTCTCGTCCAGGAAACTCACCAGCGCCTCACCCGTCTCCAGATTCATGATGGCCTCGTCGGTCTTAAACTCCGGATTGGCACGGAACGTATCAGCAGCTGTCTTCACGGCCTTCTGATCCTTCGGCGTATAGGCACGCAGGGCATGCTGTACGCGGTTACCCAACTGTCCGAGGATATTTTCAGGAATATCGGTCGGACTCTGGGTGATAAAGTAGATACCAACGCCCTTTGAACGAATCAGACGAATCACCTGTTCTATCTTGTCGAGCAATGCCTTGCTGGTATCAGTAAACAGCATGTGAGCCTCGTCGAAGAAGAACACCAGTTTGGGTAATGGCAGGTCACCCACCTCGGGCAACGTCGAGTAAAGCTCACTCAACAGCCACAATAGGAAAGTGCTATACAGTTTCGGCTGTAACATCAGTTTATCGGCTGCCAAGACGTTCATCACGCCTTTGCCACCTTCACATTGCATCAGGTCGTAGATGTCGAACGACGGCTCTCCGAAGAACTTGTCGGCACCCTGGCTCTCCAACTGCAACAAAGCACGCTGGATGGCACCGATGGTGGGCGTCGATATGTTACCATACTTGGTGGTATACTCCTTGGCATGCTGCGATACCCAGTCGAGCATCGAGCGCAAGTCTTTCAGGTCGATGAGCAACAGACCGCGCTCATCGGCTATGCGGAACACAATGTTCAGCACACCGTCCTGCGTCTCGTTCAGCTGCATCAGACGACTGAGCAACTGCGGACCCATCTGCGAGATGGTGGCACGCATGGGGTGACCTTGCTCGCCGAAAACGTCAAAGAAGCGTACAGGACAGCTTTGGAACTCCGGATTCTCAATGCCGAACTCCGGCAGACGCTTCTCGATGAACCCACTCATCTTGCCGACCTGTGAAATACCACTCAGGTCGCCCTTCATATCGGCCATAAAGCAAGGCACACCAGCCTGGCAGAAAGTCTCCGCCATCACTTGCAGCGTCACTGTCTTACCAGTACCTGTAGCACCAGCGATGAGTCCATGACGATTAGCCATCTTACCTGTAATACTGAGCGCACCATTGGCGCAATGGGCAATGTAAAGCCCCCGTTCTTTGTCGTACATAATAGTAGTAATTTAGTTATTTTTCGGCAAAGATACGAAATTTCTCTCAACTCTCAACACTAAACTCTAAACTTTTTCGTATTTTTGCACCCAAAATATGAATCGCTTCATTCGTTTCATCAAAAATTGGACATTACCCGTGGCTATTGCTGTGGGTTCCACATGCTATCTGACGTTCTACTGGGTTCCTGCTCTCGACACGCTGGGCAACCAACTAAGTCCCGTGTTCGACGTCATCTTCCCCCTGTTTGTATTCCTCACCCTGCTGATTACCTTCTGCAAGGTCGACTACCACCAGCTTCGCCCACACCGCTGGCATATCGGTGTATTAGTGGCCCAGCTATTGCTCATCGCAATGACGATTGGAGTCATCTTCTGGGTCGAGGAATATGCCGAGCAAAAACTGCTTTGGGAGGCCTTGCTGACGTGCATCATCGGCCCCGCAGCATCAGCAGCTCCTGTTGTAGTCGGCAAACTGGGTGGCAACATCAATACCATGACCACCTACGTCATCCTCTCGTCACTGGCTTCTACCGTACTCATTCCCCTCGTCTTCCCCATCCTCGAACCGGCTGCTGGTGTGGCCTTTTTAGAAGCGTTCCTCGTCATTCTGAACAAAGTGGCCATCGTACTGATGCTACCACTCGTTCTGGGATGGTTCATCAAGCATTACCTGCCCCAGCTACAGCGTCGCATTGCCGCCATGCCCAACCTCAGTTTTTATACTTGGGCTATCTCGCTGAGCATCACCACGGGCATCACCGTCAAGAATATCGTTCACAGCAATGCCACCATGATGCTCTTGTTTTGGATTGCCGTGACGACACTCCTGCTCTGCTTCGTTCAGTTTCTCATCGGACGAGGCATCGGACATTGGCTTGGCGAAGAGGTCAATGCCGGTCAGGGACTGTTTCAAAAGAACACCGCACTCAGCATTTGGGTGGCTTATATGTATCTGAATCCTGTGGCTTCGGTGGGAGCAGGCTGTTACGTATTGTGGCAAAATATCATCAATAGTTTTGAAATCTGGCAGGACAGAAAGCGGCAAAACCCGTCGTAAACTGCAACATGATACATCAAAGAAAGTCCGCGAAACATGACAAAAGGTTTGTTTCGCGGATTTTTCGTATCTTTGCCGAGCAATTACCGCAGAAACTATGAAACGAACAACAATATTATCCGCTGCTCTAGCGATAGCTATGAGTAGTACCGCACAGAATCCCTTTGTGCAGACTTGGTGTACGAGCGACCCCGCTCCGATGGTACACGACGGAACGATGTATGTCTATACCGGTCACGATGAGGATGGTGCCGACTTCTTCTGGATGCAGGAGTGGCGCGTCTATTCCACACAAGACATGGTGAACTGGCAGGATCACGGTTCACCCTTGGCTCTCGAGAGTTTCTCGTGGGCCGACGACCGGGCCTGGGCCTCGCAGACCATCGAGCGCGACGGCAAGTTCTATTGGTACATCTGTGCCCATTCGAAGATTTCCAATGGTATGGCCATCGGTGTGGCCGTCAGCGACTCACCGACGGGACCCTTCCGCGATGCCATCGGCAAACCGCTGTTCGAGAACGGCTCGTGGGACCATATCGACCCCACGGTGATGATCGACGACGACGGCCAGGCCTGGCTCATGTGGGGCAATCCCAGAGTATATTACCTGAAACTGAACCGCGACATGATATCCTATAGTGGTGAACTGGGCATGCTCGACATGACCGAAGAGGCCTTCGGTGCTCCTTCGATGGACAAGCGCGAGAAGGGTAAGAAATACAAGGACTGCTATACCGAGGGTCCCTGGCTCCGAAAAGTGGACAGTTCAAAGTTCAAAGTTGAAAGTTCAAAGGTCTATCAGTTGCTCTATGCTGCCGGTGGTGTTCCAGAACACATTGCCTACAGCACAGCTCCCTCGCCCACAGGTCCCTGGACCTATGCCGGCGAGATTATGCCCCTCTGCGACACGAAGTCGTTCACTAACCACTGTGGCGTGGCCGACTACAAAGGCCACTCCTACTTCTTCTACCACACGGGCAAATTGCCTAATGGTGGTGGTTTCGGACGCAGCGTAGCCGTCGAAGAGTTCCAGTATAATGCCGACGGCAGCTTCCCAACCATCATGCCTACCAACGAGGGCGTAAAACCCATCGCCACGTTCAACCCCTATCGTAAGGTGGAAGCCGAAACGATGGCATTCTCGAAGGGTGTGAAGACGGAGCAAAACAGCGAGGTAGGCGTCTACGTGACGGACATTCACAACGGCGACTATATCAAACTGCAGAACGTCTGCTTTTGCAACAAACTGCCCCGTACCTTCACCGCCCGTGTGGCCAGTGGTCTGCGTGGCGGACAGATTGAGGTACGCGTCGACAGTATCCATGGCCAACTGCTGGGACGTCTTGAAGTTCCTGCTACGGGAGGTTGGGAAAACTGGCAGACCATCACCATCGACCTCACGGAGAAGGTCATGGACCACCACGACCTCTACTTCGTGTTCACAGGCCGCAAGGGTCCCAAGCTCTTCAATTTCGACTGGTGGGAGATGCGCGGACTAGAGCAGGTCAACATGCCACTCTTCCAGACCAAGTACACTGCCGACCCCTCACCGCTGGTCGTAGGCGACACGCTATTCCTTTACACCTCGCACGACGCCTCGCCTGAGGACATCCCCGACGAGAACGAGAAAGGCTCTGCCGGCTTCTTCATGTACGACTGGCTCCTTTGGTCCACCACCGACATGGTAAACTGGACCGAACACGGTGCTGTGGCCTCGCTAAAGGACTTCCCTTGGCGCTCGCGTGAAAACGGTGCCTGGGCCATCCAGACTGTCGAGCGCAACGGTAAGTACTACCTCTATGCCCCACTCCACGGGCACGGCATCGGCGTCTTGGTGGCCGACTCGCCCTACGGTCCTTTCAAGGATCCTTTAGGCGAGCCACTCGTCTGGGACCAGAGCAATTGGTTCGACATCGACCCCTCAGTCTATACCGACGACGACGGCCAGGCCTACATGTATTGGGGTAATCCCCACACCTTCTGGGCCAAGCTGAACGACGACATGGTGAGCATCAAAAAAGATGCCATCTCTCCCGATGCGTCAGTGTCGGGCGTCACCAAGCTCCCCCACATCCCCAACTACCAGGAAGGTCCTTGGTTCTATAAGCGCAACCTACCAACGGCTAATGGCCAAAAGCCAACTGCCAAATACTACCTTGGCTTTGCCTCTACCTGCTGTCCTGAGGCGCTCGGCTATGCCATGAGCGACTCACCCACAGGACCCTGGGAGTGGAAAGGCTACATTATGCGACCCACCCAGCGCGACCGCGGCAACCATCCTGGCATCTGCGACTACAAGGGCCATTCGTATGTCTTCGGACAGAACTACGACCTGATGCACCTCGAGACTTTCGAACACCATGAGCGTCGCTCGGTGTCGGCACAGGAGATTTATTACAATGCCGACGGCACCATTCAGGAAATTCCTTACTGGCTCGACCAGGAGCCCATGAAGCAGCTCCACTGGCTGAATCCCTACCAGCGCGTCGAGGCCGAGACGATGGCTTGGGGCTATGGTTTGAAGTCGGCCAAGATGGGCATCCCCAATACGGGCGTCGTAGCCGACATGCCTGAGTCAACGGGTAAGAAGAATATGTACATCTACGACCTCAACGACGGCGAGTATATTCGCCTGCGTGGTGTCGACTTCGGCGAGAAAGGTGCCAAGCAGTTTGCCATCACCGCTGCTGCCACCGGTACGGCTACCATAACCCTTCGCCTCGACAGCCAGAAGGGCGACATCATCGGTACGGCAGTCATTGGCAAGACGGGCAGCGTCGAGAAATACAAGTCGTTCACCGCCAAAGTCAAGAACGCCACAGGTGTCCACGACCTATACCTCTGTTTCGACAAGACGCAGGGCGACGTGCACCTCGACTGGTGGACGTTTAAATAAGCGGTACTGCGTACCTAAATATAAAATAAAAAATAATGAATAATGAAGTAATACGAATTATGAAAGCAAAACACCTGAGAATTTTTTTATTTTTTATTTTTTCTTTATTATTTAGCCCCATAGGGGCGCAAAACCCTATCATCCGCGACCAGTTTACAGCCGACCCGACGGCTCGCGTGTTTAACAACAAGGTGTACCTCTACCCCTCGCACGACATCAAGCCCCCGCAGGGACAACGTCAGGATTGGTTCTGCATGGAGGACTACCACGTCTTTTCTTCCGAGAACCTTACCGACTGGACCGACCATGGTGTCATTGTCACTCAGTACAAGGTGCCCTGGGTGCGTCCTGACTCCTATTCCATGTGGGCACCCGACTGTGTTGAGCGGAAT
>Ga0310697_10002419_pt1 | contig 19896 bp, 25 predicted proteins | sample 172DNAGHGlowgp2_FD_203883 | JGI IMG/M metagenome (GOLD analysis project Ga0310697, IMG submission 203883) | Sheep rumen microbial communities from Palmerston North, Manawatu-Wanganui, New Zealand - 1728 DNA GHGlow gp2 (v2) (version 2) | ecosystem: Host-associated > Mammals > Digestive system >... | reverse complement strand
GTCCAGCGCCGTTACCTACCCAAATGTTGCTATGGTAAGAGGAATCGAACCTCTGTTGCGGCACTGAATGGCCGCCATACTAACCTCTATATGATACCATAGAAAAGTTGTTATCCCACAAAGTATCACTTGCTGCATCGCCCTCTTTCGATTACAGGGTTCAAACTTGTTCAAAAGCATCATACCTCCAATGCTTCAATGCCCTGGGCACTTTGTGATTTTGTCGCATATCTTGGAGTCGAACCAAGTTCCTCTGGATTGCCCTCCAGCGAGTTTTGTGTCTCCGCAGACCTTCATCCCAACAGAAAGAATCTATTTGCACTTCAACTCAATCCTGGATGTGGTTTCCACTTCTGTGTGCCTCCGACACTCTCATATGCGGACAAGTCAGTGTGTATGCATCACCTCCTGAACTTGTAGAACAGGTTTATATTGACTATCACGTAGGCAACTTCGCCTGTTTTGTGGACCCGAAGGGAATCGAACCCTCCACGATCTCCTTGCAAGGGAGTTCCGCCAGCCTTGGTACATGCAAGCCCATTTAATAAAATATAACAACTTTGTGCCATCGGGGGAATCGAACCAAACCCATATCTGACCCTTACTCATATACATTGTCTCGAGCTGTATACTTTCACCTGAAGTCAAACCCACCTGTACGGGGCAGCTACAGTCACCAATATACTGTGATAAACCGGCATTTGTTTTGTGTCCCCGCCGAGGCTCGAACTCGGAACCCCCTGATTAAGAGTCAGGTGCTCTACCAATTGAGCTACGGAGACATTATACCACAAGGGGGAAGACTAACCCCCACAACTGTTTAATGTCTTTTTGCATCCTGTGGAGCCGAGTGGAGTTGAACCACTGCCTGTGGATTTTCAGTCCACTGTACAATAACCACCTATACGACAGCTCCATAAATTTCCATATTGTCAAAGACCTATATCCTGGTGCGGATGAAGGGAGTCGAACCCATACACCATCTCTGATACCTGGCTCTGAACCAAGCGTGGCTACCATTACACCACATCCGCATCGTGTCGAGCATTATATATTGTCTACTTTAAGCATGCATCATTTCAACCTCATTGAACCCCTATCTTCACCTTGCCTTATCCTTCAGCAGGAATCGTTATCAGGTTCCGTTTCGCTCTATATGATGTGTTGGTTGGATCTTCCCTTCACATCTTTGTACTGGGTGACGGAATCGAACCGACATCAGATGCTTGAAAGGCACCTCGCCTCAACCATTAGCAGATTAACCCAGCATTTATTTTCTACTGCAAAGATAACAAAAATATTTGAAACTTCCAAATCTTTTTGCGATTTTCTTCGCATTCGTAGGGTAGACGAGACTCGAACTCGCATCAATGTCCGCATCCCAAATGCGGCCGGTCAACCAATTACCGTACTACCCTATGTAATAAAAAAAATCTCACATAAACCTTTTTTGGATTTGTGTGAGATGTCGTTCTTCTATATCTGTTTAAGTTTTAACCTTTCTTCTATCTGGTCTCCACTTATTATTTTTTACTTTCAGATGACATACACACACCCTTCTGTCCGAGTTGTTCCCAAAAACGGTAGCAACCTGGCTTACCTGCAATAGCAGCAAATACCATATGTGTATGCAATGTCATCATAATTTTTATTCTTCTAAAGTATTTATGTAAATTACTTTCTAATATATTTATGTAAATTAAAATTTCAAAATAAATGGTAAGGTATTTATGTGAGATTACCACTCACAGAGGACAGTGTTTCCACCCAACTCCACCACTTTGTTTTTACTGAACAAAGAAACAAACAAGAACCAGAAATGCTACATAACCAAAAAAATGTATTTCATTCAAATGTTGCGGTATGGTTCTTTACATTATTTATGTGCGGTGATGGCGGGATTCGAACCCGCGATCTCCAGCGTGACAAGCTGGCATCCTATGCCAACTGAACGACACCACCAGGTTAAAAATAAGTTTGATTCGGGCTGAGTGTTGACCCTCATCGCCTCCTGTTCTCTTTCCTTTCGGAACTTGCCCTGATCGCCCAGGGTTTATACACACCAACATCGCTGCTGGTAAGGAGGATACGGATGGATTTATGGTGTTTCCACCAAGACTACCACAGTCACTACACTACATTATATAGTCATGTTCGAACCAAAGACTCCTGCCGGATTAGAAGGATGCCTCCTCCTGCATTGTCCCTACTTACGATACTCTCACTTCACCTTGCGAGTTCCATAAGGCTTCATATCACAGAAGCATAACCGTATTTTCCTGTAGTGTGGGTAACACTTTTGCTTGCTTATTCATTAAAAGAACCAAAATCTTTTTTGGACAAAATTTTTGATTAATTCGAATCAAAGCAGTCAACCACAATGGACGACGGGGTTACCCTTGTCATCTTGCTTCCTTTTGAGAAGTTTAGATGCACCGCCATCCTACTTTCACACACCGCTGTGCTACTTGTTCTACTCATTCTAACATCCAGTCATTTCTGATCTCGGCACCACCCGTTAGGTCCTTGGTAGGGATTGCTCTGGATACCAATAAACTTTCATCATCCAAACCATAAGACTGGTAATCTTTTTGTCTGGAAGCAAAATGGACTTGTCAGTGTTGCCACTCAAGGAGACTTGGTAAGAGCCTCCGCATACCCCTTTCACAGTGTCCTGCCATTCCAGGATATGCTGACCACCTTGGTTTTCTTGCAGAGAGGAAACCCTCCGCCAACAGCACCATGCTATAATCTGTTGACTTTCCTAGCTTATGTATTCACCAGTTATCTTTCTCCTTTCTCCCGAAGGATACAGGAAGGATGAGAAACCCACCCTTATATTTTTTTAAAACTTATCAAAGAACTTTAACAATACAAATATAACAAAAAAATTTGAAATATCCAAATATTTATGAAAATATTTTGTATTTTTTTGCGCCAATAGTAAGAATCGAACTTACATAACAAGTATATTCTACTTTGAACTACCCCGGTACGGCAGGGATGTTACCCCTAATCTTACTTGTGACCACCCAATGTGGCTACAGATAATCCACTATACTGTCTTATACTGGCATTTAGTAGCGGTGGGTGGGATTCGAACCCACGTGGACCGGCTTATGAGACCGGGCTGGAACCTCTCCAGTCTACCCCGCAATGTTTGGCTATGATGGGAGGACTCGAACCTCCATTCCCTATTGGGCAACTTTTACGAAGAACCCTTCCTCTTTCCTCCATCTGATATTATCTCGTGGCGCAAGTATTCCACTTCCTTGTCACATCATAGTAATATCTGTCTGTTCCAGATCGCCAAGTCTGCATTTTATTTATGACGAGAGTGCAAAACTAACTACCTCACCGATTTCTATTAAGGCCATTCACCAAGAGGTGTACCAAGATTGAGACCATTGAATGCAGGATTGTCCTTTGAAACTGCACCAGTCACAGCATCAACATAAATCTGTGAATGGAGGTTACCAAAGATCCACTGTGGATTTGCATCAACTGGACCAACCTGCTTCCTCAATACTACCTGACGGGTGTGAGGTTTAGGGAGATTAACTTCCTGGACTTTCTCAAATGCCTCTTTAAAGGAAACCTTTATAACTTCTTCATTAAGTGGATAATCCTCAACCCAGAAACCGTGAATACCTTCCTCATTAACTGAACCATCAGAGAAGTGCTGATACTTGTAAACAAAGGTATCAAAACTTGTAGAATCATACTGCTCAACAACCTGGAAGACATTAACTACCATTTCAATAGAACCATCATTCTCTTCATCAAGGAAGTTCTTGAGCTGAACACCAGTCTCATACCATCTGTAATTCTCTGCGTGGTTGAGGAACATTGCCTGTTTGTCAAGACTGATAATTTCCTCTACTGTAGGAACAGCTACAACAACTGTGGTGTCTGTCTGGTCAACAGGTTCAGTCTGACCCTTTGTACAAGAGTTACATGAACTCACACCAATCATGAGCATCAAGCCCATAAGAAATACTAAAAATTTCTTCATACTTAACTATTTAATTGTTTATAAAAGCCTGGTTAAATTATGTCTGTTAAAAAACAAGATTCAAAAGAAAGTAATCAAATTATCAGTTTGAGCTTTTTTGTTGTTGCGGTATGAATCTTTAAAACAAACAAACACATAACAAAACCTTGATAAATATAACAAACTTTTTTGAAATTTGTATATTCAGCGGAGGGTGAGGGATTCGAACCCCCGGTGCCCTCACGGGCACAACGGTTTTCCTTACACACATTGCTTTCGCATTGTGGTCTGGACTTTCTCTTCACCAGTTCTTGGTGTCTCCTGTAAAGTCTCTACACACTGTCTTTAAACATTGGCTCGGTATTACCATCAGCACTACCTGTTAAGGTTCCACCGAATTAGGGAGATTCTACTTTCCAGATTCCTCTGGAAGCACTCGAATTGACAAGACCGCCGCTTTCGACCACTCAGCCAACCCTCCATTGTATGAAGTTTTTATTTTTCAAAGAACTTAATTTGGTACATAGAGAGGACTCGAACCTCTGTGGGTTGATCAGACCCGAACCCAACATATGCGTGCACTTACATCCTATGTACTTTATTTCAGTGCCATTTGACCCAATGAGCATCACTGTAACTCTGAGGTGTGACCACATTGGATGACACTTTTTGCGGCCAGGGAGGGACTCGAACCCACGACCCACGGATTAACAGTCCGTTGCTCTAACCAACTGAGCTACCTGGCCAAAAGTATCCATCTTATTTGGGAAGATGGAATGAGAAACCCTCTGGACCGTCCACCTGGTGAAGGGTCTGCTATGTTGTGAATCCGCCGATTAAGCGAAAGCTACCATAGCCTTTGGAGCAGCTGTCTGTGCGACAGGACCAAAGTTTACAGAGAAACCGTTGTTTTTGCCAGTTATTGGCGATAGACCTCTCCACTTCCCATACTCAAAAGCAGTCAAAACCAGGCGGGCCCAAATTTATTTCTCACTTGGTGGACCCGGAGGGACTCGAACCCTCGTCCTACAGCCTTTCCTGAAAGTATCAACAAGACCTATATATTTCTAAATTCAAAGAACTCTTATCAAATCAACAATACAAATATAACAAAAATATTTGATATTTCCAAACCCCGGATAAAAATATTTATGGTTTTTATTAAATTTGTCTGTTTTTATACTTCTCAATCACATCTGGAACAATCATCTTATAACTATCATCATTGAACAATGGCGATGTAAGAATCATATCAGCAGTTGTCCTGTTTGTTGCAAATGCAATATTATAAAGTGATGCAAGTCTGGTAAGTGCAGACACATCAGTCTGGTGACCTTGTGTAATGAGATTGTCACAGAAAAATATCAGTACATCTATCTTTCCTTCTGCAATCATTGCTCCAATCTGTTGATCTCCACCAAGTGGACCGGAGTTAAGGCAAGTTACCTTACTTGTATATAATGCATGTAATCTTCCTGGATATTCATCTGGATAATTACCCAATCCAATCATATCTAAATGTGCTTCAGTAAGAGTCTGTATAACAAGTTTTCCAGTTGTACCAGTTGCATATAAATTATGCTTTGAAAGAGTTTCCCAATTATACCTTACCCACTCCATCAACTCTTTCTTTCTCCCATCATGGGCAACCAATGCTATATTCTTCATAACTTACCTATTAAAAATATAACTACCAATACCACATCTGCTGTCAATGCAAGCAAACTAAGAAGATAGAAAAGTCCATGAAAACATCCCAGTGGTGTTCCACCTTCTGTATAATAGTACTTTATCCTTTCAGTCTTGTCATTCCTGATGTAGTTTGCCAGAAGTGTCTGAATAAGTTTACACACTACATATACAATAGTCAATACAATAATCCAAGTTTTCATACTATCCTAACTTAATTTAGATTTGACAATCCTTGAAACCACTGAACCATCTACCTGTCCTGCATAGGTCTTGTTGATGAACCCCATCACCTTTCCCATATCCTTCATAGATGTTGCACCCAGGTCTGCGATCGTCTTCGCAACAATTTCCTCCACCTCTGATTCAGTGAGCATCTTTGGAAGATAGTTCATCAATACAAACATTTCCTGTTGCTCATTGTCTGCAAGTTCATGCCTACCTGCCTGGGAATAGATGTCCATACTCTCCTTCCTTTGCTTAACTAACTTCTGGATGATCTTCACAATGTCACCATCTTCCAAATCCTTCTTACCATTGGCAGCGGTCTTCACTTCCATAATGGCAGTCTTCACAGACCTCAATGCTGCAACAGTGTGTTCCTGATGGTTCTTCATCGCCTGAACCAGATCCTTCTGAATTGTATTTTCAAGTGTGTTCATCTTATTTAAGTATTAAAGTCTTGTCTTTTACTTCAACATTTGTAACTACCTTCTTGTCATAATCTGTCTTGTTCTCCCTGTTCTTTCCAATATGATAACCATCACAGTAAAGACACTTGTAAACACTGAAGTGTGTGTTGTGTTTCTGTCCCATCTTGTCAGCAGCCTTCTGGGCGGATTCAAGATGATTGTATGTTATCTTTGGTTCACCTGTATGTTGGTTGATGTGAGAGTTGATACTGAACCCTCCCCAGGCATTCCCGGTGATGAAAAAGTTTCTGAACCAGGTCTTCCTCTTGAACTGGTCTTTGATCCAGATTTTAAAATTCTTCCACTTTATCTTTGGTTTCTTTTCCATATCATTTTTGGTTTTCACAGATGAACCATAACTGTAAAGGGTGGGTGGGAACTTATTGCAATCAGGTACCGGTCTTTTTACTCTGGTTCAAAACAGTATCAGTAAGTACTATATCTGACTTATCAAGAACTGCATGCAAGCCACCCATATATTTTGTGACCCCTCTGCGATTCGAACGCAGGACCCACAGCTTAGAAGGCTGTTGCTCTGATCCGCTGAGCTAAGGGGCCATTTGTACTTCCAACATGAATCGAACATGTATCTACTCTTTAGGAGAGAGTCGGTCTATCCGTTGACCTATGGAAGCATATAACAGCATAAGGTGGTTTCTCTTCCTTGAGTGTTTCCATCTCAATTAAACCCTGGTGATCCAGACTGGTTCCGTAACACAGGACAGGAGTTTGAATCCGGATACTTCCTGTTAAGGTTCGTAGACTTCAGCGCTACCATCTCATCTTTACTGGTATGGATCCTTGTACCAGTGCTGTTTTATTTCAATATCTTCTTTCTTAATCTCTTTGTCTTTCAACTCTTTCTTGCAGAGTTTGTCATCAATACTCCCACACTTCCTGTCAAAGTATTTCTCAACATCAAGAGGAACATCTTCAATAACATTCCTTCTTACCTTACCTTTGTTCTTGTGTAGTTTAGTATCACTCATAATCTTTGTAGTCTCCCTGGGAATTGAACCCAGACTTGCCTTGTTAGGGTCTTCATCTTATAAGGATGCGGCTTTCACCATTAAGCTAGGAGACTGTGTTCCCAGACCTCCTAACTGTGGAGGCCAACTATCCTATTCGTATTATAAGAATCTGTACCATCTAATTTTTACTTTAGGTTCTTGTATTGATTTCTCCTGTCAAAGAACAGAACAATTGCAACTATCAAAACGATCAGTGCAATACCTCCAAATGCTAAATAAACTTCAAGTGGTTGCATAATAAATGTTTTTTAATTTGTTTTACTTTTGTGCTCCCTGAGGGACTTGAACCCCCGGCCCACAGATTATGAGTCTGTCGCTCTAACCAACTGAGCTAAGGGAGCTTAATCTGTCTTTCCAGATCGTCATTGAGACAAACAAGGAGTCGAACCTTTAGTCTGGACAACACAGTGTCTGCTTCATTTGCAACTTCCGCAGGTCTTATATTTGTCCAATCCAGCAACCAACCCATATCTTACCATATTCTGTCGTAGTCCTCATGAGGTTCAGAAATTACATCTGTCAGGGGTAGTCTCTTAGGTTACGCTCTCATCCAACAGAAGATATGAACAGTACTTGACATCAAGAAGGTAGGTTACATATGCCATGCATTTGTCTTTTGTGCCCCGGGCGGGAGTCGAACCCGCAAGGCCGCTTCGGGCCAAGGGATTTTAAGTCCCTCGTGTCTCGTACCACTATGACTTTCATCACCATTATTTGGTCCATAAAGTATCACTGTAACTCAGAGGTGTGACCGATATGGATAATGTTTGTGGTCTGGACTATATCTCAATCCAATTTGGAATCTTGCAAGAAGATACATAAAACAGGACAGCAGAGTTTCTTTCAGTCTGCTCCCAGCCTCTTGAGTACATCACCTTCCCAAGTGATGCATCTTACGGACTCGAACCGAACACATTCTATGTATCATTCCAACTTGGACTCCTCCCGTTTCCACTCAAAGACGCTTGGCGACTCATTGTGTACTCTTTTCAGATAGTCTCTACACACTGTCTATTATACTTACTCAATATAGGCTATCGGCCTGCTAAAATTACGCTCTGAACGCTTATTTGGAAAGGTTATTGAGTGGCAGTATCCATCCACCCGGTTCTCAATAATTTCAGTATAAATAACATTGGCTCGGTATTAGCATGCAGCCAGATTCGAACTGGCTCTCCACTGTTAGTTGGGAGTGTCATATATCACTATGTTTAGCATCCACCGAATTAGGGAGGTTACATTTATAAATTACTTTATAAACAGGCAAACTAATTTTACCATTCCACCACCAGGGCAATATTTTCAATGAACTAACTTTGTCATCTTGGGGGGATTTGAACCCTGCATCCATCTCCTGTTTTCTCAACAGGCGTTCTACCAATTGAACTACAAGACTTCCTTTTGTTTGGAGGTTATTGCAAGCCCTCCTCACTCAACCACTCCGGGACTACCATGGACTGCCATTGTGGATTTCAAAACCCAGGGAATCAGTTATTATTTCATTAAATTCTTGCAAAATTTATCTCAACCTGGGTATGATTATTATCTATTATCAGTGTTATTACCGGGACATAGTTGAATCCAACATTTAATCCTTTTGAGGTTTACTGATGCTAACTCTAAACCAAAATAGATAACTTTGTGACCCCAGCGAGGCTCGAACTCGCGACCCCAACATTAAAAGTGTTGTGCTCTACCTACTGAGCTATGAGGTCTTTCCATATATTTCAAACCAAGTACCACTTTTTTATTTCAGGCGTACGGATCGACGTGTTACCAGATTCTCTCTATCTGACCTTACTTTTCCGACTGGGCGGATTGGTTATATATTTCAAATCTTGCAATGATGCAGGCTTACCTTAGATTTACACCTCTCACGGAGGATACTGACTCTTCTTCCACCGCTACTGTTTCGAACCAGTAGTATCTTTAAGTTATTCAGTACGCCTTTGTTCCGACTATACCATTTCACACGAGAGCTCTTCGCGGTAATTTTATACTTGGTAGCACTCTTTGTCACATCATGTCACACCCAGGGACCGCCCCTGCGATTTGGATGAAGCAAGATTATTTTGTCAATGAACTTTCAACACTACAAAGATAACAACTTTTTTTGAAATATCCAAATATTTTATCAAAAAAACCACATCTTTTTTCAAAGGTGTGGTTTTAGATGATACGCTTGTTATCTTATAGACATTATACCACACCAAAAGAATCCAATTTTCTTAAATCGGATTTCCTGTTTGATATGTTATTTAATGCCATCATACTATATTTATGTAAATTGATTTTTGACTTTCTAAAGTATTTATGTAAATTAAATATAACAAAAATTACCAGATTCTTTTTTCATTCTTCACATCATACTTACCATAGATGAAAGTGATGTATTCTTCATCTTCATAAATGATGTCTGTATTGACCTCATCATATATTCTCTTAATGAAATACTTCAACATTGCAGTGAGCTCATTGATGTTACTATCTGGATTTCTATACAGGAACTGTCTCAAGATTGGATATGCATAAGCAATCTCACTCTTTGTATAATATTCATATCCATCCATAAGTCCAATAGACTGACCGATCTGAAATGCAATGACCTTCTTTATATCCTCTGGACTCATATGATGATTAAGTGTTGAGAAATCAATGTCAGCAAGAGGAATACTTAAAAGAGTATTCAGTTTAAATTTCCAGTCACCACTTGACAATGCAGACTTTATGACAGTCCTGTATTGAGATCTCGACAAATGACTCAAGATTCCCCTGACTGCCCTGATATACTTGATGAAACTATCTCTCTGTACATAATACAGTCCAGGTGGAAGACTTGATTCCTGATGAGGGTGTAAATCATATGTTCTCAATAAAGAGTTGTTTACTTCATCAGGAACACCCTTATATACCTTATCAACAACAGAGTAATACTGTTCATTTATAATTTCTGTATGTACAGTGAACAGGTTTGCATTTTCACCTTCCCTTGATTCACACCAAGTCTTACACTCCTGGATGGTTGATGGTAGTTCATCTACCCAATAATAGGTATCTACATCAACACTGTCCTCTGATCCGTGTATGTACTTTCCTAAAACCTTCATAATATTTTTTATTTTTTATACTCAATAACTTCCGGGTCATAATAGAATTGTTTTCCACATTGGGGACAGACAACTTTGGCAACAGTCTCATTGTACCGTCCACAAGTCCAGGTGAACTCATCACCATTGGCAATGAACTCACAACAATTGTTATGAATGAACTTGTATTTCTTGTTACAAGGTCTCAAGTCTTTAATTATCTCCATCTTCTTCTTGATTTAGTTTGTGTATCAACATCAGTATCTCTCCATTGATGTCACTATATACATCTGATTTGTATTTGAGTGCCTGCCATTCCAGTTGGAACTTGTGTTCATTTGCAAACCCCATTTCAGAATAGACAGAATCTCTCTTTTTGTTTATGTAGTCACTAATCTTCTGTAATGCTTCTATTGCTGTCATAATATCATCTTTTAATTCTCATTGCGGATTTGATCGCAGCATTGGCAGTGAGTTTGAATGAACCACCATATCCATCTCTCAGATTGTATTCATCTTCTTCTGTTCTCAACACCATACCAAGTTCAGGGTCCACATAGTTTATCTTCCAGGTATAACCTATATGACCTTTCAATGCAAAAGTGTGGAATGGTTCAAGGGTGATTACAATTCCTTTTACTATAGAGAACCAGTCAAACACCTCTCCATATGTAGGTATTCTGTATATACTTCCATTATTGTTGATGGGGTTACCCCAGTCAAAAAGTTTCTTCGCCAGTCCCTCTGGTATTTGTTCATTATAGTTTGTCATAATATATTTCCGTTATAATCCAAATCAAATATATCGCTGGAATCCAGTTCCTCACCACCAAAGTAATGACACTTTTGTATCTGCCCTGATTCTATTGCAATCCTGGCTGCTTCCCTTCTGTCAACATATCTCCCATATGATGTGTAGAACCCAGATGTATTGTGATCAACCTGGTTTCCAAAGATGTGTAGTATCTCTGCATGGTGTCTTCCTATCCTGCATTGGTAAATGTCATCCTTCTCCCTGATATTGGTTTTAAATACATTTCCTCTTTTACAGATATATTCTGGTTTGAGTTTATATGCCGCTGCAATTATCCTTTCCATTAGTAACCAAGTTGTTTTTTAATCTCTTCCCAGTTGGAACATCTTTTAGCAAAACGATAAAGATGGAAATCAAATTCATCCTCATCTGCTATCCATGTACCAATTGTAGAATGGAATCTGAACTTCTTTCCACACACAGGACACTCAAACACCGCCATCTTACCAATATTGGTTTCTGTCCATCCTATGAGTTTGGGTGATTCAAGTGTCTTTTCTGAACTGTAAAATCCCTTATGCTCAAAGAATCCACTCTTGTCACATTCAGTACAATTGAAATCAGGAGCATACTCAATATCTTCATATTGAGGTATCTTTGGAATTATGTCAATTATTCTTCGTGACATTTTTCAAAATCTCATTTATCTTTTTAGAAGTCAACTCATTAGGGTCATATTCTTCAAGAATTGCAATATCCATTTGAAGTTCACTCAAATCTTTCTGAGTTCTTTGTTCCTTTGCCCTGAGATCATTCAGTTCATTATTCTTTTCTTCAATCTCTTTCTTTATATATTCTTCCAGGTTAATGAATCCCCTTTTTTTGTAATCTTCATCTGGTTTGTCCATATAATAAAGAAGTGCTTCAAGACAAACTCTACTTTTGTAGTGTAGAGGTTCATTCATACGAAGTCTTACTGTATCAACTACAATGGTATACTTATCATCAGGACCATAGTCCCAACTGTTTTCAACACAGAATGGAAGGAAATCTACTTTTTGGAGTCTTGGTTCACTGATGATGAGATTTGGAAGACTGTCTGTTCCATCATCACTGTTAATCAAATCACCAATATGGAAAAGTTTCTTACACCTTTCAAGCATCTTCTGTAAGTTCTCTTCCCTCAGCTTGATTCTTTCTTCCTTATCCCTTTTCCTGTATGCCTCAATTTCCTTTATGAGCATTTCTTCAGGGAACAAGTCAAGTGCAGCTTCCTTCTTTCCGGAATCACCACTCCTGTACCAACCCATTGCCAGGTCAAATAAATTCTTGTTCTTGTTCATATTACTTAAATATTATTTGCTGTTTAATGAAACTCTCAATCTGATCCAGTGTTCCGTTATTATGGAAATTCTTCCAGGTCTCTGAATGGTCAATGTCAAAATCCCTTTCTCCAAGAGATTCTATCATATCAAGTGCTTCAATAGTATCAGGAAAATAATGGTGTATGTCATCATACTTATCCTTGAATCCAATGTGCCACTCTACAATATCATCATCACCAGGAGTCTCACCATAACTCATATCATATAATGTGAAATAATACTTACCACCATCCAGAAGACAGTTCCACTGATAGGTACAGTCCTTATCTTCATAGACCTTGGTTGGGCCAAACCCAAGTTTCTCTGTGATTTCATTCTTGGATGCTCTCAACACCCAGTCATGATAACACAGTTCAAGACCCTTTGGCCATTCTTTGAATTCTGTAATAGTGTGTTCCATATTAATTACTCCCATATCTAAATGAATAGAAACCAAAATCCTCATAGGGATCCCATCCAAGTTTGTGTAATTCTTCCTTATCTTCTGGTGTCACATCATTCTCGCCGGCACCATTGAACACAATGATGTCATGGTCACAGCAGAAGGGATACTTCTTGTGGTAGTCATCACAATACTTCTCAAATATTCTTAATGATTTGATTAGATCTTCCATACATTAAATGAGTCTATGAGTTCAAACTTGTTTTGTAATACTTTATTAAACATTCCCCTTTGATTCTTGGAGAGAACCATATATGAATCCACTTCAGGAATCTGATACCCATTAAGTTCAAAGAATGAGTTACATTTCAAAGGACTTGGAAAATATTCTGTCTGATAAAGGAAAATGTGTATATCCTTCTCCTTGTTATGTGGATGAACACCACAATCTATCAAATTTTCAGGATGTTTAAGTCTGATGTCAGTCTCTTCCCATAGTTCCCTTATTGCTGCATCTTTGTCAGATTCTCCTTCTTCAACTAATCCTTTTGGAAAATCATATCCCATACCTTTTGGTTTTCCTGTGGCATGACAACCAAGGATGTTCCCATACTTGTCAATAATGACTATTGCTGCTGTTACCTTTTTCATCTTTTCCATAAACTAAATACAAAATCTAAATTCCAAAACAACCACTCAATGGAAACATCCAATGTTTCCTCATCTTCATCTTTTTCTATAAAGATTGTTGGAAGAAGAGTAAATCTCCATCCACAATGGTCATTGTTTTTAGTAAAATAAACTGTCATATACTTTTATGTTAGAAATCCAAATATGTCTTGATTTCAATTCCAAGTTTCTTTGCCTTCTGCATCTTTGAACTGGTAGAATTTAAATCATCTGTTATGAGAGTATTGCATTCATTCCATTTTGTCGTTTCTACGAACTGCGGATGTTTCGCAAGGAAATCTGCCTTTGTGTTGTATCCACATTCCTTTGGAGAACCTGTCAAAATGACAGGAATCTTGTCAGATGATTCTTCTACCAAAGGTTTAAGTCCAAGGTATTCCATATACTTCTCAACCTGATAATGGAAATCATTAGTCTCACTGAGATCAATAATTGATGTAGGGATACCCTTTGAATCAGGATTGAGACCAGAGACTACCTTTGCCAACCACAAAGCATTCTTCTCACCACAGTTTTCATATCCCATTGACTGGATGACATCTGGTAAAGTAAGTGTTTTCTTCCTTTCTTCCAGAGACTTTATGATATTCTGTGAAGATTTACTGTCATCAAGATACCTTTTCCAGTCTTCTGTAATCATAAAGTTTACAATGTTTCCTGTTGGTAAGATGTCAAATAACTTAACAGCAACCTTCTCACCAATCCCATCTGGTTTGATGACATTGACAGAGTTGATGAATCTGATGTACAGCTTGTCTTCATCACTCATAGTCTTCATCAGATGAACACCATCCACATAAGAATCTTCAGGAATAGGAACTGGATACTCACCACCTGATACAACTTGATACACAAATGGAATGATGTCTCCGGCAAGTGAGATTTTCAGGTGAGACCCAATCCCAATACCCTCTTCCACAATTTTCCCATAGTTGGAGAGACTGACTCTGTTGACCTTCTTTCCACCCAGGATGACATCAGCAAGGATACCAGTTGGATAATACTCACCAGTCTTACCAACATTCCACTCCACATCAATGAGTTCTGCATTCACAATTTCAGGGAGGAACTTGATAGCAACACAGTCTTCCTGTCTTGTCCTACCACCATCCTGGAGTCTGTACATTGCCCCAGGCTTGACCACAAACCCATCAAGAGGGAACTCACCTTCATGGCGAACCTTATTAAACACATCATACATATGCTTGAGATAGAACCCATTCCCATTACTGTCAATGATGAATTCAGGTCTGTTACCAAGGGTGTGCTTGGAGAGTTCATCCCTCCTGGTGTAACCAACCTCTGTGATGGTACCATTCTCATAGACCTCACGGAAATCATATGCAACCCAGGACAGGTCATCTCTCATCTCCTTCTGTTTCTCAGAGTCTTCCCAGTCCTGACCAAGTACACCTGCAACAAAACTACGGGGCATAGTGAACTCATCGGAATACTTATCCATAAAGACAGACTTCTTCACCAGGCATTCACCCCTGATTACCAAGTATTTAAGGAAGAAATAACTCTGCTCATCCAGTGCAGACCTGTAATAGTCCATCACATAAGGTTCATAATTTACTTTCCACTCTTCCTCGAACCAGACCTTGATATTTTTGCCAAACTCTCCATCCCCACGTGTTGATACAGACACAAGATTTCCCTTGGCATCAATCACCGCCTCCCAGGAACAACCGTCATACTTGGGTGTCACCTCACAGAACCAACCAGATTTCCCATAACCATTGGACTTGCGGAGGTAATCCATCACCTTCTTCTGGTAATCCCACCAGTTCACATTGTGGTTGTCATCCTCCTTGATCTGAACCTTGGAGAGACTACCCATAATGAATGGATGTTTCACTGTATAGGATTTCTGGTGATGAGTACCAATATAACCCTGGTTCTCCAAACCAAGTTCTGACTCCAATTGGTCAAATTCCTGGTCTGTCATAATGGGTTCACCATTGTAGTAGGCTTCCTTCGCCTTATCATAAAGTTTTCTCTTATCCATATATTAGAACTGTACTTTTTTAAATTCAATATTATGAGTCTGTTTCAGTTTATAGTAAAAGTCTTCGCAATCATAACCTATACCACAACCAATGCCAGGTACCAACTTCTGTCTCCAATAAAGTGCCTGGGAGAGAGCATCTTCCAGTTCATCCTTGGAAGAGAAATAGATACTCTTGAGTCCTTTCCTCTGGTTTGACTGGAACAGTTTCCCATCTATCAATGCATACCAGTAAGTTGGAGTCTTGGTTGTGATACCCTTGATAATTTTGTCATCCTGAATATTTAAATCATAATGAAGATCATCCAGATAACCATTGGTCTCTGGATTGTACTGCACTTTATTTACCTTAACTATCATAAACTCTTTTATTACTAATACAAAGATAACAATTTTTTATGAGAAATCCAAAAAAAAAGTGAGAGAAACTCTCCCACTTTTTATTCATAATCTTCAAAACCATATTCAGGCCAGTAACAAGGAATCTGGACAATCTCTGTCTTGAACTTGTTGTTCTTATGCATCCTGTCGATCTTATCAATCTTCAACTCATCTGGATTGTTCTCACATGCACCTTCTGGAACAATACCTTCCCTGATATACCTGTCCAGTTCTGCATAACTGAATCCAAACTTCTTCTCATCTGATGAAGAGTGGGGAAGACCATCATCTGGGACTTTATGCACCCACTCATACGGGATACCCAGGTAATCACCAATCTGATAAATCTCTGTGACTGTCAACTTGGACAGAGGTGCGAACGACCCGGCATTGTCACCAAACAGGGTTGAATATCCGACAAAATCCTCTGACAGGTTACAGGTATTGGCAACCCTTCCATTGAAGGTCTGTGACACTGCATAGAGCATAGTCATCCTGACCCTTGGTGGGATGTTCTGCTGTGTCTGTTTAGACCAATCAATATAATTGTCAGCAACAGTATCAAATGCCGAACAGATGTCTCCAATAGGAAGTACCAGGAACTTGATACCAAGATGTTCTGCAATCTTGTCTGCCTCATTGATACCTTGCCCCTTGTCAGGCATTGCAACACCAATCACCCTGTCTGCACCAAGTGCCTTTGCACAAAGTGCCGCTACAACGGTGGAATCCTTACCTCCTGACAATCCCAGAACGGCATTACATCCAGGACCATTCTTCTCAAACCAATTCCTGATCCACTGGATACAATCTTTGGTTACCTTCTCAACATCAAAAGTATAATCTCTTTTCATAATCAAATATTATTTTTTATAAGGGGATTTAGTTGATACCCATTTTCCAAGTTCTTCACTGTGCTTTGTCCATCCCCTCTCATCATAGTCATAAGGTACAGTATTCTTTCCTTCTCTCACATACTTCCTTACTCTCCAAGGAGTGATGATTCCTTCATTACACATATCAAGGAATATTTTCTTGACATTATCATCAGCCCAATCAACAAATATAGTACCCCAGTCACCATAACTGGACAGACTCAACCCAGGAAGACCAGGTGCAGAATATGAACAATCAGAATGCATCTTTGATTCATATCCAAGTTCTTTTATAAAAGTGTGGTCTGTCTTCTTTGCTCCTGGTATCAACTTGTAGTCAATAGAGTCACCACTTTCAAATGCCTCCTTGAATGGAGATTTCAAATTACATTCCATAACTATCCATTATATTTTACAATGTATAAAGTGATGTCCTCATCTTCCTCAAATTCTTTTTTAATCATCGGATAGACTACATCATCCCAGTTACCTCCGGCCAGGCCGCAACCGATCTTATATGGGAGACCACAAGTTACAAAACCCTTTAAGGTCATCCAAGAATGAAGTTTTTTGAAACATTCTTTCAGGGCATCATAATCGGTCTGCCTTGGTTTCCCATTATCATTGAATGGTGCTCTTGTTTCACTTATTGAATACTGTCCAAAGAGATTGGCGACATATTGCTTACCATCATCAGTCTTGATAAACTCAATGGTACCAAGAAGAAGATGTTTATATGGCATATCTTTACATAACCACTGATATTTCTTGAACAACACTGGGTTCTTTTCTTTAATCTGTTTGGCAATACCAGCACCCATTACTCCTAAACAATTGACCTGGTGTCCAATCACTTCCAATCCAGGATAGGTCAAAAGGTTTCCATCTACTTCTTTGATCATAACTTAATTCTTTTTATTCATATCTTTCCAATTTTCTTCAAGGAGTTCAGTCATTGCCTGAAGATATTCATCACCAGAGATGTCAAACAGGATGGATTTGAAATGAATCCTTGAAGAATATCCTTTCTCCTTGAAAATCTCCAACAGTTCAAGAAGGGTGAACTCACCATTCTTATACCTGATGATGAGTTTTGCCTTTTCAGGCATATCAACAATCTCTGCTGTGAATTTCCAAGGGTCTCTGTATGTGAGGAATCTCCTTCTTCCATTGATTTTATCAACAGACCTGAACTTCATAAACATATGATATTCAGTATGTCTGATTCCAACACATTCCCAGTAAGAAGACTGAACCTCTTCCCTGGTCAGATTACTTGAACCTGGTCTCTCCAACTTGTAAGTGAAGTTGCTGGAGAAGTAATCAGATGGATTTACAAAGTCACCAATCTTTGGATGATTTGGACCAAAGTTATCAAATGGTTCTTCAATTCCATCAAGTCTCAAGATGGCCTTGTAGATGTCTATTTGTTTCCTGTCATTCATAACTTAATCCTTTTCATTTGCAAGACGTTCCCGGATTGTGGAGAATGTTTCACGGTTATGCATCTTACCATCCTTGAAGACAGTTCTCATTGCAGATGTGTGAGTCTTTGCATACTCATCATATTCTGCCTGAAGCATATCATCCTTGTAGATGTATTCACCATTCACCTTCTCCACAAAGACCAGTCCCCTGTGAGACTTCTTGAGATGGGAGGTATCAGTCTTTGGATCCTTATAAATTTTGAGTTCCTTGTCACCAAATACACCATAGGTGGCTTTCATTGCACAACCAAATGTGTCTCTGGTGTTGACAATCATCTTGTCTCCCTCAAAGATGGCAGTGAAACAGAATGCGCCCACACCAAAGATGGCATTGTTGGCTGCAAATCCCCTTCTGTCCAGTTCCTTCCAGATTTTACGGAGAACATTGAGGGTACATCCATCACCAAGGATGACACCAATATGGGAATCCAGGACCTTGTAACCCTTGGTATTGACTGTTCCACCAAAGGTATCCCAGAGTTTCTGAATGGTCTCAACAGTTGTTTCATACTGGTCTCCGGAGTCAGGACGGATAAGAAGTTTACCCTTGTGTTCCATAATCTCCTTCTTGAGTGAAGGGATGATGTTCTCAACCATATTCCAGTAGTCATAAGTGTCAGACACCATAGAGAAACTGGAGTTAGGATAGAGTTCAGTGAGGAGTCTCTTGACAAAGGTCTTCTCATCACCATCCAGGGCAAAGTTTGCACCCATCACAGAGTGTTCAGTGGAAACAGCGCCGATACCAATATGGTTAAAGGAACAGTCTGCATCATAGTACTCATCCAGGTAAGGGATGGCAGCAATGGTACTGGTCTTGTTGGAAGAGAGCAACCAGGCAGCGGAGCAGCGGACAGCCTCATTCATACAACTCATACCACGCATACCAAAGTCTGCGAATGCATTTCGTGGGTCAATACCATCATCAACAGTCTTGTCATACCAGTACTTGGCCAGTTTGTAGTACATATGACCAATAGTGGCATGGTTGGAGGTCTTCCAGAGTTCAGACTGCAAGATACATTCAACCCACTGAACCAACCAGGCAAAGTCATCAAGGGTGTTGGTGAGTTCGATACAAGGAACACCCATATTCACAAGAGAACCTTCAGGGAGTGCCTTGATTTCCAGAGGGAGATAACCCAAGTTATGGAGTTTTTCAATCTTTTCCACATCATAGTTACCTTCTCCAAGCTGGATATTCATAGTGAACTTATATTCCTTCATCACCCTGTTCAGAGGGAGGTCAAAGAAATTCTTCTGGAAGTAGTCAATGAGCCATTCCTGAATGAATGCCTGCATACCAAACCAAACCATCTTCTGGTTTTCAGGTTTCTCAAACATTGACTTACGGGGGACCCAGTAAGAAGTAAGTTTCTTGAGAGATTTTGGATACATACGATCATGGGTCTGTTTGTATGTATCAGAAAGTAAAATTG
>Ga0310697_10002418_pt1 | contig 19896 bp, 19 predicted proteins | sample 172DNAGHGlowgp2_FD_203883 | JGI IMG/M metagenome (GOLD analysis project Ga0310697, IMG submission 203883) | Sheep rumen microbial communities from Palmerston North, Manawatu-Wanganui, New Zealand - 1728 DNA GHGlow gp2 (v2) (version 2) | ecosystem: Host-associated > Mammals > Digestive system >... | reverse complement strand
GAGTTTGAGTTCAGCCAAGGCTTCACCGAACTGCACACCAAGAGTTATGAGAATATCCTCGCTGGTCACGGCTTTGGATTGGAAGATGCCCGTCGTTGCATCGAGATTGTCTACGAAATCCGTAACGCCAAGCCCGTTGGACTTATTGGTGACTATCACCCAATGGCCAAGTTGCCGCTGAGCGGACATCCTTTTGGCTGGAAGTGATTTGCCCTTTAGGTTCATCCTTCTTCTCGGCAGTCATAGCGGACTCGATCCGCTATCCCCTACCCAACAAAGTCCCCTTCCCTTTCGGCGGTCATAGAAGACCTTATCCCCTTCCAATAGGTTCATCCTTCATCCCGGCAGTCATAGCGGACTCGATTCGCTATCCCCATCCTCAGCAGTACCATTCTATCAACAGGCAGTCACTGCGGACCTGATCCGCAGTCCCCTCCAAAGCAGAACGCTTTTATGTCAAAGCGCGGATACGTTTACATTCTAACCAACAACCACAATACGACCCTATATATTGGAGTCACTAATGACCTGATGCGTAGGGTTGCAGAACACAAACTACATATTAATCAAGGTTTCACTAGTAAATACAAGACAGAAAAACTGGTTTATTATGAAATCATAGAAGGCTTCGATATTGCCATTCAGCGAGAAAAGCAGTTGAAGAACTGGCATAGAGCATGGAAAGAAGCGTTGATTAATGACTTTAATCCAGAATGGAAGGACTTGACTGAAGACATAGGGGTGGATGAAGCATATATGCAATCAGTGAAAGAGTTTTATCAGAATAGGGATTCCGAGGAATCAGGAGACTGCGGATCGAGTCCGCAGTGACTCCAAAAGAATCAGGATGACATGAAAAGAATGCGAATGACTTTCTCCCATTTCATAATGCCAGAACCGCCCCAACAATAGGCAGTCATAGCGGACTTGATCCGCTATCCCCTGCCCAACAGAACAACTTTCCATCTAGGCCATGGGAGGCCAAGGCATCATAATGGATTCCGAGGAATCAGGAGACTGCGGATCGAGTCCGCAGTGACTTCCAAAGAATAAGGATGTCTTTAATAGAAAGCTAGTTTAACAATCAAATAGCAAACCAAGAAACCATGAACATCGCAGTAGCAGGCACCGGCTACGTCGGCCTAAGCATCGCCACCCTGTTGGCACAACACAATCATGTCACTGCCGTCGACGTCATCCCTGAAAAGGTGGCCCTCATCAATCAAAGGAAGTCGCCCATCCAGGACGAATATATCGAGAAATACCTCGCCGAGAAGGAACTCGACCTCACCGCAACCCTCGATGGCGCTGTGGCCTATCGCGACGCCGAGTTCGTCGTCATCGCTGCGCCCACCAACTATGACCCGCAGAAGAACTTCTTCGACACAAGCCACGTGGAAGAGGTTATCGACCTCGTTCTTTCGGTCAACCCAGATGCAGTGATGGTCATCAAGAGTACCATCCCTGTGGGTTACACCCGTGGTTTGTACGTGAAATATGCCGCAAAGGGAGTCAAGAAGTTCAACCTGCTGTTTTCGCCCGAGTTCCTGCGCGAGAGCAAGGCATTGTACGACAACCTTTATCCAAGCCGCATCATTGTGGGCTATCCCAAGCCCATCGAAGGATACGATGCTGAGAACGAAGCCATTCATTCGATGGTCAGTGTCGATTTGGAGGCCAAGGCGCATCAGTTTGCCGACCTGTTGAAGCAAGGCGCCATCAAGGAGGACGTGCCCGTGCTCTTCATGGGCATGAAGGAAGCCGAGGCCGTGAAGCTCTTTGCCAACACCTACCTTGCCCTGCGCGTGAGCTATTTCAACGAACTCGACACATACGCCGAGGTGAAAGGTCTCGACACCCAAGCCATCATCGATGGCATCTGCCTCGACCCGCGCATCGGCTCGCACTACAACAACCCGTCGTTCGGCTATGGCGGCTATTGCCTGCCCAAGGACACCAAGCAGCTCCTCGCCAACTATGAAGATGTGCCCGAGGACCTCATCCGTGCCATCGTGGAGAGCAACCGCACCCGCAAGGACTTCATCGCCGACCAGGTGCTGAAGAAAGCAGGCTACTACGACTACTTCGACCAAGGACAATACAACGCAGCCCAAGAACGCCGTTGCGTCATCGGCGTCTACCGCCTGACGATGAAGTCGAACAGCGACAACTTCCGCCAGTCGAGCATCCAAGGCGTGATGAAACGCATCAAGGCCAAGGGTGCCGAAGTCATCATCTATGAACCCACCTTGCCCGACGGGACGACGTTCTTCGGAAGCCTCGTGGTGAACGACATGGCCAAGTTCAAGGCCATGAGCCAAGCCATCATCGCCAATAGGTACGACAGCGTCTTGGATGATGTGGTCGAGAAAGTCTATACAAGAGACATCTTTAGGAGAGACTAAGGGCACACAGAAGAATAATAAATGTCACACAGATCTCACAGATTACACAGATGGTATTGAGCCGAGGCTCAATACAATTAGTGAGGTTGGTGAAATCTGTGTGAGAAAAAAATAGTGCGACAAAATATCAATGCGAAATGACCGACAACGAATTGACATACGAGATTAGGGGAGCAATCTTTGATGTATATAATACATTAGGCCCAGGTTTGTTGGAATCCGTGTATGAAGAAGCTTTGACATTTGAACTTCATCAACGCGGCTTGGAGGTAATTCGGCAGATGGAAGTTCCTATCATGTATAAAGGAAACGAACTTAAAGCCCCTTTACGTCTGGATATACTCGTTGAAAACCAAGTTATTGTCGAGCTAAAGTCGGTTGAAGAGATGAAGCCCGTATTTGCCAAACAACTACTTACTTATCTTAAGCTTCTTAATAAGCATGTAGGTATTTTGGTTAATTTCAATACTAATGACTTAAGCGGTAGTATTAAACGGATTGTAAATTAACGATCTACAGTATCCATTGAGCCGTAGGCTCAATAAATAATCTGTGGGATCTGTGTGAAACAACAATCCGTTTTATATACAGATAACTCAGTGTGATTTATGTTCAACAAAACCGATCCTACTTATTTCGACGGTCCGTGGAACTTCGAGAAGACCGAACACGCCATTCTCGGCCTCTGCAAGATTCTTGACCGTTATGCTCATAAGCTGACGCTCGAAGACCTGAAAAACGACCCTCGATGCGCCCGCATCCCCAACTTGAGCCTCGACACCGTTCAACAAGTCATCGACGAGACTGAAGCCAAACTCCGCCGTGGCATCAAGACCCTTGACCACGAGGTCATCTACCACACCGGTCCACACCACGACGACATCATGCTGGGCCTCATGCCATTCATTAACAGACAGATGCGCAGTCCGCACAATCAGGTGCACTTCGCCATTATGACCTCGGGCTACCACAGCGTCACTGATGCCTTCCTGAGCGAAGCACTCAGCGACACGCTGCGTTATCTCCATGAAGGCCGTATCCAGATGGTCGACTATCCCGACTTCTTCGAGAAAGGCTTCCGTTTCAAGCAAGAGAAAGACATCCACCATTACCTCGACAACGTGGCCCGCAAGAACCCCGACGAGATGCGACGCGGTTTCTGCCACCGCATCCTCCGAGACGCCGTGGGGCTGTGGCAGCTGAAGAGCGTGGAAGAGGTGGAAGATCGCTTCCAGACCGAGATCGCGAACCTGCGCGACGGTAAGCCCAATAGCCACGAGCTGCAGCAACTGAAAGGCGAAGTGCGTGAGTTTGAGGAAGAACTCGTGTGGGCATACGCTGGCACCGCCTTGGACCATATCCACCACCTGCGGTTAAGGCTGTATGATCAAGGGTCCCGCCTGGTTCATGAACACGATGTCCACGCCATCCTCGGCCAGCTGCGAAGCATCAGGCCCACCACCATCACCGTGGCCATCGACTACGAAGGACTGGGGCCCAACACGCACTACAAGGTGATGCAGACCATCGCCGAGGCTGTGCGCCTTTGGGACGAAGAAGCAGACCTCAGCGAGTTGAAGATCTTCGGCTACCGCAACGTGTGGTCGACCTTCCATCCTGCCGAGGCCAATGTGTACATCCCCGTGTCGCTCAACGCGATGGCGGTGTTCGAGAAGGCGTTCAAGGACAGCTACCTGACGCAGGTCAAGGCAGAGTTCCCCAACCCCGACTTCGACGGCCCCTTCAGCGAGCTGGCGGAGCAGATCTGGGTGAAGAACTACAAGGACGTGCAGTTCATCCTCGGGAAGGACTTTTTCTACGAAAACGACCATCCGCTCATCCGTGCCACGCATGGGTTGATTTTCTTGAAGGAAATGGACGCCAAGGAATTCGTGGCTTTGGCGGAGGGCATGAAGTCAATAATGGAGAAACAATAATAGAATTAAGGAAAGGGAAGCAAATCGTCCACAAATCTTGTCATAAATAAGCAGCCACGCCCTCATCGGGCGGCAGCCTTCCGCTGGCAGGCTTCACGACACACTCCCACCCAAAAGCATCATCGCGGGCGCCAGCCCCGCGATCTCATAAACATAACGACACACTCATACACCTCATGGAATTCCTCACCGCCCACTGGCTCGACATCACCACCACCATCCTCGGCCTCGCCTACATTCTCCTGGAATACAAGGCCAGCGTCTGGATGTGGGCCGTAGGCTTCGTGATGCAGAGCCTCGGCATCGTATTGTATTACCAGAAAGGCCTCTACGCCGACTGCGGCATGGAGTTCTACTATCTGGCCATGACCGTCTACGGCTTCGTCGCCTGGATGCGCCACAAGCAGAAAAGCGCCGACCTGCCCATCCGCCACATGCCCAAGAAAAAAGCCCTGATGTGGGTTGGGGTGGCAGGCATCATCTGGGCCGCGATCTACTTCTTGCTCAGCCGTTTCACCAACAGCAACGTCCCCGTCCTCGATGCCTTCACCACGGCCTTGAGCATCGTAGGCATTTGGGCTTTGGCACGCAAGTATCTGGAACAGTGGTTTGTATGGATCGTCGTCGATGTGGTGACGTGCGGGCTGTATTTCTACAAGGACATCCCTTTCAAGGCCAGCCTTTATGGGGTTTATGTCATTATCGCGGTGTTTGGCTACTTCAAGTGGCGGAAGCTGATGGCGATGGAGGGGAATAAGGGAACAAATCGTCCATAAATCTAAAACAAATCTTTGCGCTTCGCCCTGATCGGGCTCGCGCCATCCACCCAACTCTACACTTCCCACAGACTCTCAACACCAAACTTTCAATTGTCAATTATCAATTATCAATTCAATAAATAAATTATGATCAACGTTGGAATTATCGGCTGTGGCTTCGTAGGCGGAGCCCTTAAGGATTGGTTGGAACACAACAATCCCGATTGCAAACTCTTCATCAGCGACCCGCCTAAGGGTTACAATGATGACTTAAGTAACATCGACATTGCTTTCTTGCAGATCCATGTCCCTACCGAGGACGATGGTACCCAAGACCTGCGCCTGATGAAGGAGCTGATTCGTAACCTCCCTGATGTGCCGGTTTTCGTCCGCACCACCATCCTTCCTGGCACCAGCGAGATGCTTTCGCGCGAGACCGGCCACCAGGTGTGCTATATGCCTGAGTTCCTCACCGAGCGTACCTTTATTGAGGATTTCAAGAAACAGACGATGGTGTTCACTGGAGCACATGAACTGCTCACCAAGATTTTCGTGGGCAAGAAGTTCACCGTCATGACCCCCTTGGAAGCCGAGCTTACCAAGTATATGCACAACGTGTTTGGCGCCTATAAGGTCACCTATTTCAACGCTTGTCGCGAATACTGCGAGCAGATGGGTGCCGACTGGCGCAAGGTGCATACGGGCGTGCTGCTCTCGGGCTATATCAACGACACGCACACCTACGTCCCCGGCCCCGACGGCAAGTTCGGCTATGGCGGCAAGTGCTTCCCCAAGGACGTGAACGCCTTCACCAAGATGACCGAGGGCACGCCTCTCGGGACGCTTTTGGCACCACTCCACGAGCTTAACGTCCATTTCCGTGGCGAAGAGGAACATATCTAGGCCTAAGCTGTTGATGTCATCCCTTGCGGAAGCATGTGCGGATGAGATCTATAAACGGCGGCATGAAGAACCGTATCAAGAGCCCCGCTCCATATTTTTTAATCTCACGTCACATTAAACAAATTTTTCTTTATCTTTGTAAAATCAACAATGATGAATTGGAAACCTTTTTGGAAGCTGATTTATCCTTCTGGAACACAAAGATTTGTTGCTTTCATTTGGGAGTGACGGCGGCGAAGCCGTAGGAAATAAAGAATCAAAATATCATATGAAAAAAGCATTGATTACCGGAATAACGGGTCAGGACGGTAGTTTCCTGGCCGAATTCTTGATAGAGAAAGGCTACGAAGTGCACGGCATCCTGCGTCGCAGCAGCTCGTTCAACACGGGTCGTATCGAACACCTGTACCTCGACGAGTGGGTGCGCGACATGAAAAAGAAACGTCTGGTCAATCTCCACTGGGGCGACATGACCGACAGCAGCTCGCTCATCCGCATCATCAGCGAGATTAAGCCCAACGAGATCTATAACCTCGCTGCACAGAGTCATGTGAAGGTCTCGTTCGATGTGCCTGAGTTCACCGCCGATGCCGACGCCATGGGCGTGCTTCGCCTGCTTGAGGCGGTGCGCATTGCGGGATTGGCCAACACTTGCCGCATCTACCAGGCTTCCACTTCCGAGCTCTTCGGCTTGGTACAGGAGGTGCCGCAGAAAGAGACTACTCCTTTCTATCCCCGTAGTCCCTATGGCGTAGCCAAACTCTACGGCTTCTGGATCATGAAGAACTATCGCGAGAGCTACGGCATGTACTGCTGCAACGGCATCCTCTTCAACCATGAGAGTGAACGTCGTGGCGAGACTTTCGTCACCCGTAAGATCACCCTTGCTGCCGCACGCATCGCTCAGGGTTTCCAAGACAAGCTCTATTTGGGTAACCTCAATTCGTTGCGCGACTGGGGCTATGCTCGCGATTATGTGGAATGCATGTGGCTCATCCTTCAGCAAGACCAGCCCGACGACTTCGTGATAGCCACTGGCCAATACCACACCGTACGCGAGTTTTGCACGCTGGCCTTCAGGGAAGCTGGCATCGAGTTGCGCTGGGAAGGCGAAGGCGTCGACGAAAAAGGCATCGACACGAAGACGGGCAAGGTCCTCGTGGAGGTCGACCCGAAGTATTTCCGCCCCGCCGAGGTCGACCAGCTGCTGGGTGACCCGTCGAAGGCCAAACAGGTGCTTGGCTGGAATCCGCAGAAGACCTCTTTCGAAGAACTGGTCAGAATCATGGTACAGCATGATATGCGCTTTGTCAAGAAGCTTTATATCAGAGCCCATCTCGAAGAATAATCCACACAGATAATATTTTAATGTCACACAGATAGCACAGATTACACTGATATTTGCGCGCCTTCGGCACGCTGCCTACCGGACGCTATGACTGACAATGAATTGACATACGAAATACGTGGAGCCATATTTGACGTGTACAACGAACTAGGACCAGGTTTGCTAGAGTCTGTCTATGAAGAAGCTTTGGCTTTTGAGCTTAAGGAGCGCGGATTAGATGTGGCAAGACAAGTTGATGTCCCAATCATTTATAAAGGCAACGAACTCAGAACTCCTCTTCGATTGGATTTGCTCGTTAATAATCAAGTCATTGTTGAATTAAAGTCTGTCGAAGAAATGAAATCCGTTTTCGCAAAACAGTTGTTGACATACCTTAAGTTAATGGATAAACGAGTAGGTTTATTAGTAAACTTTAATACAAATAATTTACGTGAGAGTATAAAACGGATAATAAATTAGTTACTTTAAACATTGAGCCAGGCTCAATAAATCTGTGAAATCTGTGTGAAAAAAAATACGCCGAAGGCGAAAAACAAAACAATCATTGAGAAATGAACAAAGACAGTAAAATATACGTAGCCGGGCACCGTGGAATGGTGGGCTCGGCCATTGTGAGAGAACTGCAAAGGCAGGGCTACAACAATATCATCACCCGAACCCATAAGGAACTCGACCTGTGTCGTCAAGACCAAGTAGAGGCGTTCTTTGCAGCGGAGAAGCCCGAATACGTCTTCCTCGCCGCAGCCAAAGTAGGCGGCATCGTGGCCAACCAGAGCGCCCTGGCCGACTTCATGTACGACAACATGATCCTCGAGATGAACGTCATCCACGCCGCCTGGAAGAACGGCTGCAAGAAGCTGGAGTTCCTCGGCTCGTCGTGCATCTATCCCCGCATGGCACCACAGCCCATGCCCGAGAGTTGCCTGCTCACCGGCGAGTTGGAAAAGACCAACGAGGCCTACGCCTTGGCCAAGATCAGCGGCCTGAAATACTGCGAGTTCCTCAACCGCCAGTATGGCACCGACTACATCAGCGTGATGCCCACCAACCTCTATGGTCCCAACGACAACTACCACCCCGAGCACAGCCACGTGTTGCCCGCCTTGATCCGTCGTTTCCACGAGGCCAAGGTCAACGGGCTGAAAGAGGTGACCTGCTGGGGCGACGGCTCGCCCCTGCGCGAGTTCCTCTATGTTGACGACCTGGCCAACCTCTGCGTCTTCCTGATGAACCACTATTCGGGCAACGAGACCGTGAATGCCGGCACAGGCAAGGAACTCACCATCAAGGCGCTCACCGAATTGGTGGCCAAAGTGGTGGGTTACGAAGGCGAGATCAAGTGGGACACCACCCGCCCCAACGGCACCCCGCGCAAGCTCCTCGATGTGAGTAAGGCCACGGCTCTCGGTTGGACCTACAAGACTGAATTGGAGGACGGCATCCGCCTGGCGTATGAAGATTTCCTGAACAACCCAATGCGTGCGGAGAGATAATGAAGACCGTAGAGAAGAAATATCTTTTGGCGTTTATCCTTATCACCAGCTGCTTCGCCCTATGGGGATTTGCCAACGATATCACCAACCCCATGGTGAAGTCGTTCAGCAAGATTTTCCGTATGAGCGTGACCAGCGGCGCCTTGGTGCAGGTGGCTTTCTATGGCGGCTATTTCTGCATGGCCTTGCCAGCGGCACTCTTCATCAAACGTTTCAGTTACAAGACGGGTATCCTGATGGGTCTGGGACTCTATGCCGTCGGTGCGTTGATGTTCCTGCCTGCTGCCAAGATGGGCAACTACTATCCTTTCTTGGTGGCCTATTTCATCCTCACATGCGGTCTGAGTTTCTTGGAGACCAGTGCCAACCCGTTTATCCTCAGCATGGGTGATCCAGAGACGGCCACACGCCGACTCAACCTGGCACAGAGCTTCAATCCCATCGGCTCCCTTTGTGGGATGTTCGTGGCCATGAATTTCATCCAGGCCAGGATGAACCCCATGAGCACCGCAGAACGTGCCTCGTTGGATGACGCCCAGTTTGAGGCGCTGAAGACAGCCGACCTCAATGTGCTCGTTAAGCCCTACGCTGCCATAGGCGTGGTGCTGATCGTGGTGTTTGTGCTGATTGCTGTGCTTGTGAAAAGGGCCAATGTACAACAACCCGGTGACACGCAAAGCATCAAACAGTCCGCTTTCAGGCGGCTTTTTGCCAACAAGGTCTATCGTGAAGGTGTCATCGCCCAGTTTTTCTATGTGGGTGCACAGATCACCTGCTGGACGTTCATCATCCAATATGGTACACATGTGTTTATGGCCGAGGGTATGGAAGAACAGGCGGCTGAGATCTTGTCTCAGCGGCTCAACATCGTGGCCATGGTGTTGTTTTGCTGTAGCCGTTTTGTCAACACAATGCTGATGAAACGTTTCCGGCCCTCAGCGATGCTGGCCGTGTTTGCCAGCGCAGCCATCGTGCTGTTGCTGGTGGTGATGCTCGTTGGTGGCAGGGTGGGCGTCTATAGCTTGGTGGCCGTGAGCGCCTGCATGAGCCTGATGTTCCCCACCATCTACGGCCTTGCCCTGAAAGACGTTGGTCCCGATGCCGAGGTGGGCTCTGCCGGCCTCATCATGGCCATCTTGGGCGGCTCGCTTTTGCCCCCACTTCAAGCCATGATCATCGACCACGGCAGGCTCAATCTGTCATTCATTGTGCCGATGATATGCTTCATCGTGGTAGGTGTCTATGGATTACGATGTAAGCGTGCTGTATCCATTGAGCCGCAGGCTCAATAAATCTGTGAAATCTGTGTGAGATTAACGTATATAATCTGTGTGAAACAACACTCAGTGTGAGATGAAGAAAGTATTCGTGTCAGGATGCTACGACCTGCTTCACAGCGGTCACGTGGAGTTCTTCCGTCAGGCGGCGGAATACGGCGAGTTGTATGTGGGGATAGGTAGCGACAAGACCATACAGGACTACAAGCATCATAAGACCGTCTACAGCGAGCAAGAGCGCCTGTTTATGGTGAAGAGCATCCGTTATGTCAAGGAGGCTTACATCAATGCCGGCAGTGGCGTCTTGGATTTTGTGCCTACGCTGGATATCGTCCACCCCGACATCTTGGTCGTGAATGCCGACGGCGGGAGTGAGGAGAAACGCAGGCTGTGCGAGGCGCGTGGCATGGAGTATGTGGTGCTCGCCCGTGAGCCTCATCAGGGGCTTGACGCGCGCTCGTCCACGGCCTTGAAGAAGACGGAGAGCCGGATCCCCACCCGTCTCGACTTGGCGGGCACTTGGATCGACCAACCCTACGTGAGCCAATATGCTCCGGGCTGGGCCATCACCATCAGCCTCGAGCCCACCTTCGAGGTGCGCGAGCGTTGTGGACTGAGTACCTCGACCCGCAACATGATCAAAAAGATCTGGCCTTACCAGTTGCCCAACATGGACCCCGAGATGCTGGCCAAGCTCGTGTTTTGCTTTGAAAACGACCCCGAGCGTTCGGATGGCATCATCAGCGGAGCCCAGGACTCGATAGGTATCTGTATGCCTGGCCTGTGCCGTCATTGGTATAACAACCGCTTCTGGCCCGAAAAGATAGAGAGCTGTTGTGACGAAGACGTGCTACGTTGGCTGGAGGGTCATCTGGTGATGATTCCCATGGAGCCGCGGAGGCCAGGTTGCAGTGTGGTGGAAGGCAAGGACATCACCGAACCTAAGGTGAAGGCTTTGGCAAAAGCTGCCGACGACTGTTGGCAGGCCATCATGAACAAAGACCTGAAAGCCTTTGCCGAAGCCTATCGCGATAGCTTCAATGCCCAGACCGCCATGTTTCCTGGAATGATTCACCCCCACGGAGTCATTGCGGGCGAAGCCCCGCAATCTCCTACGATAGAGGACTACATTGAACGATACTCTGCTATCCCTGAAGTGCTGGCCTGGAAAATGCCTGGTGCCGGTGGTGGTGGCTACCTTGCCTGCGTGGTGGCGGACGCCGAGGCTTTTGCTACAGAACATCCAGAAGCGATACGTTTGACGATTCGCAGACCAGGGCTTTAGTTTAAACGTATATTTTCCACGGATTGCTGATTACAGTTATCTTCTTGATGATGAGTAAGGGAAGAAGAAAATTAATGAATAATTACACGTTCAATTATACGGCAATTAATGTTGAAAGAATATGAAACGTTACTGCCAGACTTTAACCCTAGTTGACGACGAGCAGATGATAGCGAAATACGTGGAGGCTCATGCCCACGTCTGGCCCGAGGTCATTCAAGGCCAGCGCGAGGTAGGCATTCTCGACATGCAGATCTACCGCCACGGCCGTCAGCTCTTCATGATCATGGACACGGTGGACGGCTTCGACTTCGACCGCGACATGGCCCGACTGGCCACCCTGCCCCGTCAAGCGGAGTGGGAGGCCTACGTGAGCCAGTTCCAAGGCTGCTCGGCTGAAGCCCGCAGCGACGAGAAGTGGCAGCTGATGGAACGGATATTCTGATACACTGTTGAAGGAAAGTCTGTAATTCACCCCTTCACGGCATATCCGACAGTTCTCTTCTCAGTCGGTTCATCTGGTCAGAGACTCGAATATAATAGTTACCAATCTCTTTTACCCCGAGTATCAAGGCCTCTGGGAAGTGATGGCGAAGTTCCACGATCAAGTCTTTTAGACCTTCTCTGCAACTTGCATCTTTGAACGCTTTGCAGAGTATCACAATGGAACTCGTGTTATACGCATCGGGATCCAACTTGCGGTCGATGACCTTCACTGCCTTGCGGATGTTGGTTTTTTCAATCACGTAGCCTTTACTGTTGACGGTGTAGTGATGTTCGCGGTTGTGCCCGCTGTTATCTATTAAGATGTATTTGATTTGACGCATTTCTTTTGAGTATTTGGTAGATGAGCATATTCGGTATACATAAAAGACATGGGACGAATGACTAAAGACGGAGGACAAGGGACCAAGGAAAAGCCCTAGGTCCCAAGTCCTAAGTCCCGTGTCCTGAACTTACATCAGATGATGTACGCAGGATGAGGCACCCAAGGCCGTCAGAATCGCGGTGAGGATACTGATGAGGGTTTGGAGGATGAACTTCCAGAGGGCTTTTCTAGGGCTCTCGTTAGGTTCTGGACTTTCGGGTGTCGCATCGGTTTTCTTTGATGCGAATAGTTTTGCGAAAAAATTGATGAGCTTTTTCATCGCTTTGTAGTTTTAATTGTGAATTATTAAGGTCATACTTTGTCGTTAGGGGCACTTGCTTTAGTAGTGCCATCGGCATTGATGGTAGTCGTAGTGCCGTTTTCAGCTACGATGATGATAATGGTACTGTCGCCACCGTTGGCATTGAGGGTGATGGTGGCCGGCCAGGTACCGGTGAGGAACACCTCGCCATAGCCATCCAGTGAGGCGATGCGGATGGAAGTTGGATGCTCGGTGGCATAAGCACTGATGGCAGTCTCCACATCTGTGATGGTAATGTCCTCGCCAGCCAGATACTGATCGGCCAAAGCATCGAGAGCCAGACGCAAAGCCTTGCCGTTTACTGAATAATAACGGTTTATTGGAGAACCATTACCCTTTGGGGTGAATGTTTGGCGGATGGTACGCAAGTGATACTTCAAGTGCATCTGAATCATCTTGAAGACAGCCTGACGTTTCAAAGCCGCAGGAGTCTTGTAAGCCTTCTTGGGCATGGTTGGAGTTGAACGGGCGTAGGTTTTGCCGTTGCGTGTTACATAGGTGATACCATCGATGGTACCGGAAGTTTTGCGGCCAATGCCGACTTGTTTGATCTGTGCCATTTTTTTCGAATTTAGAATTGATAATTGATAATTAATTGAGCTTAAGCGCGTTCTCGCGCGTCAGGCGGCAGTACTTGCCGTCGCCTTGGGCAGTCATGATTTTGTGGCGGTTGATCTCCTTGGAGACGTAGCTCACGTGGATGAATGAAGGATAGATGATCAACTGGTCGTAGTCGATCTGCGGTTCGGTGATAATCAGGCGAAACGCCCTGATGAGCAGTTCGCGATGACCGGTTGCTGAGCCAGCTCCCGAACCTGTCGAAGGAGTTGAAGCAACGTAGAAGTCCGCAGCCTGTCCCGTCATGTGCTGGCTCTTACGGCTCGCATGCACGATGATGTCGTTCAAGGCCTTGGTGCGGTAGCCGCTGGTGATGACGATGGGCAGCCCCAGCTTCTCGCGCAGCGGTTCGAGGGTGTGTAGGCAGAGATGCTTCAGGTTTTCGACCACATCGGGCGTAGGCCGGTTGTCGATGCCGTGCTTCATGGCCGTGGCGCTCACGATGAACTCCCTCAGCGCGAAGTGCGGCGTAAGCAGTGTGTTGTCTTTCATAAGCGTACTTATTAAAAGGTGAAACAATTTGTTATTTACTCGTGAAAGCGGAAGGCTCGTGACTTACCCGGGATGCACTTCCCGTCCGTTTTCGATTTGCAAAAGAAACACAAGACCGTCCGTCCAAAAATTCTATCTTCATCCACGAAGCAATCTATTTTTCGACCTCCAAAACATTTTGATATACAAGGAAATGCAGCAGTCATGGATTAGCAATCCACACTCGTTATGAAAGAAGACCAAACCCAACTCATCACCGCCAGGCTCGAACACCTGCGCTTTATGATGGAAAGCGGCCAGATGCCCATCTTCCGTCAGCGCAGCGATATGTTCCTCTTCGCTCTCGAAGCCTACAACATAGCCCGTGGCCTCTCGTCGCGCTACTACCGCTTGCGTGACGACCTGGACATCCGTTTCTTTGTGCGTTTTCGCTTTGACTATTGGCTCGAATCCATCCAAGGCTGGATAGAGCAGTTGGGCGGTGCCGAATACCGTGTTGATGAGGGCGACTTCTTTGCCGAAGGCCGTGCCAAGCGGCTCACCATCGTGGTGGATCGTCTCTTTGGTTACCATCTCGACCGTCTACCCAAGGATAGTGCCGATGGCTCCATGCCGCTGCCCGACAAGGAGATTCTCGAACCCTTCAAGGCCATCATGAGCATGAAGCCTACCGACCTCGTGGAGGCCTTTCGCACAGCCTTGCAGGAGGTGCATGCCTATCTGCTTAAGCTGGCCATGCTGCCTGTGGAGTGGAGCGACGACGAACGTCGCCAAGCCCTGCGCATCTATCTCGACGATGCCTGCCATAACGCTCGTGTGCAGACTGAGCGTTCCAACTACGCTTACTTCTGCCACATGCCCGACGGCCATTCCGTCAAGAGCCAGTTTTGCTACCTCAAGCAGCGTCTGGCCGAGCTCACTGCCGGTGGCGAACTCGCCGGCCTCAACCTCGCCAAGAGCGATCAGGACGAGCTGCTCGGTCGGCTCAGTCAACTCTTTGGTCGCGACGAGACCAACCCCAGCGACGACCAAATACCCTCCAACGCCCGCCCCATGGCCGACGATGCGCTCTTTACCAAACTGCTCTACCTGCTTCGCCTTGACGACGAGAGTGGCTTCCCGCTGTTGGACGAAGACCGTGTGGCCAACTACCTCATCCGCAAGGATGTCTATCTCACCATCGAGCAGGAACGCAACCTGCAGGCCCTTTTTGCCCTGGTGGATGCCATGCATGAGCATTTCAAACCCATCCTGGCCAGCCGTGGCAAATGTTCGCCCCAAGGCAAGCTGAGGCAACAACGTGTTGATGCCGTGATGGCCGAGGTGCGCAAGTTCAACGCTTGCCTCGCGCCTCTGCTGGCTCACAAGAGAACGATCGACGAGCTCAACACCTTCTTTGAGCGTATCTTCTCCCCCCAACTCAGTGAGACCTATGGCAAGGCGCAAGACGAACTGCTTACCCTCTTCGAGAAAGTCCGCAACGAAATTAAGCTCGAACCTTATGTGCATCTGTTGCGCATAGCCAACGACAGCCTACACCTCTTCGAGAAAAAGAAAACCATGGGCAAGAAGATATTCGAATGTCTTGAAGGCCAGCCCATAGTGAGCGATGCCAATGCCGACACCGTCAACAGCTACTACAGCAAATCAGGCTACCGCACCGACTTCAGCTGGAAGCAAGCCATTCACTTGGTCGATACCGTGGCCGATGAATACAAACAAGCATAAAAGGAAATAATAATGAAAATAGCCATTTTACATCTTTCTGATTTTCATTTCGACTTGGAGTATGCCGATTGGATTATCGATCGTGCACACCAAGTGGCCAATGCCGTGAAGATGGCTTGTGCCGACAGCAACAAAATCTATGTTGTTGTGTCGGGCGATATTGCCAATCAGTGTTCAGCAGAGGAATACGAAAAGGCTATCACCTTCTTTACACGTCTGAAATCAGGTCTTGCCAACAATTATAATGGCCAGATTCCTATTGAGGAGCGTATCCTCTGTGTGCCAGGCAATCACGATGTGTGGCTAAAAGAAGAGAACAAGCTGCGCTCGGTGTTGCTAAAAAGCATATCCGATAGTTATCCCGAGCTTGACGACATTATTTTTGAGAACATCGTGTCAACCCAAGCCAATTATGCCGAGTTTGTGAAAAAGATAAACAAAGACGTGGAATACAAACCTTCGTTGCTTAGCACCTTTGATGACAAACTTGACGATTACCAAATCCGCTTTAATCTATACAATACCGCATGGATGAGCAGCAAGAAGGAACAGCAGGGCTCTATCTACATGCCTATGAATGGAATAAAGAAGAAGGCTGACAAAAAAGAGGCCGATTTGGTGATTTCGGTCATGCATCATTACTATAATTGGTTGGCTATAGATAAACAGAATAAGACCAATTTCATGCGCCGTGTGGCCAGTTCTTCCAACATTCTCATCTACGGACACGAGCATGAAGTGGTGGCTACAGGAGTGACCGACAATCTTTCAGCAGGTTTTATCAATGAATATGAAGGTGCAGCTTTCTACTACAAAGATAAAGATGGTGGTGTGCCTAAATCACAGTTTCAGGTACTGGTGATTGACACTGAGCAGTCAACCTGCCATCAAACCACCTACACCTTTAGGCCGAAAGACTCTATCTACGGGACGGTTATCTCACAAACCCGCAATATCAGCAGCGAACGCAAAACAGGCGCTTTCAGAAACAATAACGAATTTGTTCACGGTCTTGACGATATGCCAACTCCTATCTATAACCACGAAAAGGAGAAACTGAAACTGTCGGAAATATTCATCTATCCAGACCTGGAGTCGATGAACGACCGTATCAACAAGAACGATATTGACGGCAAATACATGAACGCCGAAAGGCTATTGAGCGATGCCGACCATACTCTTTTCATACTTGAAGGTGGCAGCCAGTGTGGAAAAACAAGTTTGTGCAACACCTATTATATGACGTTGACTGCCACACACAAGTATCCGTTGATGCTTGCAGGCAAACATATCACTAATACCAACTTGAAACGCATCCTGCGTAATGCTTACGAAGATCAATATTTGCCTGAGTTTGCCGATTACGATAAGTATGAGCAGTACGACAAGGCGGACAAAGTACTGATTATCGACAATTTCGACAAATGCAAGCAGGGTAGGGATGTAAAGGAAAAAATGATTGAGAATTTGCTCCTTCAGTTCGGCAAAGTCATCATCACCGTTCGCGAGGATAAATTCATAGTTGATTCGCTAAACTATTTCAGCAAGGAAGCCACGGCTCTGTATCACGTCAAGTCGTTCGGTTATCAAAAGAGGGCAAAACTTATCGAAAAATTCTACGAGCGATACACTAATCAGAGTGTTTCGCCTCAGGAAATGCTCGACAAAACCAACGAAGCGCTTCGCACAGTGCAGCAATTCCTCGGCAAGGAATACATTCCGCCTTATCCTATCTACATACTGTCGTTGCTTTTGTCGAGCACCCGAATGATGGGGCAGAACTATACTCAAACCGCTTATGGGCATTGCTATGATGCCATTATCACATGCGCTTTGCTCACCCAGGTGAGTAACGACGATGTGTCGCAGTACCGCAATTTCCTAAAGCATTTTGCTTTTTTCAAGTTCGACAAAAAGATGGAAAGCCTGTCGGAAGAGGAATTCCGTGATTTCTATGATGACTATAGGGAACGGTTTATCATTACCTCTTACGATACTTTAAAATCGGTTCTCGTCAATTCAGGTTTGCTTGTTTGTGAAGACAATTGCTATTTCAAGTTTGGCTATAAGTATGTTTATTACTTCACGGTGGCCGAGTACATTTCAGGCATTGTCAACCAGAGAGAAGGTAAGCTCATCATTCGAGAGTTGTGCAACGCGATAGAATCTGAGGAAGTGGCCAACATACTCATCTTCCTCACCTATCATATCGACGATGTAACGTTTATTGACGAAACCATCTTTACACTGATGGCATCGATTGAGGATGTTGACCCAATCACCCTGAACAAGGACGATTCTTTTTATTCATCTATCGAGAAACTATGTGACGAGCTTAAAAAAGAAGCGGTTGACGTATATAAAAAATCTGATCCTAAGACAGTGCGTGATGAATTGTTGCGCAAGCAGGATTCAGCAGAAAGGGAACGTGAGCACCTTGAAGAAGAAAAACGGCAGAATGAGCGTTTCAATAAGATCGAAAAATCCTTGCGGGCCATCGAGGTTGTTGGTCAGATTATTAAGAATCGTCGCAACTCTTTGGAGAAGAGCAAACTGAAAGAAATGCTTGTGGAGCTATACAATGCTGGTTTCCGCATGGTCAACTACCTTGGGGCAACTCTTTCCGACGACAAGAAGGCCTTGATGGAGGATATCATAAAGGACGAAGGAATGGCGGGCGATATACAAAAAATACGCAATCACCTCGATTATTTCTTCGAAATGACCACCTTCCGTTTTTGTCTGTTTGTTTTTGGCAAAATTATCAATTCTGTTGGGGTGAAGGAGCTTCGATGGTTATACAACGATGTGTCGGCACAGATTGACACCCCTGCGGCAGAGATAGTGACCTTCTCTATCGAGTCGGTCTATTCAAAACTTGTGGTTGAAGACCTCAAGAAACTAGTGGATAAATACAAAGACAATTCTGCGGCCATGACCATCATTCGGGCTCGTGTGAGGTCGTATCTTTACAATAACTATGTTGAGGTGAGTGATCGTAACAGAATAGCCGCTGCTTTACGTCTCAACCCGAAGGATAGCCAGATAGCCTCCAACCGGCCACATAAACAATACAGGAAGTAAAGGTATTCTAAGAATAACACAAAGGACTTGAAACCCATTTGGCAAGCATCTGGCAAGCTCCAGCAAGCTGTTTATCCTTGCTAACACCTTGCCTACACCTTGCGAAGTCCTTGCCTACACCTTGCAAAATGGATTTTGATTTTGGAAAACTTGAAACGTGAAACCTGAACCAAAGGTCCACAAACTGCCAACTCTAAATCCTTCACCTACTCTAAACTCTCAACTAATAACTGACTCTCAACTCTAAACTTTCAACTGACTCTCAACTCTCAACTTTAAACTCACCCCCAACTCTCAACAAATTTTCAATTATAAACTCTCAAATCGAAGATTCAACGTAGTTAATTATCAATTCTCAAATCGAAGATTGGCTAACGCCGAATTAAAATTTCAACGTAGTTAATTAAAAAACCCTTATCTTTGTCCTCAAATTCCAAAGCGGACCACCAAAAACCAATACTACTTGCGCTTTGGTGTGTCTGTAAAACAATGAAAACCAGCCCCTTGTCACCACGGAATGTGACTGACGGGGCGGAGCCGTTAAGAGAGGTAGGGAAACAAATCTTACGTAAATCTATCATAAATCAATAATCCGCGTTGCCCTAATCGGGCTCGCTCAACTTCTACTCCCAACTAACTACTCTCATCTCAACTAACGACTGACTCTAAACACTAAACTCTAAACTATCAACTATAAATGCATTGAGAGAGGGATTTCGGAAGTTTGCGGAGGTATAAGAAATACTATTGTTAGTTCGGTGTTTAGTTTTTTTCTTTGTATTTTGAAATCCATTAGGTTAATTCGTGCAATATGACATACGAGGAGGCACTGCGATTGGTTCGACTTCCCAAATGGGTGGTTGATGAAAACGGTAACAAGGTAGAGACTTTGACTTTGGAACAGAAGTATCCAATGCAATTTAGGTTACATCTATTGAGCGAAGCAGATTATTTTAGAGAGTATATGCTTGATGTAAAACAGAGTGCCAAATTAGGCATTAGACTCAATTTCCAACTGATGGATAAAGCAAATTGGGGGCTCGCCAGATTAGATTATAATAGTAATCATAAGAATCCCGATGAGTTTACAGACAAGGTTCCCGAAGTGTTTCACTCCCACGTAGGAGAGTTTTTTGTTCAGAAATCGCATCTTCATTATCATGTTGAGGATTTTCCTCCATTAGCTTGGGCTCTTCCGCTTGAGGAAACGGAGATTGAAAAGAAACAGGTGGAAAATGTCACTATGGCCAACGACTTTATCGATGCATTCAATAGTTTTGCAGCATATTTGAATATACAAACCGCTATAACGATTAATCCTTTGATATTATGAATGAATGGTTGCTAGAAGGAATAAATGAGTATTTTGAGTGGCTTA
>Ga0310697_10002411_pt1 | contig 19939 bp, 18 predicted proteins | sample 172DNAGHGlowgp2_FD_203883 | JGI IMG/M metagenome (GOLD analysis project Ga0310697, IMG submission 203883) | Sheep rumen microbial communities from Palmerston North, Manawatu-Wanganui, New Zealand - 1728 DNA GHGlow gp2 (v2) (version 2) | ecosystem: Host-associated > Mammals > Digestive system >... | reverse complement strand
TATGTCTCTGGCCGGTGGAGTATCCCGCCGCTCTTGACAGCTTGAGAAGCACTGTGGGATTATCTCCCATCGAAGAATACCTGAAGACCAGCAGCGAGTCTATAGGTCAGGAGATCGTTTGGGACAAGGAGAAAACTGTGGCTGATTTTGATTAGACGCAAATACGAGTTTACCTGAAGATACAGTTTGCTGTAGATTTGCTATATTTACACTGGTATATTATATGGATATTATGAGACGCATTCTTATAAGTCTTCTGTGCATGGTGAGTTTATCCGCATATGCACAACATACTGTTGTCGTCAATCCTGACGGGACTCATTCCATCGCCATAAATAACGGCACAACCTCAACGATAGTCAATCCTGACGGCACTCACTCCACCGCCATAAAAAACGGCAACACCACAACTATTGTCAATCCTGACGGCACTCACTCCATAGCCATAAATAACGGCAACACCACAACTATAGTCAACCCTGACGGCACTCACTCTGTAGTCATAAAAAACGGGGAAAGTGCCACGAAAGATAAACCAAAGTGGAAAAAACGGAGAGTTCCTAAATCTAAAGACAAGAAGGAATAATCCGCCACTATGGATTTCAAATTATATGGCAACCCCGAAGCACCGACGCTTCTGTTGATACCGGGCCTTGGTGTATCTTACCAGATCTTCCTGCCGCTTATCAAGTTGCTGGAAGAGAAATTCCGCATCATAGCCGTCCAGGTAGACGGTTTTACGATTGGTGTCAACACCCGGTTCACTTCCGTTGATGACCAGGCGGGGCAGATTATCGGCTTTGTTCGGCAACATTGTGGAGGCCATCTCGACAACGCTTATGGCTTGTCCCTCGGGGGCAAGATCCTATCCAGAATCATGGAACGGAATGAGATCACCATCTCTCACGCCATAATGGACGCCGCGCCCCTATTGCCGCTGCCCAGATGGCTGGTCGGCCCCTTGCGCCATTATCAAAGCTATAATGTCTGGACCTGTTACCACTGGACGGGCTTCTGGAAACGGGTCTTCCATTCACACTACTTCGACGTCCTTCTGGATGAATGCCGAAAAGTCTTCCCCTTCGGTGGCAGACAGGCCGTACTGGACGGTTACAAAGATGTTTATACCAACAAGTTGGAATCAATCACCGGCGCCGACATCCAGTTTTGGTATGGAACCAAAGAGGCCTTCGTTGCAAAGCCGCAGGTAAGACACCTCATCTCTCTCTGCCCTGATGCAAGGATTACCGTTTTCCCCGGAATGAACCACGGACAACTGCTGATAGACCGCCCGGAGGAGGTTGCCCGGCGAATCATTGAAGCCCAATCATAAACACGCATTTTCTTATGGAAAAAGGATTGTTCATCCAGGCGATCACGAAGTTTTCAGGAGGACTTGTCCTCGTCGGCCTGCTACTGTTTTTGCCCGCAGGGTCGCTGCATTTTTGGCAGGCTTGGCTGCTGATGGGGATTCTCTTTGTGCCGATGCTCATTGCCGGTCTGGTGATGCTGGGCAGGAATCCGGCCCTGCTCAGAAAACGCTTGGACGCCAAGGAAAAGGAAAGTGAACAAAAAACCGTTGTCGCTTTGAGCGGGCTGCTGTTCATCGCATCCTTTGCCGTTGCAGGATTGAATTGGCGTTTCCAATGGTGGGTGTTGCCGAACTGGGCCGTATGGGTGGCTGCAGTACTGTTTCTGCTTTCTTATCTTCTCTATGCCGAAGTCCTCAGGGAGAATACATACCTGTCCAGGACCATCGAGGTGCAGGAGAATCAGAAAGTCATCGATACAGGATTGTATGGAATCGTCCGGCACCCGATGTACATGGCCACGACAATCCTGTTCCTCACCATGCCGCTGGTTCTCGCATCTCCCATTTCTTTCTTCATAATGCTTGGATATCTTCCCGTGATTGCCAAGCGAATCCGCAATGAGGAAAAGGTTCTGGAAGAAGGACTGGAAGGCTATTCCGAGTATAAGAAGAAAGTGAAATACCGGATTCTTCCCTTGATTTGGTAGTGTCTTGCTACAATTCTAGTTCTCCCCTTCGGTGCAAGACAACCTTCTTCTTCCGGCAGTACCGCCTGCGCACGTTTTAATGCCGACACAGTGGCGGCTAACATTCTAACAATCTGCGACTTATGGGGTTCTTTGGGAAAACCGGTAATCCCAAAGAACCCCATAAACGACTCACAAGCAAACACTTAGCCTCCACCAAGCCGGCATTACGAAAGAGGGGCTTGCAGAGGGGCGGTTTACTTGCCGATATACTTGAGGATAAGGTCGACGGCCTGGTCTTCCGTGAGGTTGTCCATGTTGAGGACAAGGTGGTAGTTGCGAAGGTCATATCGGCTCATGCCCGCGAACTTCCTGATATAGTTTTCACGGTCCCGGTCAATCTTGTCTATGAGGATAGCTGCCTGCTCCGGGGTGAGGCCCTGCTTGCGGGCAACACGCTCTACGCGGTGCTCCTTGGAAGCGGTAATGAATACATCCAGCTTGTTGGAGCAGTCCCTGAGCACAAAGAATCCGGAGCGGCCGGCGATGACGCAGGAGCCTTCACCGGCAATGGCCTTGAGGATATCGGATTCCGCTTCAAAAATATCGGCCGATGTTACATCTGCACGGAATTCCGTCATGTATTTGCCGTTTTTCTGACCGGTCAAAAGGGACATCTTGGGAACTGGGGCCACCATCTGGATAAAGTCCGAGATCCAGGACTTCTTCTCTCCCTTGAGTTTCTCTATTCCGGAAACGGTAAGGTTGAAACGCTTCATGAGCTCATGGATAAGTTCCTTGTCTGAATAACGGACATTGAGGGCCTCTGCAAGTTTACGGCCTACAGTGCGGCCTCCGGAACCAAGTTCACGGCTGATGGTAATTACAAACTGTTCAGATGTGTTCATAGCTATAATTCATTGTCAGTCCAAAGGTAATAATTTTTGCCGATAATTAAAAATCCTTAACTTTGCACCCGTCACAGTTGGTAGTTGTATGGCAATTCACACAGAGCCCGGTGCTCCGGGACCTTTCACCGGTAAAAAACTCAATGGCTGGCTTGCCTTAAGCCCGCTGCTGGTATTCATGATTGTATATGTGGCAGGCTCAATCCTGGCAGGGGATTTCTATAAGGTACCTGTGGCGGCGGCGTTCATAATTGCCACGGCCTATGCCATGTTAATCACCCGCAGCGTAGACAAGACCGACGAAAAGATAGCCATTTTTTCGGCCGGAGCAGGCAACCACAACGTCCTTCTGATGATATGGATCTTTGTGCTGGCGGGGGCATTCGCTTCCACCGCCAAGGACATCGGAGCCATTGACGCAACCGTGAACGCCACCCTGAGCGTCCTTCCCGGAAACCTCCTTTACGCCGGCCTGTTCCTGGCTTCCTGCTTTGTATCAATGGCCATAGGAACCTCTGTGGGCACAATTGTGGCGCTGGTTCCCATTGCCGCAGGCATAGCCGCCGGAATAGGGTCAAGCATCCCGCTCATAACCGGCATCATCGTGGGAGGCGCATTCTTCGGGGACAACCTCTCTTTCATATCGGACACCACCGTTGCCGCCACCAAAACCCAGGGCTGCTCCATGCAGGACAAATTCAAGGTAAACCTTTGGATAGCGGCACCCGCGGCACTGGTCATTGCCGTGCTGTATGTTTTCCTGGGCCGAAATATCAGCGCCGCCCCGGAAACCCTTGGGGCCGATTGGTATCTAATGCTGCCGTATCTTCTTGTGATAGTGCTTGCCATAATGGGAGTAAACGTCATTACGGTACTAGCGGTGGGCATAGGCGTAAACGGCGTTATCGGCTGGCTAACAGGCGCTTACAACTTTGTAGGATGGCTTTCGGCAATAGGCTCCGGGATTGGCGGAATGGGTGAACTCATAATAGTTTCACTTCTTGCCGGAGGGCTTCTGGAACTAATCCGCTACAACGGCGGGCTGGAGTTCATCATCGGCCGGCTTACTCGCCGGATCAACGGCCCGCGCGGCGCCAGCGCATCCATCGCCGCCCTAGTCTCCCTGGTGAACATGTGCACGGCCAACAACACCATAGCAATCATTACCGTGGGGCCCCTGGCAAAGGACATTTCCTCCCGTTTCGGCCTGGATCCCCGCAAGACGGCTTCCATCCTTGACACCTTCTCCTGCCTTGTCCAGGGCATCCTGCCATACGGTGCCCAGATGCTCATGGCCGCCGGGCTTTCAGGGGTTTCGGCGCTGTCCATAATCGGCCACCTTTACTACCCCCTGGCCCTTGGCATCATGGCCTGCCTTTCCATCCTGTTAGGATTTCCCAGACTCAAAGCCTAGCCTCCCGGGTGCAAAAACACCCTTGTTTTGCACCTGGAGCCGCCATTTCTGCCTCCTCAGGTGCAAAAACACCCCATTTCTGCACCTGGGACCGCCGTTTCTGCCTCCCCAGGTGCAAAAACACCCCTGTTTTGCACTTGGACGGCCGGGCTGGCACCATTTGTGCAAAAATATGGCTACTTTTGCATTATGGATTGCATGAAACAAAGACTTACGGCAGTGATGCTGGCCCTGGCGGTGAGCGCCGGGGCGTCAGACGCATTTGCGCAGGATGCCGCGTGGCGCCAGAGCATTACGCAATATATTGAAAGCCAAGTTAATAACGGGCCACTGAAGGGCGCCGTGGTGGGCGTGTGCGCCATGGAGATTGCCGGTCAAGTCGGCAATGACGCACGATGGGCCGGCAATGACGCACGAAGAGCCGGCAATGACGGGAAGGTAATTGCCGCGTACAACTCCTCAACGCGCATGGTGCCGGCGTCCAACATGAAGCTTGTCACAACGGGCGCGGCGCTCAGGGCATTCGGCCCGGAGTACAGGTTTGAAACCGGAATTGGCTACAGGGGCAGCATCGGGGAAGACGGCACGCTCCACGGAGATGTTTACATAATCGGCGGCGGAGACCCCACAATCGGCGCCGCGGACTCCACGGCTTACAAGGCCGAAGCCCTTTTCTGGAAATGGAAATCCCTCCTGGCCGAAGCCGGGATAAAGCGCATAGACGGCAATGTAGTGGGTGACGGAAGCGCCTGGGAAGGCGGCCTGGAGAACATCGGCTGGGAATATGGAGACGTGTGGACCTACTATGCCGCAGGCTCCAGCGCCCTCAGTTTCTATGAAAACACCATAGACCTTCAGGTTAGCGCCGGGGCAAAGGTGGGAGACCCTGTGAACATGGTCCAGGCATACCCTGAAACCCCTTGGCTCCAGATTGAGAACTGCGGTACCACTGGCCCCGCCGGAAGCGGCAACAGCCTCCTTATGCAAACCTCCGACCTCAGTTCAAAGGCCGTTCTCACAGGCACTTACGCAATAGACCGCAGGCCCAAGAAAGAGCAGGCCGCAAACAAATACGGCGCCCTCACCTGCGCCCACGAGTTCTACAAGAACCTGTTGGCCACGGGTTGGGAGGTGACCGGGACGTATAAGACCCCCGATCGGGTCGGGGGTGACAAAAAAAACAGGGGTGACGAAAAAAACAGGGGTGACGAAAAAAACAGGGGTGACGAAAAGGCCGGGGCCGACGAAAAAGTCACGCTCATCGGCCATACTCAGTCCCCCGCCCTGGCGCAGATTTGCCGGAAAACCAACTACGACTCAGACAATTTCTACGCCGAAGCCCTTTTCCGCGCAATGGGCGAGGCCGCCACGGGAATCGCCGTATACGACAGCTGCCTGGTTGCCATAAACGAGGTCCTTGACGACATAGTTCCCGGAAAGGCCTCCGGCATAGTCCAGAAGGACGGCAGCGGCCTGTCAAGGGCCTGCAACGTATCTCCGGAATGGATGGCCGGCTACCTTGCCGCAATGAGCGGGAACAAGGCCTTTGTGGAGTCCATTCCACGCCCCGGAGAAGGCACCATCACAGTACTTAAGAACCTCACTCCCTGGAAGTTCCGCATCAAGAGCGGCTCCATGGGAGGAGTCCTCTGCTACTCCGGTTATGTGCTTGATGCCGAAGGAAAGCCGCGCATCAGTTTTTCCATCATGACAAACAATTGCGCCGCCAAACCTTCCCAGGTAAGACCGGCCCTGGAAAGCCTCATACAATTAATCGGCAAAAATTGATTATATTTGTGAGATTTCTCGACTACGCTCGAAATGACAAAAGGGTAGCTCGAAATGACAAAAGGAAGGCTCAAATGACAAAACGGTTTCTCATAATGGTTTGTGCCGTGGCGGTTCTCGCATCCTGCAAGGGCGTGGGACGCTTCTCCGAAGCCACCGCGGAGCTTTTCCGCGGAGAGGTGGTGGCGCGCGCCGGAGACCACAGGCTCCACAGAAGCGAGCTTGAGAAATTCATCCCCACCGGCGTTTCCCCTGAAGACAGCGCCAATCTTGCCGCCCGCTACATCAAGGCCTGGGCCGAAGACCTCCTTCTTGTAGACATGGCCGAAGCCCAGCTATCGGCCTCGGAGAAAGACGTGACCAAGGAACTGGAGCAGTACCGCCGCTCCCTCCTCAAATACCGCTACGAGCAGCTTTACATAAACCAGAGGCTGGACACCCTTGTGACAGACGCTGAAATTGAGGCTTTCTATGCGGAAAACGCCTCCAAATTCACCCTGGAGCGCCCTGTGATCAAGGCCCGATATCTCATTATCCCCGCGGATTCACGCCTCCTGAAGCGCATCCGCAGCCTCATGTCTTCGGCCGACGACACCGAAGTAACCGAGGCCGAACAACTTGCATACACATCGGCCATAAAGTACGCCGACATGTCCGACACCTGGATGGACGCCATAACCCTTGGACAGGAGCTTGGAGTGGACTACAAGGCCCTTCTTTCCTCCATCAAAAACGGTTTCGCGGAAATCAAGGACGACTCCGGAAACCTCCATCTTGCATACATCGCCGAAATTGTTCAGGAAGGCAAGACAGCCCCGCTGGATTACTGCCGTGAACGCATCCGGGACCTTGTGGTGAGCGCCCGCCGCCACCAGCTCCAGCTCTCCCTTGAAGAGAGCCTCCTGGAAGACGCCCGCAAGAATAACAAATTTGTAACTTATTGATTATGAAACGTATATTTCTCTGTTTAGCAATATGCCTTTCGGCCGGTCTCACGCTTAGCGCCCAGAAATACAAGGGCGTCATAGACAAAACCGTGGCCACAATAGGCGGGGAGGTAATACTCCTCTCCGACATCGAGGCCGAAGTCCAGCAGATGCGCGCCTCGGGGTCCGGCTCCGACAAAGACATGCGCTGTGAGATTCTCCAGAACATGATGGAAGCCAAGCTGTTCCTCATGCAGTCCAGGCTGGACTCCCTCACCGTCAACAACGACATGGTGGAAGGCAACCTCTCCCAGAGGATAGACTGGTTCCGCACCCAGCTGGGCGGCGACGAAGAAATGGAGAAATACTTCGGCAAGCCCCTTTACAAACTTCGTCAGGAATGGCGCAAAGCCCTTGAGGAGCAAAGCCTTACAGAGCAGGAAAGGTATCAGGTGGCAGAGCGCATCCCGGAGGTTACCCCCTATGACGTTCAGCAGTTCATAGAGACCACCGCCCAGGAAGACCTTCCCGTGGTGCCGGTCAAATACCAGCTCAGCCAAATCTGCATTTACCCGGACCGCGCCGCGGCGGCAGTTTCCGTGAAGGAGAAGCTCCTTAACCTCCGTGAACGAATCATCGGCGGAGAAAAGTTCTCAACCCTTGCCCGCATTTACTCCGAAGACCCCGGCAGCGCAAGGCGCGGCGGAGAGCTTGGAATGGCCTCCAAGTCCATCTTCTGGCCCGCTTTCTCAGATGCCGCAATGGCCCTTCGGCCCGGAATGGTATCCCAGATTGTGGAAACCCCGGACGGCTACCACATCATCGAGGTCCTGGAAAAGAAAGGCGACATGTTCAACGCCCGCCACATCCTCCTGAAGCCTCAGTACACCTCCGACGACAGGGAGAAGGCCTTCCACCGCCTGGACAGCATCAGGACGGAGATCCTTGCCGAAAACATTAAGTTTGAGCTTGCCGCACGCTTCTTCTCCGAGGACCCGTCGTCACGCACCAACGGAGGCCAGATGTCGGACCCTTCAACGGGCAGCGCCTACTTTGAGATAGACCAGCTGAAGCCCGCCGACTACGCGGCCATCAAGGACCTTAAGCCCGGTGAGATATCAGAGCCCGTGGAATCCCTGGACAACGAGGGCTACCTGCAGGGCCGTCAGGGAAACCTGGTGTACAAGATAATCCGCGTAGACAAGATTATCCCCGCCCATACTGCAAGCTTTGAAAACGACTACACCCAGATCCTTGAGGGCGTAAGGCAGAAAAAGCAGATGGAGGCCGTAGACGCCTTCCTGGAAGAGAAAATCAAGGGCACCTACATCATCATAGATCCCATGTTCAAGGAGTGCGAGTTCTCCCGTGAAAGCTGGAACTCCCGCAAATAGTGAAAAAAGCCCTTCATAGCCTTCTCGTTGTGCTGGCACTGTCTTTTTCGGCAGTGCCGCAGGCGCTTTTTGCCCAGGACAAAGTGATGCTCCTCAAGGCCGAAAGCGCCCAGTTGCTTGAGATTAACGGAGAAAGCTTCAGGAAAGTGACGGGGCCGGCGACTTTCCTTCACCACGACACCTACCTCCTCTGCGACACCGCATACTGGAATATCGGCACCAACATCATAGATGCCATGGGGCACGTGCGCATTATCCAAAACCGTACAACCCTTTCCAGCAACACCCTGCAGTATGTGGTGGACCAGGACCTTGCAAAGTTCCGCGGAGACCTTGTGCAGCTTGAAGACGAAGACAAGAACACCCTCCGCACCAAATACCTGGACTACAACACCAAGGACTCCGTGGCGGTTTTCCAGGACGGCGGAGCCATGAGGGACAAGGACGGACAGGTGATAGAGAGCCTCTACGGCACCTACGACTCCAAGGCCAAGCTCTTTGTCTTCAACGACCAGGTGAACATGTACATGGACACCACGTTTGTGAAAACGTCCCGCCTGGAGTACCGCTCAGACCTTTCCACGGCCTATTTCGGCTTCGGCACGGACATGTGGCAGGACGACAAGATGCTGAGCGCCGACGACGGCTGGTACAACCGCAAGGAAGAGCTCTTCATGTTCCGGAAAAAGGTGCATACGCTGACCAAGGAGAAAGAAACCTGGTCGGATTCGGCATACTACTACAGGGCCCTCAACAACGTGGAACTGCTTGGTAAGGTGGAAGTTATGGACACCGTCCAGAACATGTACATCCTGGCGGGTTTCCTGCAGTGGACGGATTCCCTGGAGCAGGCCACCCTTAAGCGGGACCCCGCAATAATGTCAGTGATTGAAGAGGAAGGCCAGAAACCGGATTCCCTGTATCTTGGGGCCGATGTCCTTGTGTACCGCGCCTACAAGAAGTTTGAGATTCCGGAATCCTGGGTCAAAGACTCTGAAAAGCGTCAGAAGGACCTCTCCGGAGACGCCATCATGGAGTACAGGCGCAAGGCGGCCGAAGCTGCCGCAAAAGCCGCTGCCGATGCTGCAAAAGACGACATCAACCGCCAGAATGCCGCCAAAAAGGGCAAGGGTGCTCCCGGCAAGCCCGGCGCTCCCGGCGGCCCTGCTGCACCTACTGCACCTGCTGCGCCAACTGCACCAACTGCGCCCACGCCTCCCCCTGCCCCCAAGACCCCCGATCAGGCCGGGGGTGACGCCAAGCCCGACACCCTTTCGGCGCCCGTCATTCCTGACTCTACAGCCGTCATTCCCGGCCTTGACCGGGAATCTTCTGCAGACTCACTGACCGTGCCCGTAGATTCATTGTCTGTGCCAACCGACTCTTTGGCTATACCTGCAGACTCTACGGCCATAAAGGCCCCCGATCAGGTCGGGGGTGACGCTCCTGCAGATACCACAGCTGTCCTCCCGGATTCCACTGCCGTCATTCCCGGCCCCGACCGGGAATCTCCTGCAGACTCACTGGCCGCTCCCACCGACACCCTTGCAGTGCCGCAGGACACCCTTTCGGCCCCCAAGGACTCAACAAAGGTGGGCTTCATCTGGGGTACCAGGAACGTGAAGATGTTCCGCCGTAACATGCAGATGAGGGGAGACTCCCTGGCCTACAGCGACCTCGATTCCCTTGCCAGGATATACAAAGACCCCATTTTCTACACCGACGGCAACCGCCAGTACGCCGCCGACAGCATTTACCTTGTGATCCGTAACAAGCGTGCCGAAAAAGCGCACCTGCTGTCCAATGCGTTCATTACCATCCAGGAAGATACCCTGAGTTATGACCAGGTGAGCGGCACGGAAATGGTGGCATACTTTGACTCTACGCAGGCCCTCACCCGCTTCGACGCCCTTGGAGGCGCCTCCAGCATCTTCTTCCTTGAAGAGAACGGGGCACTTGCAACAGTCAACAAAGTGGACTCAAAGATGCTCTACGCCACGTTCACTGACGGCGAGATTGACCATATCTACTACTACGACAATCCAAAGAACGACGGCTATCCTTCCGTGCAACTTCCCTCGGGAGAGCGCACCCTCAAGGGATATCGTTGGGAGCCCGAAAAACGTCCGGATTCCCCGGAGGCCGTAACGTCGCTGAAGCCCAGAAAGAGCCAGCGCACCTCCTACCTGGCGCGGCCCCACACCACCTTCAAGCAGACCGACATCTACTTCCCCGGCCACATCAACAGGATATACCGCGACATAGCAATAAGGGATTCCCTTGAGGTGGTCCGCAGGCGCTTGAAGGATTCCCTTTCGGCCGTCATGCCCATTGACTCGCTGGCGGTTGATTCCCTGGCGGTTGTAACTGATTCCACGGCGGTTGTGGCCGATTCCCTTGCAAAGGCTGCGGATACGCTGGCAACGGCCCTCCCCGACACCCTTTCGGCCGGGGCTGCCGATTCCCTCTCCACGGCTCATACGCCCACTGCTAAGGAACTGAAGGCTGCAGAGAAAGCCCGCAAGGCAGAGGAAAGGGCCAGGAAGAAGGCCGAACGGCAAAAGGCCCTTGAGGCCAAATGGGCCGAACAAGACCGCATATACGAAGAAAAACAGGCCGCCAAGGCGCAGAGAAAACTTGAGCGGGAACGCGCAAGGAAACTTAAGATGCTGCGTCGCCTGGAGAGGAAGTCCCTGAGGGAGCAGCGGCGCCTTGAAAGGTATATCGAGAGGGAACGCGCAAAAGCGGCAAAGAAGAAAAATAAAACTAAATCTTAATAACATCATGAAAAAAACTGTTCTTGTATCCGGAGGCGCCGGATTTATCGGCAGCCATGTGACTGTAGAGCTGCTGGAGGCAGGCTATGACGTAGTTGTGGCCGACAATTTTTCCAACTGCGACCGCACTTGCTTTGAAGGCGTAAAGAAGATTACCGGCCGCGAAGACCTTCCCCTGGAGGTGATGGATTTCTGCGACCTCAAGGCCGTAAAAGCACTTTTCGGTAAATATCATATTGACGCCGTCATCCACTTTGCCGCCTTCAAGGCCGTTGGAGAGTCCGTGGCAAAGCCCCTCATGTACTACAAGAACAATCTGGAAAGCTTCCTGAACGTGCTGGAAGTAGCCGGAGCACAGCCGGGCGGCTGCAATGTGCTGTTCTCTTCTTCGGCAACCGTATATGGAGAACCAGACGTAGTTCCCGTAACGGAGAACACCCCCAGAAAGCCCGCAACATCCCCTTACGGCAACACCAAGACCATGTGCGAGGATATCCTCCGGGACACCGTAAAAGCCTCCGAGGGCGCCCTGAAGGGCATTCTTCTGCGCTACTTCAACCCTATCGGCGCACATCCTTCGGCCCTCATCGGTGAACTTCCCCGCGGAGTGCCCAACAACCTTGTTCCGTTCATCACCCAGACCGCAATCGGGAAGCGCGAGTGCCTTAACATCTTCGGCAACGACTACCCCACCCCGGACGGCACCTGCCAGAGGGACTACATTGACATTGTGGACCTTGCCCGCGCACACGTCTATGCCGTCACCCGCATGATGGAAGGCAAGATGAAGAAGGACTGCGAGGTGTTCAATGTGGGCACAGGACGCCCTGTGAGCGTGCTTGAGCTTGTCAATGCCTTTGAGAAGGTGAACGGCGTAAAGGTGCCGCACAAGTTCGCCCCCCGCCGCCCCGGCGACGTCACCGCAATTTGGGCCGACCCCACCCTCGCCAACGAGGAAATGGGCTGGAAGGCCACCCGCACCGTAGAGGAAACCCTGAAGGCCGCCTGGGCATGGGAGTGCCATCTGGCTCAGCAGAAGGAGGCCGGCTCCGATGACACCGGAAAAGCCACTTCCCTCAAGGACCAGATACTCCAGGCCGCAGATAAAGCCAACGAGGCCATCAGCGACGCCATTGACAAAGTAAAGGAATACAGCGCCCTGTCCCCGGAAGAGAAAAAAGCAAAGCAGGACCAGTGGAACAGCAAGCTCACCGAGGCCGCCGAAAAAGCTTCCGACTCCGTAAAAGACATCGTGGACGACATCAAGGAAGGGGCCGACAAACTCTTCAAAGGAAAGAAAGACTAAACCTTCGGCAAAATGAAAAAGATACTTATAGCCCTTTTGGCAATTCCCCTTATCAGCGGATGTTTCGCTTCATTTGGCGGTGGAAAACGCGTCGTGTGCAAAGGTCCGGTAATACTCAAGAACCTTGACGAGGAACTCCAGTTCCCGGATTTTGACAAGATTGTCCTCAACGGGCACGCAGACCTCAAGTATGTTCAGGAAAAAGACGGTTTCGGCGTCCAGGTAGAGGCCAACGAGGAAGTTTTCGGCCTGCTGGATTTCCACGTCACTGACGGCACCCTCTATCTTGAGACCAAAGACAACGTACAGATTGTGGCCGAAGAGTTTGACATCTACGTTGGCTCTCCTGTCCTTTCCAGCGTTACGGTAAACGGTGCCGCCGACGCCACGATAATTGCCATCGAGCAGAACGAAGACCTGCAGATAGCCATTAACGGCGCCGGAGACTGCGAATTGCAGAACATCTCCGTCCCCGGGCTCAGCGTCATGGTAAGCGGCGCCGCGGACATAGATGCAACCGGGCTTGATGTAGACAATCTCTACGTTGGCGTAAGCGGCACCGGTGATGTCGATCTCCAGGGCCGGGCCGATGCCGTTTCCCTTAACATCAGCGGCGTAGGAAGCGTTGACATCACCAAGCTCACCTACGAAATAATTGACATCAACAAAAGCGGAATCGCCACTGTCAAGAGAAAATAACTGTTTTTTGGGGAGCAAGGTTACTTTTGGCCGGGTTTTTGGTTATAGTTAACGTGGAAATAAAAACGTGTAACTAAAAACCTAAGGCTATGAAGAAGGTTAGTGTATTCTTGCTTTCCATGGCGGTAGCCATGGCAGCCTGCTCCAAAGAGAGCATCATCAGTAACAGTGGAAGCACGGCTTCCTCAACACCTTCTACAGACACAGACTCGTTTGAAAACGACGAGGATGAGATCTCTGATACCAGTTTCGACCGCACAATCTCCATTGTGTGGAGCTCTTCCGGCGCCACAGTAACCGGTGATGCCAACAGCATTGTCTCCGTGAGCGGGACCGATGTCACCGTTGACAACACCGGCACCACTGAAAAAGTGAAGTACGAACTCTCCGGAAGCTCATCCAGCGGTTCCCTGAAACTGTATTCCAACAACAAGCAGGCCCTTGTCCTTAACGGCCTCACCCTCACCAACCCTAATGGCGCGGCCATCAACAACCAGGGCAAAAAGCGCTGCTATGTGGTCCTCAGCGGCACCAACGCCCTTGCCGACGGCAGCTCCGCAGCATATTGGGCAACCGGTGAGGAAGACCTCAAGGCCGTGTTCTTCTCTGAGGGTCAGCTCATCTTCTCCGGCAGTGGCTCCCTCACCGTCACGGCCGAAAACGCCCAGGGCAAGGCCGGCATCACCTCTGATGATTACGTGCGCGTGATGGGCACCCCCACCATAAAAATCACCGCCGGAAGCAGCGCGGGGCACGGTCTCCGTGGCAAAGACGCCGTTTCCATTGACGGCGGAACCATCGACATCACCGTTTCGGCCGCAATGAAAAAGGGCATCACCTCCGACTCCCTGGTAGTCTTCAACGGCGGCGTCACCACCGTAAAAGCCATCGGCGGCACTGCCTATGACTCCGAGGACTCCGACTACAAGGCTTCGGCTGGCATCAAGGCCGACCAAGTGTTCAAGATGAACGACGGCACCCTCACTGTCACAAACTCCGGCCAGGGCGGAAAAGGCATCACAGGAGACGCCGTGGCATACTTTAACGGCGGCACAGTGAGCGTCACCGTTACCGGCAGCAACTACGGCTCGTCGTCCGGAGGCGGCGGATTCGGCCCCAGGGCAACAACCACCACGGACAACTCAAAGAGCGCAAAGGCCATCAAGTTCGACGGCGACATCCACTTCAACGGCGGCACCGTAAACGCCTCGGCATCAAGCCATGAAGCCATTGAATCCAAGGGCGCAACGGATATCACCGGCGGTGCGGTTTACGGCTATTCCAAGGCCGATGACGGCATCAACTGCGCCGGGAACATGACCATAACTGGCGGCAGCGTATGCGCATATTCCACCGGCAACGACGGCATGGACGCAAACGGCAACATCTACATCAAAGGCGGTTTTGTGTATGCGATTGGCGCCACTTCCCCGGAAGTCGGCATTGACGCCAACTCCGAGGGCGGATACCAGATCTACCTCACGGGAGGAACTCTGGTTGCAATAGGCGGCATTGAAAACGGCGCATCCCTCTCCCAGAGCTGCTACAGCGCGTCTTCTTGGAACAAGAACACCTGGTATTCCATTACAGTGGACAGCACCACCCACGCTTTCAAGACCCCGTCAAGCGGCGGCAGCGGAATGGTAATATCCGGCGCATCCCAGCCTACCGTCCAAAGCGGCGTTACCACCAGCGGTGGCACCTCAATCTGGGACGGCATGGGCGTTCTTGATTGCAGCGTGAGCGGCGGATCCTCCGTAAGCCTTAGCAGCTACTCCGGCGGTGGCGGCATGGGTGGCGGGAACCATGGCGGCGGCCCCGGCGGGCGTCCATGGTAGCAGTATTTAGTTTATTTTCATATATTTGTATCTATTATGAAAAGACTAATCATATTAGCGGCTGCAGCACTGCTGTTCATCCCGGGCGCCTATGCCCAGGAGGCCCCCAAAATCAACAAGAAAAACCTTGTCATCAAGGAGTGGAACACAGACCCCAAAGGCACCAGCAAGGTCCTGGACCACGTTACCACCTTTTCGGCCGAAGGAAAGAAGATTGAGGAGATTGAGTATAACTCCGACGGCCAGAAGTGGCGCAAGCGCTTTGAGTACGCTCCGGACGGCAAGCTATCCAAGGAACTTGTGTACGACAACCGCAACCGCCTCCAGACCTACAAGACCTTCGAGTGGAACGAGTTCTCCCGCAAGAAGGTCCAGTACACCTACAGCGCCAAGGGGAAACTCCTGAGCATAAAACAATACGAGTACATAGCCCAGGATGCCGGAAAATAGCGTCACAGAAGCCCTTGACAAGGCCATAGAAGCCCTTCGGCCCATCACCCTTGAGGAGATGGACTCCGTGAAGCTCCTTAACAGGACAGACACCAAGTACCTTACCAATGAGGCTGGGCTGGTGTCTGTCCTCAGGGATGCCGCGGCGGCCGGATACAGGGCTCTTGTGGTGGAAGGGAAGAAAGTGAGCCGATACACCTCCGTCTACTATGACACCGCGGGGCTCAGGATGTTCCTGGACCACCACAACAAGCGTCTTGTGCGCCAGAAAGTCCGTACGCGTACCTACGTGGAGTCCGGCCAGACCTTCCTGGAAATAAAGCGCAAGAACAACCACGGCCGCACCAAGAAAAAAAGGACGGAGATACCCCAGGCCGAACTTATGGACTTCAGGGCCGATGCCGCCGCCTGCGACTATTTGGCGGCCAAATCCTGGTTCACGGTGGACCAGCTGTCACCGGTCCTGGACACGCGTTTTAGGCGCATCACGCTGGTGAATCCCGCCAAAACGGAGAGGCTCACCATTGACATGGCCCTTTGCTTCACAAACTTCCGCACGGGCCACGAGACCAGCCTGCAGGATGCCGTGATCATTGAGCTGAAGCAGGACGGCCACGCAGAGAGCCAGATGAAGGGCATCCTCCTGGAGCACCGGATAAAGCCCGTCCGCGTAAGCAAATACTGCATCGCGGAAACCCTCACGGACCCTTCGGCCAAAAGCGGCCGGTTCAAGGTGAAGGTGAGGACCATTGAAAAAACCATCGGCAAAAAACTTGTAATTATATGATAGACAAACTATTCCGCTTTGTCCAGGAAGACCTCTCCGCCTTCGGTGACGTAGATGTCGCGGACGACATGCTCCTGGATGTCCAAACCATCACGGACGCCATGATGACAACCGCCCAGAAGATTGGGGAACTAGGCATCCGCTTTGCCCTGAACCTCCTTGTGTGCTGGATCCTGGTGCACTTCTTCTACTACAAAAAGAGCAGGAGACGCGACTACTATTTCACGTTCATCGTGTTCTCTTCGGCCATGCTTACCCTTCTGTACATAATGGGTAACGTGGAGGTTGGAGTTGGCCTTACGCTGGGCCTATTTGCCATTTTCGGGGTCATCCGCTACCGCACGGAAACAGTTCCAATCAGGGAAATGACCTACCTTTTCATAATCATTGCCCTGGCGGCGGTGAACGGCCTTGCGCCGCTGTATCACGTGGTGGACATAGCCACCGCCCCGCACTATGTCCTAAGTTGGGGGAATGTTGGCGTAATGGCGCTTGTGAACGCCCTAATGCTGCTTCTGGTGTGCGTGCTTGAGAGCGAGAGCCTTGTGAAGCACGTCACCACCAAGCTGGTGCAATACGACAGGATAGACCTAATTGTTCCGGAAAAGAGGGAGGAGCTTGTGGAAGATCTTGAAAAGCGCCTCGGCGTGAAGGTGGAGAACGTGGAAATCGGCCACGTGGACTTCCTCAAGGATTCGGCAATGATAAAAGTGTATTACAGGCTGGGAAAGGGTGAGAGCAATTCCGTGAACACCGTAACCCGCGCAAAAGACTACGTAGGATGAAAAAGATTGTTTTAGCACTGGCGCTGCTTATTCCCGCGGCAGCTTTCGGCCAGAGTTTTTCCACCGGCGGCCGCGCCTCCGTTGGCGTTGATTACAAGATAAAGAAGGGCCTTCACATTGAGGCCGAAGAAGAGGTCCGTGCGGCCAGCTCTTTTGCGGGGCTTGGAAGCCTCCGCACCACCCTTGGCGTTACCTACAAGCCGCTTTCCTTCCTGAAAGTGGGAGTGGGATACACCCTTATCAATCCCTATAAGATTAACAAGGAACTCTCCGACGACAGCTATTACACTGGCTTCTGGGCACCAAGGCACAGGTTTATGGCCGATGTCACCGGAACTCTCAAGGCCGGACTGTTTAGCTTCTCGCTACGCGAACGCCTGCAGTTCACGCACAATGCCGACGACAACCTCAACGTATACCAGAGCACCCGCAACGCCCTGGCGCTCAAGTCAAGGATCGGCGTAAAGTACAAAGGTTTCCGGTATGTGACTCCTTCGCTGTCCTTTGAAGCGCGTGCAGCCCTCAACGACCCCTGGGGCACGGTTTCCGGCAACGCCCAGACCACGTCAAACTCAAAGAGGGAGTACTACGCCTACACCCACACAGGCTACACCCACGCCTACATCAACCGCCTGCGCCTGATCCTTGGCGCCGACATCGAGCCCAACAAGCACCACACCATTACCCCGTATGTCATGTTCGACTACCTCATGGACTACGAGATAGACACCAACGGCTCCTCCAAGTGGGCCGAAGACGGCGTGCGCCTGTTCACGGACGGCACCGGCTGGGTTTACAGCACCAATCTCATCTTCGGCCTGAAGTACATGTATAACTTCTAGTTGCCCGCGCTGGCGCATAAGTCGCTATCCCTCAACTACTTACGCAAAATCGGGTGCACCTGCAGGTGCACCCGACTATTTATAATCAGCTGATTTTCAGCAAATTATCGGCCAGAATTATTCTCCAAGGCCTTTCTTTACGGCAGCGCTGAGTTCGTCGTAGAGGGCGTCTGTCTTTTCAAACAGCTCCTTGCGGATGGCGGTGAAGCACACCTTGGGCTTTTCTGCGCCGGAGCTCTTCACAACCTTCTCACGGAGGTCATTGAAAAGGTCTACGGCCTTGTCTATTAGGCCCGCAATCTCGTCTGCATTCTTGCCGGGGTTCACGTTGAGGAACAGGGTGCAGTCGTCTACGAATGCGCCAATCACGTACTCGATGTCTTTCTTGATGTCTCTAAGATTCATATCTTTCTGAATTAATTCAGTTGCAAAGATAGTGATTTTTCTGCAAATATCGACAGGTTTTTATGTCTCGCAAGTGATTTAAGCCTTTTACAAATTATCCCATTTACTACAATAAGGAGTGAGTATTTTTTGTGGAATCTGAAGTTCTGATGATACCTTGCGCCAGTCTTTGACTGCAGTGCGTACCTCCTCTATGATTTGGGCTGCTTCTTTCTGTTCAATCATATAGTTGCCTGAAGCCGATAGCAGGGCGTTGATGTCCGACTGCTCAGTGTACTGATCGATGAGAAGGCATTGGTGCAACTTGACTCCAGGGTTAATATCGTATGCCGGAGAGAGAGTCCAGCCCTTAGGGGTAAGCAGGAAACCGTGGTTGCGAAAATGGTCATCGGTGTTTCCGAAGAGCACGTTGAATGCAACCCTGCGATAAAGTTCCCTGAGGTTCCGCCCGACATCCACGCATCCCTGCAGGATGAAATCCACAATATCCAGATAGCCGTTACCCGTACTGCTGCCAGCTCCGTCATCCAGGCCAAGCAACGACATAGCAGAGGCGAAGTGTATTCGCCTGCCATCTGATGTTCTGTCGAAACGCTCGGATAGTAAAAGGTCTCGGTCTCTTGAAATCCTGATAGTACGGGTTTTAGCGACACTGATTCCTGCGGTAGCGGCCAAGCGATGAGAGAAATGCTCTATGAGTTCTGTATTCTCCAAGTCTTTCCTGGAGGGGAATTTTGCCACATAGAGTTTGCCATCGGCATCAATGATATTGGCTTTTGGCCTGGCGCCACCAAGTGATGATCCCGGGTCTATAAGTTGATCCAGCCAACGTCTCTCAGGCAATTCGTTACGTTCTTCGGCCAACTCTATCTCCTGGCAGGCTTCACACAGGGTGTGAAGGCTCTCAATGGGTGGAACAAGATATTTGGCTCCAGCATTTATGTAATCGTCGTTATCTTCGCTCTTGTAGCGAATACCGCCCATTCTAGTGTAGTCCTCAATGCCTGTGAGGTAGTCATAGGCAGTGAGCATCCGCACGGGCCTTCGCTCCGACTGTGCCGTCAGGCGTTCCCTACGGTCCATAAGCAGACGCCCCCAACGGTCCGGAAAGGAATCTTTGACGAAGCCAAAAACGCTATCCGCACTGCGCGGATGCTGCAACGCGGGGGCGTTGACAAGATCGCCACTCAGCACTAGTCCACCGTGCCGCATCAGCCACTCACGCGAATACTCAAAGATAAAGTGATCTTTGCCACGGACGTGTTCGTAGCCTAAAGTGCCAATCTCTTGCGGGGACGCAAGGAAGTTGAAATCTGCGTAAACAGTTATTCTTTTCATTTCCTCAGCAATTCAGCATCTTGAAGTTGGTGGCCAAGTGCATCGTCGGCAGCCAGCAGCGAGATGTCTTTCTCCAGATTCAAAGCAAAGAGGACACGTGCATAGATACCCATCGCCACTCTGGGGTCACCGTGTTCCACCTTGGAGACAGTCAGCCGTGTCACCGTTGCCCTGTCTGCTATATCCTGCATAGAGAGATGCCTGCGCTTACGTGCCAGCATAATCTGCTCACCCATAAGCTGCAACTGCTGCGTCAAAGCCCTAGGCATCATCTTTCCAAATGT
>Ga0310697_10002410_pt1 | contig 19945 bp, 16 predicted proteins | sample 172DNAGHGlowgp2_FD_203883 | JGI IMG/M metagenome (GOLD analysis project Ga0310697, IMG submission 203883) | Sheep rumen microbial communities from Palmerston North, Manawatu-Wanganui, New Zealand - 1728 DNA GHGlow gp2 (v2) (version 2) | ecosystem: Host-associated > Mammals > Digestive system >... | reverse complement strand
GTTTACCACATAGTTTCGCACGTTGGAAGCAAAAAGTGTTGAATGAATTGTGAATTTCTTGATATTGGGCAAGAATTTCGCAGCGCAGCAGCAGCCCCCGCTCCGGGAGGAACAGCACCTCCCCCGGCCTCAGGGTCCGGCGCGGGATGGGGGCGGGCAGGGCTTCCGCGCCGCCAAAGCGCAGGTATCCCCCCTCCTTGCGCACCCGCAGCCCCGGCAGGTCCAGGCCGCCCCGGGCCTTGGGGTCCCCGGCAAAGGCCAGCAGCCGTTCCAGATGGGCCGCGCCGGGGTTGCCGCACAGCCGCCGCAGCGCCCGCAGGGCAATGCTCCGGGGCTGGGCCAGCAAGGACGCCACGGGCAGAGTCTGGTCCTGAAAATGCTCCCGCAAAAACGCGGCGCTCAGCGCCTCCAGGGCTTCGTCGTCCTCCCGCAGCCGCTCCGCCGCCGCGCAGATGTGGGCCACGGCGGCGCGGTTCAGCCGCTCCAGCTCCGGCAGCACCCGGCGGCGCAGGGCGTTGCGGGTGTAGCGCAGATCGGCGTTGGAGCTGTCCTCCACATGGGCATAGCCCCGGGCGGTCAGATAGGCCTCCAGCTCAGCCCGCTGACAGCGCAGCAGCGGGCGGATCAGGCCGTCGGGCCGTTTGGGGGCGATGCCGCCAAGGCCCGCCGCCCCCGCGCCCCGGATCAGGTGATGGAGCACGGTCTCCGCGTTGTCCCCGGCGGTGTGGGCCGTGGCGATGCGGGAGCAGCCTGTCTCCGCCGCCGTATGAAAGAGAAAGCGGTAGCGCAGCGCCCGTGCGGCTTCCTCCAGGCCCATGCCATGTGCTTTGGCAAAGGCGGCCACGTCCCCGCGCCCCACACGGTAGGGAAGGCGAAGGGAGGCGGCCAGGTCCCGGACGAAACGCTCGTCCCGGCGGCTCTCCTCCCCCCGGAGGCCGTGGTCGAAGTGGGCGCAGAGGACCGTCAGGCCGGGCATCTCGCACAGCAGATGCAGCAGGGCCACGCTGTCCACGCCGCCGGAACAGGCGCAGAGGATGCGCCCGTCGGGGGGCAGCATCTCCCGAGCGCGCATATAAGCGGAGACGCTTTGCAGCAAGTCCGGCGCGGCGCTCATCCCGGCTCCTGGTGGCGTTTGTCCAGATTCCCGTAGCTGGTGTACTCCGGCATCCACGCCACGTCGATCTTCCCGATCTGGCCCCGGCGGTTTTTCAGCACCAGAAGCTGGGCCTCGTTGGGGCTGGCCGACTCCTGATTGTAATAGGATTCGCGGTACAAGCCGATGACCACGTCCGCGTCCTGCTCAATGGCCCCGGACTCCCGCAGGTCGCTGAGGCGGGGGCGCTTGTCCTCTCGGCCCTCGGCGGCGCGGCTGAGCTGGCTCAGGCACAGCACCGGCACGTGCAGGTCCTTTGCCATGATCTTCATCATCCGGGAGATGTCCGCCACGATGGCCTGGCGGTTCTCCCCGCCGCCCCGGTTCTTCCCCCCGGCGGACTGCATCAGCTGGAGGTAGTCCACCACCACCAGCGCCAGGTCCTCCCCGATGCGCCGGCACTGGGCGTTCATGTCCGCCACGGAGAGCATGGGGTTGTCGTCGATGAGGATGCGGGTCTTGCTCAGTTCCCCCACCGTCTGGGCCACCCGGCGCAGTTCGCTCTCCGTCACCGTGGCCCGCTGGAGCTTCTCATTGGGCAGCATGGCCGCGCCGGAGATCAGGCGGGAGGCCAACTGCTCCCGGCTCATCTCCAGGGAGAAGACCGCCACGGTCTTCCGGGTGCTGCGGGCCACGTGCAGGGCGATGTTCAGGGCGATGGAGCTTTTGCCCATGCCGGGCCGGGAGGCCACCAGAATCAGTTCGCCGGGGTTCATGCCCAGGAGGCAGTTGTCCAGGTCGTAAAGGCCCGTGTCCAGCCCCGGCTTGCGCTCCGGGTCGCTGCGACGCAGCACCAGCTCGTCGTAGACCGCCTGGGCGGCCTCCCCTACCGGTTTCAGGCCGCCGATGCTCCGGTCCCGGCGCAGGGCGTAGATGCTCCGCTCCGCCAGCTCCAGCATATCCGTGGCGCTGCCCAGACCCTCCTGGACCGTGCTGCTGATGTCCGCCGCCACCTGGGCCAGGTCCCGCTGGAGGGCCTTGTCCTTCAAAATGCGCAGGTACTCCCCCAGGTTGGCGGTGGTGGGCGTCACCCGGATCAGCTCCGTCAGGTAGGCCCGGGTGGTCTCCTCGTGGTAGTAGCCCAGCTCCTGCATCCGGGCCATCAGCGTCACGCTGTCGATCTGCTCCCCGTAGTTGAACATGGTCAGCACGGTCTCGAAGATCTCCCGGTTGACGCGGGAATAGAAATGCTCCGGTCTGGCGTCTTTCAGCACCGTGGGGACGCACTCCGGGTCGATGAGCATCGCGCCGATCACGGCCTGCTCCGCCTGGGCGCTCTGGGGCACCCGGGTGCCCAGCAGTTCGTCCATTACTTCTCTTCCACCACCAGCAGATGGATGGTCCCGCTGACCTCAAAGCCGAAGCGGCACTTCACCTCATAGCTGCCGTAGCTCTTGATGGGCTCGGCCTGGACCAGCTTCTTGCTGTCCACTTCGATGCCGTGCTGGCTTTTCAGCGCGTCGCTGATCTCCTTGCTGGTCACCGCGCCGAAGAGCTTGCCCGCGCCGCCCGCCTTGGCGGCGATTTTCACCACCACGTTCTCCAGCGCCTTGGCGTTTTCCTCGGCCTTGGCCTTTTCCGCGGCCAGCTGAGCCTGGCGGGCCTTCTCTTTCAGCCGCAGGGTGTTCAGGTTGTCCGCCGTGGCGGCGATGGCCAGCTTCCGGGGCAGCAGATAGTTCCGGGCGTAGCCCTCGGAGACCTCCTTCATCTCCCCCTTCTTGCCCTGGCCTTTCACGTCCTGCAAAAAAATGATCTTCATGGTGTTTTCATCCTTTCCATATGGTCTGCGGGGCTGCGTTCATGCCCCGTCCAGATATTCGTCGATGGCGGTTTTCAGCTTCCTGGCCGCCGTTGCCAGGTCGAGGTCGGCCACCTGGGCCCCTGCCGCGCTCTTGTTGCCGCCGCCGCCCAGCTTCTCCAGGATGAGCTGGACGTTCAGCTCCCCGATGCTGCGGCCGGAGACCGCCACGCCCCCCTCCGGGGCGGCGTAGAGCACGAAGCTGGCCTGGACGCCGGAGACGTTCAGCAGCTCGTCCGCCGCCTGGGCCGCCACCACCCGGTCCTGCTCCGTCTCGCTGAGGGCCAGGGCGACGCCGTTGCGGTAGACCCGTGCGCTCTGCAAAATGCGGTATTTTTCCACGGTGTGCTCCATGTCGTTCTGGAACAGGCGCTTCACCTCCTCCGTGTCCGCCCCCAGGCGGCGCAGGAAGGCCGCCGCGTCGAAGGTGCGCTCGCCGGTGCGGATGGAGAAGTTTTTGGTGTCCAGCACCAGGCCCGCCAGCACCGCCTCCGCCTCCGCCCGGGTGATGTCCCCCGGCTCGATCAGCTCCTGCAACAGCTCGCTCAGCAGTTCGCAGACGGAGGAGGCGTAGGGCTCGTGGAAGGTCAGGTCCGCGTTCTGGATGTAGCTGGCGGCCCGCCTGTGGTGGTCGATGACCACCACCCGGGTGCAGGAGTCCAGCAGGGCCAGGCTCTCCACCTGTTCCGGGCGGTTGGTGTCCACGACGATCAGCAAGGTCCGGCTGTCGGCCCGGAGCAGGGCGTCGTCCGGGTGGAGGAACACATCTTTGTACTCCGGCTCGGCCCGGAGCCGGTCGATGAGCTTTCGGGCGGTGGTGGCCCCCGGGTCCACCACGATGAAGGGCTGGACCCCCAGCTTCCGGCAGATGCAGACCATGCCCGCCGCCCCGCCGATGGCGTCCATGTCGCTCTGGCGGTGGCCCATGATGTAGACCTGGCCGCTGGCGCGGATCAGGTTGGACAGGGCGCTGGCGATGACCCGGCTCTTGACCTTGCTGCGGGTCTCCACCTCCGTGCCCCGGCCCCCGAAAAACTCGAAGTTGAACTTGTTTTTGATGACGGCCTGGTCTCCGCCACGGCTCAGGGCCATTTCCACGGCCAGGCGGGCGAAGTCGAAGTTTTCCTCAAAGCCGCTGCCGTCGCGGCCCACGCCCACGCTCAGGGTGGCATGGATGCCGGAGGAGTTCACGACCTGGTGGATCTGCTCCAGGATGCTGAACTTGGCCTCGGTGATCTCCGGGAGATAGCGGCTTTCAAAGATGAAGAGGTAGCGGTCCCGGTCGATGGAGCGGGCGAAGCCGTTCTTCCCGGCGCACCAGGCGGTGATCACGTCGTCGATGCGCATCCGCAGGTCGGTCTTGGTGCGGTCGGGCAGGTTCTTCATCAGCTCGTCGTAGTTGTCCACCACCAGCAGCATGGTGACCGGACGGGAGTCGGCGTACTCGGTCTTGATGCGCTCGTAGTCCGTCACGTCCACCCAGTAGGTGATGCCCATGAAGTTGCGCTTGTCCTGCTGCTCGGCCCCCTCCCGGGTGGAGACGATGTTGCCGTGGATCTGGTACTTGCGCTCCCCGATCTGCAACAGGCCGGGGTACTGGTTCTTGCCCTCCAGCATCCAGCGGGAGCTGAAGCCCGGCACCAGGTCGCTGAGCAGGGCCTCAAAGCCCGGGCGGTCCGTGCCGAAGAGGGAGAAGAAGACCTGGTTGCCCCAGACGATCTGGTAGTCCGCCAGCTTGAAGACCACGATGGGCAGGGGGAAGTGCTTGAGCGTGTTGCTCTGGGCGCTCTCGGCCTCGTAGGTGACGGACTCGATGTATTCCAGGAGCTGCCGCCGTCGCCTGCGGGCGTCCACCAGGGCGTAGACGATCAGCAGCAGCACCACGCCCCCCTCCACCAGCGCCAAAGTCTGGTCGAAGAACCACCCGGCCACGGCGAACAGAATCATCAGCACCAGGAAGAGATTCCGCCCCGGGGCGATGAATTGCTGTAGTTTGTTGTTTTTATTCACACGGATCACCATCTTTTTTTCAAAGCTCACCGCCCCGGGCGTCTCCGGTGGGGCCGGGCGCGGGGATGGGACAGAAGCTTCTTTATTTTACCACAAGTCATTTCAGAAAGAAATACCATTTTTTTCGTTTTCCTGGCCGTATTTCCCCGCCGCGCCTCCATATCCTAGCCAAAGAAGCAAAACCAAGAGAAACGGGAGGGGTACGAAGGAATGAAAGCGATCGTCATGGCGGGGGGCGAGGGCACCCGTCTGAAGTCCGTCACCGGGGACAGGCCCAAGCCCATGGCCCTGCTGGCGGGCAAGCCGGTGCTGGAACACATCCTGGGCCTGCTGGCCCGCGCCGGGGTGGAGCAGGTCTGCCTGACCCTGCGCTATCGGCCTGATTGCATCCGGGACTATTTCGGGGACGGGAGCCGGCTGGGGCTGGAACTGAGCTATCGGGTGGAGGAGCGCCCCCTGGGCACGGCGGGGGGTGTGCGCGCCTGCGCCGACTTCTACGGGCGGGAGGACTTTCTGGTGCTCTCCGGGGACGCGGTCTGCACCTTTGATCTGAACGCGCTGATGGAAGCCCACAAGCGCAGCGGCGCGGCAGCCACCATGGCGCTCTACAGCCGGGAAACGCCCTTGCAGTACGGCACCGTCCTCACCGGGCGGGACGGGCGGGTGCTGAGCTTCATCGAGAAGCCGGACTGGTCCCATGTGGTCTCCGACCTGGTGAACACGGGGATCTACGCCCTCAACCCGGAGGCCATGGACTTCGTACCGGAGGGGCAGCCCTGCGACTTTGCCAAAGAGCTGTTCCCCTCCCTGCTGGCGGCGGAGAAGCCCATCCTGGGTCTGCCGATGGAAGGCTACTGGAACGACATCGGCACGCCAAGGGCCTTTTTCCAGTGCAATCTGGACGTGCTGGACGGGAAGCTGCGCCTGCCGGACGCGGAGGGCGACGCGCCGCAGCCCCAGGCGGAGACCTGCCGCCGCGCCGGAGGCCGGGACCTGCCCTGCCGGGGACGGGCACGGCTGATGCGGGAGCTGAGCTGCTCCCTGATGGAGGCCGGGGCGGACTTCGACCTGCGGGACGGGATCACGCTGCGGGCCGGTGGCGACAGCGTGAACATCGCCCCGGACCCGGAACGGGAGTGTCTGCGGATCCAGGGGACGGAGGGCCTGGCGGAATCCTGCGCGGGGCTGCTGCGGGCGCTGGAGGAACGGGTGGTTTCGGACGGGTGACAGTTGCATGGCAGCTTGCTGAAATTCGATTTATAGCTTGAAAATCCGGTTTACAGGCGGTTTTTTTGAGGCCGCCCGGTTTGGACGGAACCTGTGCGTTTCTGCGGAAGGGGCAAGCCCCTTCCCTACATTTGGTGTAGCGATGTTTGATCGACCGCTTTATCTTGTAGTGGTCCATTGGAAACAGGCAATCGACCCATTGCAAATCCGTCCCGCAACAGGAAAATCCCGCTCTCCGGCGGATGCCGGAGGGCGGGATGCTTGCTTTGCGGTTCCAGGCGAAAGTCGCGCTTACTTGTTGGCCTTGAACTTGTTGATGGCGTCGGCCAGCTTGGGGAGGATGGCGTGTACGTCGCCCACGATGCCCAGGTCGGCGATGTCGAAGATGGGCGCGGTCTCCTCCTTGTTGATGGCGATGATGTAGCCGGAGTTCTCCATACCGGCGGCGTGCTGAATGGCGCCGGAAATGCCGCAGGCCACATACAGGTCGGGGCGGACGGTCTTGCCGGTCTGGCCCACCTGGCGGTCCTTCTCCAGCCAGCCCGCATCCACCACGGCGCGGGAGCCGGACACGTCGCCCTCCAGGGCCTCGGCCAGAGCCTGGACCTCGCAGAGCTTCTCAGCGGAGCCCATGCCGCGGCCGGCGGAGACCAGGATCTTGCTCTCGATGATGTCCTTGCTGGCCTTGGCGGACTTGACGGTCTCCAGGACCTCCAGGTTGTTGGTCGGGTCACAGTTCAGTGTGATGATCTCGCCGGTGCGGGTCTCGTCGGCCTCCAGGGCCTGCATGACGCCGGGGCGAACCGTCGCCATCTGGGGACGGTGCTGCAGGCAGACGATGGTGGCGATGATGTTGCCGCCGAAGGCGGGACGGGTCATGCGCAGCTGCTTGTGATAGGTGTACTGCACGTTGACGATGGGGATCTCGTTGCCGGCGCGGTCTTTCACCACGCGGCTGTTGTCCACCACGTCCACGTCCTGACCCAGGGCGGCGATGCACGCGTCGCTCTTGGCCTTGTCCTTGGCGTTGTTGACCGTGCGCACCAGGTCGCCGATGGCCAGGCCGGTGCAGTCCGCGGTCAGTCCGGTGTGGACGGAGGCGGAGACGGCGGGGGCCAGGTCGCGGCCGATGGAGCTGGCGCCGAAGAGGACGATCTCCGGCTGGAATTCGTGAACCACCTGCACCACCACGTCGGTGTAGGGCTTGGTGGAATAGTGCTCCAGGATGGGCTTGTCCGCCACGATGACCTTGTCCGCGCCGCGGGCGATCAGCTTGGCGGGCAGCTCGCCGATGTTGGAACCGGCCAGGATGCCCACCACCTGCTGGCCCAGATCGGCCGCCAGCTCGCGGGCCTTGCCGATCAGCTCATAGCTGACGTTCTGGATGACGCCGTCGCGCTGCTCGCAGAATACATAAACGTCTCTACTCATTTCCGCACCTCCGTCAAATGATGTGCATGGCCGCCAGCTTGTCCACAATGGCAGCCACAGCCTCGTCGGGGCTCAGGTCCTTCAGGACCGTGCCCGCGCCCTTGGCTTCCTTGGTCGTGCTCGTCGCAACGTAGGTGGGAGAGCCCGCCAGACCCATGTTGCTCTCATCGGCCACGTCGGCGATGTCGGCATAGGTCATGATCTTGATCTCCTTGGCATAGGCGTCCCAGCAGCCGCCAACAGACATGTAGCGAGGCTTGTTCAGGTCGCCGATGGCGGTGATCAGGCAGGGATAGCGCATCCGAACGGTCTGATAGCGATCCTCATACTGGCGCTGGACGGTGATGGACTGCTCGTTCACGTCCACCAGCTTCTCCACATAGGTGGTCACGGGGATGCCCATGTGGATGGCGATCTGCACGCCCACCTGGGCGGTGTCGCCGTCGATGGCCTGACGGCCGCAGATGACCAGGTCCGCACCCAGCTTCTGCACCGCGCCGGCCACGGCGCAGGAGGTGGCCCAGGTGTCCGCGCCGGCCAGCTTGCGGTCGGTCAGCAGCACGGCCTCGTCGCAACCCATGGCCAGGGCCTCGCGCAGCGCGCTCTCGGCGGCGGGGATGCCCATGGTGACGACGGTGACGGTGGTGCCGGGCACGCGCTCTTTGATCTCGAGCGCCGCCTCGATGCCGCACTTGTCGTCCGGGTTGATGATGGCGGGAACGCCGTCACGGATCAGGGTATTGGTCACGGGGTCGATCTTGACCTCGGTGGTGTCGGGCACCTGCTTCATGCAAACAACGATTTTCATACTTTCAATTCCCCCTTAGAGCGAACCGGCAATGACCATACGCTGCACCTCACTGGTACCCTCGTAGATCTCGGTGATCTTGGCGTCGCGCATCATGCGCTCCACCGGATAGTCGCGGGTGTAGCCGTAGCCGCCGAAGAGCTGCACGGCCTTGGTGGTCACGTCCATGGCGGTCTCCGCGGCGAAGAGCTTCGCCTTGGCGGCGGCCAGACCGTACTTGCCGCCGTTCTGCTTGGTCATGGCGGCGTTGTAGACCATCCACTTGGCCGCGTCGGCGCGGGCGGTCATGTCGGCCAGACGGAACTGGGTGTTCTGCTGCTTGAAGATGCTGCGACCGAACTGCTTGCGCTCCTTGGTGTACTGCACGGCCTCGGCGATGGCGCCCTCGGCAATGCCCAGAGCCTGGGCCGCGATGCCGATGCGGCCGCCGTCCAGGGTGCTCATGGCCAGGGCGAAGCCCTTGTTCTCCTTGCCCAGCATGTTCTCCTTGGGAACCACGCAGTTCTCAAAGATCAGCTCGCAGGTGGAAGAGCCGCGAATGCCCATCTTCTTCTCGTGGGGGCCGACGGAGAAGCCGGGGAAGCTGCGCTCCACGATGAAGGCGGTCAGGCCGCGCTGGCCCTTGGACTTGTCGGTCATGGCGATGACGACGAACAGATCGGCATAACCGGCGTTGGTGATGAAGATCTTGCTGCCGTTCAGGATGTAGTTCTTGCCGCTCTCGTCCAGCACGGCCATGGTCTTGACGCCGCCGGCGTCGGTGCCCGCGCCGGGCTCGGTCAGGGCGAAGGCGCCCAGCCACTCGCCGGAGCAGAGCTTCGGCAGATACTTGGCCTTCTGGGCCGGGGTGCCGTAGTCATAGATGGGGTTGGCGCAGAGGCTGGTGTGGGCGGACAGGATGACGCCGGTGGTGGCGCAGACCTTGCTCATCTCCTCCACTGCCAGGATGTAGCTCAGATAGCTGGCGCCCTGGCCGCCGTACTCCTTGGGGAAATAGATGCCCAGCATACCCAGCTTGGCCATCTTCTTCACGGTCTCCTCCGGGAAGCGCTCCTGCTCGTCCAGCTCCTGGGCCAGGGGCTTCACCTCGTTCTCCGCGAACGCCTTGTACATCTGAAGAACAAGCTGCTCTTCCTTAGACAGATTGAAATCCATAGAAATCCTCCGTATGATGCCCCGCTCTGACAGATTCGGGCCTGCTTGAAAAACGGCGAGATGGACAGGGGGCCGCTCCTCACGCTTTTGCGCATCCCGCAGTTTTTCAAACAAGCCCAGAGCGAAGCATGAACTCTCATTCTCCCCTCCAGAAACCTGGAGGGGAGACGAAAAGCGAAATGATGTTGTGTCTGCTGACGGCTCAGATCAGCGGCTTAGTGCTTGAAGAAGCCCTCGCCGGTCTTGTTGCCGAGCTTGCCGGCGCGAACCATCTTGCGCAGCAGCAGGCTGGGACGGTACTTGGGATCGCCGGTCTCGGAGTAGATGGTCTCCATGATGGCCAGGCAGGTGTCCAGACCGATGAAGTCGCCCAGGGTCAGGGGGCCCATCGGGTGGTTGGCGCCCAGCTTCATGGCGGTGTCCACGTCCTCGGCGGAGGCGACGCCGCTGGCGACGACCTCGATGCCCTCGTTGATCATCGGGATCAGGATGCGGTTGACGACGAAGCCGGGGGCCTCGTTGACGGTGACGGGAGTCTTGCCGATCTCCTTGCTGGCCTCGAAGACGGCCTCATAGACCTCGTCAGAGGTGTTGCCGCCGCGGATGATCTCGATCAGCTTCATGGCCACGGGGGGGTTGAAGAAGTGCATACCGATGACCTTGTCCTTGCGGGCGACAGCGGAAGCGACCTCGGTGATGGACAGGGAGGAGGTGTTGGTGGAGAGGATGCACTCGGGCTTGGCGGCGGCGTCCAGCTTCTTGAAAACGGCCTTCTTGATGTTCATGTTCTCGACAGCGGCCTCGACGACCAGATCGGTGTCGCCGATGTCAGCGTAGTCGGGATCGATGGAATAGGAGATGCGGCCCATGATGGCGTCGGCAGCGGCCTGCTCCATCTTGCCACGGGCGACCATCTTGTCCAGACCCTTCTGGAGGTTGGCCTTCGCGCCGTCCACGAACTCCTGCTTGATGTCGTAGATGATGACGTCCTTGCCGGCAGCGGCAAAGACCTGGGCGATGCCGCGGCCCATCTGGCCGCCGCCGATGACTGCTACTTTGTTGATAGCCATTAGTTAGTCCTCCTGTAATAAATTGTTTGGCTTTTGTTGGGCGTGTGGGTGTATGGAAAGGGGGTTTGCAGACGGTGTCTCAGCGGTTCTGATAAGGAGGATGCTTCTCCTTGCTCAGGAACGCCTTCATGCCGGCGCGCTGGTCCTCGGACTCGAAGCAGGAGCCGAAGGCCTTGGCCTCGGTCTCGATGGCCACGTCCATGGGCTGCTCCAGGCCCTCGTTGATGGCCTTCTTGCTGGCGCGGACGGCGATGGGGGCGGCGTCGGCGATGGCGGCGGCCAGCTTCTTCGCGGCGCCCATCAGCTCAGCCTGCGGATAGACGGCGTTGACCAGACCGATGCGCAGCGCCTCGGGGGCCTTGATGTTCTTCGCGGTGTAGACCAGCTGCTTGGCGTAACCGGGGCTGACCAGGCGGGCCAGACGCTGGGTGCCGCCGAAGCCGGGGGTGATGCCCAGGCCGACCTCGGGCTGACCGAAGACGGCGTTCTCGGCGCAGATGCGGATGTCGCAGCTCATGGCCAGCTCGTTGCCGCCGCCCAGGGCGAAACCGTTGACCGCAGCGATGACGGGGATGGGCAGAACCTCGACCTTGCGGAAGGCGCGGTTGCCCAGACGGCCGAACTCCTCGCCCTCTTCCTTGCTCAGGGTGCTCATCTCAGCGATGTCGGCGCCCGCCACAAAGCTCTTGTCGCCCGCGCCGGTGATGATGAGGACGCGGATGGCGTCGGTGTCCAGGTTGTCCAGGACGCTCTCCAGCTCAGACAGGACCTCGCTGTTCAGGGCGTTCAGGGCCTTCGGACGGTTGACGGTCAGAATGCCAACGTAACCTTCTTGTTCCAACTGAATGTAGCTCATGCTTTTCCTCCCCAAGTAATGAAAATTTTTTCGTTTGCCAACTGAACATTATAGAAGTTTGTTTCCCGTTTGTCAACAGCGCCGACCGGTTTTCCGAACGATTTTTCGCAATTTTCCCGCGTTCGGCGGGCACTTCGGCGCCGTGCGCCCGGCTGACGACCGCAGCGATGCCGCGCAAAGTCCGCCCCGTTCCGGCCCGCAGCCGGGCCATGCGCAGGGACGAACGGCGGCACGTGCCGCTGCGCACGCTCCCGCAAAACGCAGATTTGGAACGTGCGAAGGAGGAATTTCCGACCCTCCAACCAGAAATTCTTCCAGTTTTAATATAGCATTTTGCGCGCACTTGTCAATCGTTTTCGGGACTTTGATTCCCGGTCCGCCAGCTTTTCATCGTTATTGCCAAAAAAACGCCGCTTCATTTTTCTATTGACGGAATTGTGAATAAGTGGTAAGCTGTCAGACGAACATGACTGCAAACATCTGTCATTATTTTACTTTCAGGAGGAACGTCACATGAAAGGCATTACCATTCAGGAGATGAAACTCGGCGACAGCGCTTCCGTCACCAAGACCGTCACGGAGACCGACGTGTACCTGTTCGCGGGCATCACCGGCGACCTGAACCCCGCCCACGTCAACCAGGTTGAGGCGGAGAAGGGTATGTTCGGCCAGCGCATCGCCCACGGGATGCTCTCCGCCGGCTTTGTGTCCGCCGTCCTCGGTATGTATCTGCCCGGCCCCGGCACCATCTACATGAGCCAGGAGCTGAAGTTCACCAAGCCCGTCCTGATCGGCGACACCGTCACCGCCACCGCCACCGTCGTGGAGATGGTCCCGGAGAAGAACCGCGTGAAGCTGGAGACCGTCTGCACCAACCAGCGCGGCGAGACCGTTCTCAAGGGCTTCGCCATGGTCATGCCCCCCAAGGCCTGATTCAGCAGCGCTTCCGCATCCAAGCTCCCCGGGCATATCCTGTCCGGGGAGCCTTTTCTTTTCACTTTTCTCTCTTCACTCTTCACTCAACGATACCCAATCCCTGCCGTCCGCGGCATAACCTGATGTGAGGAACCCTGTATGAAAGTTTTGTCCGGCCTCTTTTCCCAATACCGGGGCCTGCGGAAAGAGGTCTACATTCTGTTTTTCGGGCGCATCGTCACCAACATGGGCAGCATGGTCTGGCCCATGCTGACGATGATCCTGAACCAGAAGCTGGGGCTGGAGGCCTTCGCCATCAGCGCCGTGGTGGTGGGGGGCATGGTCCTGATGGCCCCGGCCAACCTGCTGGGCGGGCGGCTGGCGGACCGGCGGAACAAGAAAAACGTCATCGTGGTCTGCGACAGCGTCTCCATCCTCTGTTACCTGATCTGCGCCGCCGTGCCCCTGGGCTACGCCTCCGTGGGGCTGATGCTGGCGGCGGGCATCTGTCAGAGCATGGAGTGGCCCAGCTACAACGCCCTGATCGCGGACCTGACCCTGACGCGAGATCGGGAGCGGGCCTATTCCCTGGAGTACCTGGGGGCCAACCTTGGCCTGGTCCTCTCCCCCACCCTGGCCGGTCTACTGTTCCGGGACTACCTCTGGCTGAGCTTCCTCATCAGCGGCCTGGCCATCGCCTGCTCCACCGCGCTGATCTTCTGCTTCATCCGGGACATCACGCCCGTGGAGGACCGGAGCGAGGCGGCGGCCTACCAGAGCGCGGCGGAGGGCGTGCGTCTGCGTCAGGTGCTGCGGGAAAACCCGGTGATTTTGCTCTACCTGGTCTTCGGCGCGCTCTACGGGGCCATTTACGCCCAATACAATTACTTAATGCCCCTGGACATGGGCCGGGTCCACGGGGCCGACGGGGCGCTGATCTTCGGCACCGTCAGCAGCCTGAACTGCGTGGTCGTGGTGCTGTTCACCCCCCTCATCACCCGGCTGTTCCGCAGGATGCCGGAGACCTGGAAGTTCTTCACCGGCCAGTGCTTCATCGGCGCGGGCTACGGGCTGTTCCTCCTGCTGCTGGGGCAGATCCCGGTCTATTACCTGGCCATGCTGCTGTTCACCTGGGGGGAGATCTTCTCTACCATCGGCGACGGGCCATACCTCACAAGCCGCATCCCCGCCAGCCACCGGGGGCGGGTCAACGCCTTCGTCAGCGTCCTGGCCACGGCCATGCAGGGGCTCTGCGCCCTGTCCGTGGGGCGCATCTACGAGCGGCTCAGCCCCACCCTGGCCTGGGGCCTGGTCTTCGCGCTGCTGCTGCTGAGTCTGATCCTGCTGCTGGCGCTGGTCCGGCGGGACCGCCGGGCCTACCCCAAACTCTATTCACAAAAATGAATATCCCAAAATCGGGGGCCATGCCGCCGCGCACCGGGTAAGGCTGCGCGGCGGCGCTTCTTTTTTGTCCCCGCCGCCGGGCCGGACGCGGCGGCGGCGGAACGCGGGGGATTTTCGTCAAAATGTACAAAGGGAACGGGCACAGGCGGGGCTGTGATATAATATTCGACATAAATGAATAATAACTTGACAAATACCGCAGAGGCGGCTATAATGGGCGCATATTTTTTATGGGAGGCACACCATGAACAAAGCTGACATCAAAAAAGTCGTCCTCGCCTATTCCGGCGGGCTGGATACATCCATCATCATCCCCTGGCTCAAGGAGAACTACAACAACTGTGAGGTCGTGGCGGTCTCCGGCAACGTGGGCCAGGCCGACGAGCTGGAGGGGCTGGAGGAGAAGGCGCTGAAAACCGGGGCCAGCAAGCTCTACGTCCTGGACCTGACGGACGACTATGTGGACAACTACATCATCCCCACCATGAAGGCCGGGGCAATCTACGAGGAATACCTGCTGGGCACCAGCCACGCCCGCCCCTGCATCGCCAAGGGCCTGGTGGAGATCGCCCTGAAAGAGCAGGCCGACGCCATCTGCCACGGCTGCACCGGCAAGGGCAACGACCAGGTGCGCTTTGAGCTGGCCATCCGCCACTTCGCCCCGGACATGCCCATCATCGCCCCCTGGCGGGAGTGGGAGCTGAAAAGCCGGGACGAGGAGATCGACTACGCCGAGGCCCACAACGTCCCGCTGAAAATCAACCGGGAGACCAACTACTCCAAGGACAAGAACCTCTGGCACCTGAGCCATGAGGGCCTGGACCTGGAGGACACGGGCAACGAGCCCCAGTACGAAAAGCCCGGCTTCCTGGAGATGGGCGTCTCCCCGCTCCAGGCCCCGGATCAGCCCACTTATGTGGAGCTGGACTTCGAGCAGGGCGTCCCCGTGGCCCTGAACGGGGCGCGCATGAGCGCGAAGAACATCATCCTGGCCCTGAACGAGCTGGGCGGCGCCAACGGCATCGGCCTGCTGGACATCGTGGAAAACCGCCTGGTGGGCATGAAGTGCCGGGGCGTGTACGAGACCCCGGGCGGCGCGATCCTCTACAAAGCCCACGCCGTGCTGGAGAGCATCACCCTGGACAAGTACGCCCTGCACGAGAAGCAGAAGCTGGCCATCACCTTCGGCGAGCTGGTCTACAACGGCCAGTGGTTCACCCCCCTGCGGGAAGCCCTCAGCGCCTTCACCGACAAGCTCCAGGAGCACGTCACCGGCAAGGTGCGCCTCAAGCTCTACAAGGGCAACATGATCAACGCCGGCGTCTGGAGCCCCTGGTCCCTCTACTCCGAGGAGATCGCCACCTTCGGCGAGAGCGACTACGATCAGAAGGACTCCCAGGGCTTTATCAACCTCTTCGGTCTGCCCATCCGTGTACAGGCCATGGTGGACAAGAAAAATGGCAATTAAAGTTTTCATCGACGGCAGCGCCGGGACCACGGGACTGCGCATCCGGGAGCGGCTGGGAGCCCGGCCCGACATCGAGCTGCTCACGCTGCCGGAGGCGCTGCGCAAGCACCCCGCCGCCCGGCGGGACGCCATGGCTGCGGCGGACGCGGCCTTCCTCTGCCTGCCCGACGCGGCGGCGGTGGAGTCGGCGGCCCTGGCCGCCCCCGACACGGCCCTGATCGACACCTCCACCGCCCACCGGGTGGCCCCCGGCTGGGACTACGGCTTCCCGGAGCTGGGGGACCGGCGGGAAAAAATCCGTATCTCGAAACGGGTGGCCAACCCCGGCTGCCACGCCAGCGGCTTTCTGGCCCTGGTGGAGCCGCTGGTCCGGGCCGGAGCGCTGGACGGCGCGGCGCAGCTCTCCGTCTTCTCCCTGACCGGATACACCGGCGGGGGCAAGGCCATGATCGCCGACTACGAGGCCGCCGGGCGGGACGCCTCCCTGGACGCGCCCAAGCCCTACGCCCTGGGGCAGAGCCACAAGCATCTGCCGGAGATGGTGCAGATCGCCGGGCTGGAGACGGCCCCGGTCTTTGTGCCGGTGGTGGCGGACTTCCCCTGCGGGATGCTGGTGACCGTGCCGCTGCATCGGAGCCAGCTGCGCCTTGCGCCGGAGGAGCTGGGAAAGATTTATGCCGAAACCTACCATACCGGCGCGGTGCGCTATGTGGAAGCTGCCCACTTCCCCCCCTTCGCCAACGCCCTGGCCGGGCGGGACGACATGCTGGTGAGCGTCCAGGGCAACGGGGATCGGATTTTGCTGATGAGCGTCTTCGACAACCTGGGCAAGGGCGCTTCCGGCGCGGCGATCCAGAACATGAACCTGATGACCGGCGCGGACGAACTGGACGGGCTGGTGCTTTGACAGGAGGAACGCAATGATCCAACCGATCGGCGGGGGCGTCTGCGCCCCCAAAGGATTTCAGGCCGCGGGCATCCACTGCGGCATTCGGAAGTACAAAACGAAGAAGGACCTGTCCCTGATCCTCAGCGAGGCCCCGGCCACGGCGGCGGCGGTCTACACCCGGAACCTGGTGCAGGGCGCGCCCATCGCGGTGACCCGGGCCCACCTGGCGGACGGCCGGGCCCGGGCGGTGATCGTCAACAGCGGCATTGCCAACACCTGCATCGCCGGGGGCGAGGCCACGGCGGAGGAGATGTGCGCCCTGGCCGCCGGGGCGCTGGGACTGGAGGCTTCGGACCTGATCGTGGCCTCCACCGGCGTCATCGGCCAGCCCCTGGATTTGGAGCCCATCCGCGCCCACATCGGCCAGCTGGCCGCCGCCCTCTCCCCGGAGGGCAGTCTCTCCGCCTGCGAGGGCATCATGACCACGGACACCCGCCCCAAGCAGGTGGCGGTGGAGTTTGAGCTGGGGGGCAAGCGCTGCCGCATCGGCGGCATCGCCAAGGGCAGCGGCATGATCCACCCGGACATGGCCACCATGCTGGTCTTCCTCACCACGGACGCGGCCATCTCCGCGCCCATGCTGCAAAGGGCCCTCAGCGGCGACATCCGCAGCAGCTTCAACATGCTCAGCGTGGACGGGGACACCTCCACCAACGACATGGTGAGCATCCTGGCCAACGGCCTGGCGGCCAATCCCGTCATCGAGGCCGAGGGCCCGGACTTCGAGGCCTTCATGGCGGCGCTGAACAGCGTCACCGTCTGCCTCTGCCGCCTGATCGCGGGAGACGGCGAGGGGGCCACAAAGCTGCTGGAGTGCCGCGTCAGCGGCGCAAAAGACCTGGACAACGCCCGCCTGGCGGCGCGAAGCGTCATCTCCTCCAGCCTGGTGAAGTCGGCCATGTTCGGAGCCGACGCCAACTGGGGCCGGGTGCTCTGCGCCCTGGGCTACGCCGGGGCGGAGCTGGACGTACAGAAGGTGGGCGTGCGCTTCGCCTCCAAAGCCGGGGAGATTCTGGTCTGCGAACACGGCGCGGAGGTGGACTTCTCCGAGGAGGAGGCCAAGCGCATCCTCTCCGAAGACGAGATCGACATCCTGGTGAGCCTGGGCGACGGGGACGCCGCCGCCACGGCCTGGGGCTGCGACCTCACCTATGACTATGTGAAGATCAACGGGGAGTACAGAAGCTGATGGAGACCGTGACGAATCTGGAGCGGGCCCGCATCCTCACCGAGGCCCTGCCCTACATCCAGCGCTACAACGGCAAGATCGTGGTGGTCAAATACGGCGGCAACGCCATGATCTCCGAGGAACTGCGCCAGCAGGTGGCCGAGGACATCGTGCTGCTGAACGCCGTGGGCGTGAAGGTGGTGCTGGTCCACGGGGGCGGGCCGGAGATCAACGAACTGCTGCGCCGCCTGGGGAAACGCAGCGAGTTCGTCAACGGTCTGCGGGTCACGGACGCGGAGACCATGGAGGCCGTGGAGATGACCCTGGCGGGCAAGGTGAACAAGAATCTGGTGACCCTGCTGAACGTCCGGGGCGGGCGGGCCGTGGGCCTGTCCGGCATGGACGGCGGCCTGATCCAGGCCCGGCAGAAAAGCCCGGTCCTGGGCTATGTGGGCTCCGTCACCGGCATCGACGCCCGGCCCGTCACCGACCTGCTGGCCCTGGGCTACATCCCGGTGATCTCCACCATCGGCTGCGGCCCGGACGGGCAGCTCTACAACATCAACGGCGACACGGCGGCGGCCCACATCGCCGGGGCGCTGGGGGCCGAGCGGCTTTTCATGATGACCGACGTGCCCGGCGTCCTGCGGGACAAGGACGACGCTTCCACTCTGATCCGGCATCTGACCGTGTCCGAGGCGGTGGCGCTGTTTGAGCAGAACGTCATCGCCGGGGGCATGATCCCCAAGGTGGAATGCTGCATCGAGGCGATCCAGTACGGCGTGAAGCGCGTGGTCATCCTGGACGGGCGGGTGCCCCACTCCATCCTGGCCGAAATGCTGACGGACGCGGGCGCGGGCACCATGGTGGAAGGAGACGAGAACAATGGCTAAGGTACGGGAACTGGACGAACAGTATGTGGCCGGGACCTACGGGCGCTTCCCCGTGGAGCTGGCCTCCGGCCAGGGCAGCCTGGTCCGGGACTTCGACGGCAAGGAATACATCGACATGGGCAGCGGCATCGCCGTCACCGGCTTCGGCGTGGCGGACGGGGCCTGGGTTGCCGCCGTGACGGAGCAGCTGGGGCGCATCCAGCACAGCTCCAATCTCTATTATACCGAGCCCTGCGCCCGCCTGGCCGAGCAGCTCTGCCAGCGGACGGGCCTGAAAAAGGTCTTCTTCTCCAACTCCGGGGCGGAGGCCAACGAGTGCGCCATCAAGGTGGCCCGGAAGTACGCCATGGAGCGCCGGGGGCCGGAGCACTACCACATCATCACCCTGCGCAACAGCTTCCACGGGCGGACCCTGACCACCCTGGCGGCCACGGGACAGGACGCCTTTCACAGGCTGTTCCAGCCCCTGACCCCGGGCTTCCTCCATGTGGAGGCCGGGGACCTGGCCGGGCTGCGGCGTCTGACCGAAGACTACCCCTGCGCCGCCGTGATGGTGGAGCCCGTGCAGGGCGAGGGCGGCGTGCTGCCCCTCTCCCCTGAATTTTTCCAGGGCGCGGAGGCCCTGTGCCGGGAGAAGGACCTGCTGCTCATCGTGGACGAGGTGCAGACCGGCAACGGGCGGAGCGGACAGCTCTACGCCTTCCAGCACTACGGCGTCAGCCCGGACGTGGTCACCACGGCCAAGGGGCTGGGCGGCGGTCTGCCCATCGGGGCCACGCTGCTGGGGGAAAAGGCCCAGAACGTGCTGGGGCGCGGGGACCACGGCTCCACCTTCGGGGGCAATCCCGTGGCCTGCGCCGGGGCGCTGAACATCCTCTCCCGCATCGACGAGGCCCTGCTGGCCCAGGTGCGGGAAAAGAGCGCCTATATTTTTTCCGAACTGGAAGGCGCGCCGGGCGTGAAGGGCGTCAGCGGCCTGGGCCTGATGATCGGCATCCAGACCGAAAAGCCCGCCGGAGAGGTGCTGGCCGCCTGCCGGGAGGCGGGGGTGCTGTGCCTGACGGCCAAGGACCGGCTGCGGCTGCTCCCGGCCCTGAACATCCCCTTCCCGCTGCTGGAGCGGGCGGTAAAGGTGATTCGGGCGGCGTGCGCCGTGTGAAAAAGGAGGCAATATGGATTTCAAAGGACGCAGCTTTCTGACGCTGCTGGACTATACGCCGGAGGAACTGACGGCGCTGCTGGACCTGGCCGACGAGCTGAAGGCCAAAAAGCGGGTGGGCATTCCCCACCGGCTGCACGAGGGGAAAAACGTGGCCCTGATCTTTGAGAAGACCAGCACCCGCACCCGCTGCGCCTTCGAGGTGGCGGCGGCGGACCTGGGGATGCACGCGGTCTATCTGGACCCCAAGGCCTCCCAGATCGGCAAAAAGGAGAGCATCGCCGACACCGCCCAGGTGCTGGGCCGGATGTTCGACGGCATCGAATACCGGGGCTTCGGCCAGGCGCGGGTGGAGGCCCTGGCCCGTTGGGCGGGGGTCCCCGTCTGGAACGGCCTGACCAACGAATATCACCCCACCCAGGTGCTGGCCGACGCCATGACCATCCGGGAGCACTTCGGCTCCCTGGCGGGCCGGAAGCTG
>Ga0310697_10002409_pt1 | contig 19946 bp, 16 predicted proteins | sample 172DNAGHGlowgp2_FD_203883 | JGI IMG/M metagenome (GOLD analysis project Ga0310697, IMG submission 203883) | Sheep rumen microbial communities from Palmerston North, Manawatu-Wanganui, New Zealand - 1728 DNA GHGlow gp2 (v2) (version 2) | ecosystem: Host-associated > Mammals > Digestive system >... | reverse complement strand
ATCCCGACCGCGAAGGCCACCAAGCTCACGATGAACCGCGAGGGCATCCGCCGCCTTGCCGCTGAAGAGCTGGGCCTCAAGACGAGCCCGTACCGCTTTGCCGACAACTTTGAGGATTTCCAGAAGGCCGTCAAGGAAATCGGCATCCCCTGCGTGGTGAAGCCGGTGATGAGTTCTTCGGGCCACGGCCAGAGCGTCATCAAGACGGAGGCCGACATCCAGAAGTCGTGGGACATTTCCCAGCACGAGGGCCGTACCGGTCATGCCAGCCGCGTGATTGTGGAAGGCTTTGTGCCGTTCGATTACGAGATTACACTCCTCACGGTGCGCCATGTGGGCGGTACCAGCTTCCTTGAACCGGTGGGTCACCATCAGGTGGGCGGCGACTACCAGGAATCCTGGCAGCCCCAGCCGATGAAACCCGAACTCCTGGAACAGGCGAAGGACATCGCAAAAAAGATTACCGACGCCCTCGGTGGCCGCGGCATCTTTGGCGTGGAACTGTTCGTGTGCAAGGACCAGGTGCTGTTCAGCGAAGTGTCCCCGCGCCCGCACGATACCGGCATGGTGACGCTTATCAGCCAGGACCTTTCCGAATTTGCATTGCATGCCCGCGCGATTCTCGGCCTGCCCATCCCGAACATCGCGTTCCACGGCCCGAGCGCTTCGAAGGCTATCGTCGTGGACGGCAATTCCGACCATGTTAAGTTTGGCGGCCTCGAAGAAGTCTTGGCCGAACCTGACACAGCTCTCCGTCTGTTCGGCAAGCCCGAGCTCAAGGGCCACCGCCGCCTGGGCGTGCTGCTTGCCCGCCGCGACACCGTGGAAGAAGCCAAGGCTCAAGTCATGGCCATGCGCGAAAAGGTAAAGGTCACGCTTTAGATGAAGAAACTATTTGGATTGTTGATTGCGATGCTCGCGCTTGCCGCGTGCTATTCCCCAGAGCCGTTCGAGGCTGAGGATTCTGGCGAGTCGGCTGTGTCGGGCCAGTCTTCCAAGATTGGAAAAATGTTCCATGTCAACGGCATGGAGCAGGTTTGTAACCCCTCGGTAAGCCAGGACGCGGAAAAATACCCGGCGTCGATGCTCTGGTTGAACTTTGGTGGTACGCTGCGTGTGAACGCTCCTGATTCCGCCTACACGACCAAGCGCGTGAAACAGCACGACCGCCTTACCGTAAGCGATACCGCAGGTGACGTGAAATGGTACATGATGGTCGGCAAGGATGAGTGCCAGTTCCAGGACCCGGAATGGAGTACGCATGGCGGCTTCATTGTGGCGCTCCGTGGCAATGCCTTCAAGGACGGTAAGCTGAATTGCGGTGGCGCTCTGGATTACAAAATATTCGCGGTGCGCATGGCAGACCAGAAGAAGTTCTGGTTCTTCGACAAGAACTCCCTGGAAACGGCGTCCCCGCACTTGTGGGTGAAGGAATCCGCCAGCCCGGATACGAGCGCTCCGGATTCTACCGTGGAAGGTTTCTTTGGAACAAGCGATGTCCGCTTGGTCTATGTGGATTCGATTGACGCGACAGAAAAAATCGTGTTCGTTGATTTCGCGAATGGCGGTGAGAAAAAGACGCTCAAGAAGCCGGCTGGCAAGGAAAAATGGGGCGTTGACGCTCCCATGATTTCGCCGGATGGAAAATTCATCGTGTATAACGTGCTCGAGAATCCGTCGACGTGGGAAGCCTACATCCAGGAACTTTCTGCGAACTCGACGCCCATAAAAATTGAAGAGACCAAGGGCATGTTGTCGGCTCCGGCGCAGCCGCACTGGTTTGAATTTGACGGACGCCTGTTCGTGCTGTGGGCCGAATTCGCTGCGCGCGAGGGCATGCTCAACAAGTCGACCGACTTGACGGAAGAGAGCGTGCAGGACGGCTCGTTTGGCCGTACCGTTATGCGCGAAATCCGCTTGGCGGCAAACGCCCCGAGCGACCTTGCCTTTGAATGGGTCGACGAGATGCGCGAAGTGGCGCCTGTTCCCATGATTGGCGGCAGGTCTCCCGATGGCATGTTCCTTGCGACTGGCACTAACCCTGCATATTTGCTTAAGCTCCCGTGAGGCATGACATGAAGAGAAAATTTTTGACAGAATGTTGTGCCTTTGCCGTCATCGCGGCGGTCTCCTTCTTTGTTGGTTTTGAATCTCCCGTGGAACCCGCAACACCGTGGGAGTCCATTGGCGGTTGCGGTGCGGGCGGTTCCGGTGGCGGTTCTGGCGACGGCATCAAGTGGATTGGCCAGGGCGTTTCGGGCGGTTACTTGGAAGCGGAAGTCTTTACGAAGTACAACGTGGGCCAGAACTTCTCGGGCCTCACGATGACTCCGCATTTCTCTGTGAAGCCGACGTGGTCCACCAAGTTTGGAGTCTCGGTGCCGTTCATGTCGCACCAGGGCGAGGTGCAGTACCGCAGCAACCAGAACCCGACGGACAAGAGTACGGGCGGCATGGGCGACATCTCGTTCGACTTCAGCAAGACTATCGGCAGTGGCGGTGCGGCTTCGCTTTCGGCATCGCTTTCTATCCCCACGGGGCAGTACGACATCAAGCGCGGCGTTGACGCTGGCCAGCAGTTCTTGCCTAGCAGTTTCCAGAAGGGCTCCGGCCTTTATTCCCTCACGCTCGGCTGGGACTACAGCCGCGATACGGACAAAGGAATCTGGCTGTACGGCCTTACCTACACGCACCCGTTCGCGATGCACCTGATTTCGGGCGAGAACGAGTTCAACGATTCTTACTGGGAAGATCTTGACCACAAGGGCAAGCGCTTCAAGTACCGCTTCAAGCCGTATGGCGAGAATGACCTCGGTGCGTTTACGCCGCCTTCTGCCGGCGCTTCGATTGCATATGGCTACCGTGGCATTCCCGGATTCGTCCATTCCTTCGGGCTTACGTTCTCGGCGCCGCTGGGCGTTGCATGGATTGCCTCGGAGCGCGTGGGCAACTACGATCCGAAGCCGGATCCCGATCACCAGACGTGGTCGGCGGCGTTCGTGTACGGTCTTGAATTCTCGAGGACGGATATCCCGGTGTTCGTCGCATTCTCGCTGCCGATTCACGACAAGGCGGGCGGTGCGAATCCCGAGGATGAGTACGACGAGTCCCCGATGAAGGAATGGAACGCTCCCGACTGGAGCGACTTTGGCCAGCAGTGGACCATCGCTGTCGGCATCAAGGGTAGCTTCTTCTAAAAAATTAAGCACGAGGGTGCGTCTTTTTGAAGGCGGCGCGCAGGCGTTCCGCATTCACGTGCGTATAGACTTGGGTGGTCGAGATGTTCGAGTGCCCGAGCATCTCTTTTACGCTCATGATTTCGGCGCCATTCTCGAGCAGGTGTGTCGCGAAACTGTGACGCAATACGTGCGGGCTCGCCTTGCCTTCCCATCCAATCTCGCGCAGCAGGTGCTGGATGTCGTTTCTGAGCGTGCGTAACCCGAAAGGCTTGCCGTCTTCGCTTAAAAAGACGTAGCCTGCCGCGGTGGGAATGTGCCCTGCCTGCAGCTGCATCTGCTTGAAGTTCGCGATGCGTTCGATGAAACTTTCTGTCAGGGGCACGATCCTCTCCTTGTTGCCCTTGCCGAGCACTCGTACGAGCTTCGCGCTTGTGTCGATGCGGTCCCAGGTGAGGTTCTGGCATTCCGAGATGCGGAGCCCTGAACCGTAGATGAGTTCCAGCAAAATACGTGCGCGCGCCTGCTGCAGGGTGGGATTCTCGATTTCCGGGAATTTCTCTTCGGCAAGGTCTTTTTGTCCGAGTACGTTCACCAGGCGCTTGGGGCGCTTGGGCATGGGGACGCTCTCGGCCGGATTCTTTTCGAGAATCTTGCTGCGTACCATGTACTTCCCGAAACTCTTGAGTGCAGCAAGGTGCTCGCAGATGCTCGTAGGGGCGAGTTTCTGCTTCATCTTGAGGTCCCAGACGAACGCCTTGACGCCTGTCTCGGAAAAGCCCGCCAGCGGAGCATCGGCGCCGGTGCATGCGAGGAACTTGTCCAGCGACTTGCGGTAGGTGTCGATAGACCTGGGAGAGTACCTGCGCTGCGTGGCGAGGTATGTCAGGAACTGCTGAATATAATCGGAAAGTGGCATTTGTGTAACGAGCGAATTTTGTAGTTTAAAAAATAATCTATCTTGGGTACAGAAAAATGACAGCTCAGTGGAAATTGATTGCGGTTCTTGCGTTGGTGTCGGGCATGGTGCATGCCGCCGACCGTGTCGCCTATGCAAACGCGACCCTGGATATCGAGCCGGGTGCGCGGTCCGCTGCCTTGGGTTCGGCGTCCATTGCCGTGGATGGCGATTACTTGGGACTGCTTTCCAATCCGCAACAGCTTTCCAACGTGGACTACACGTGGGTGAGCCTTTCGCATACCGAATACTTCGAGGACACTCAGTACGATTTCGCTTCGGTCGCCATCCCGCTTGGAACGGGCCAGGGGCTGGGTGTTGCCTTGTCGCGCTTTGGTGCCAACGATATTCCCTACATCCGTGAAGGGGAGGGAATTCCGCGCGGAACGTACTACAATACGCTCGCCATCGCGGACTACGTGCTTTCGGTGTCGTGGGGCAGGCGCATCTTTGACCGACTTTCCGTGGGCGTCGGTTTCCACGGAATCTACCGCGACATGGACCAGACGGGCTGGGGATTCCGTGGCGATGCCGGCATCCGTTACCGTGCCGTTGACAGCCTTTACTTGTCCGGCCTCCTCAAGGGCTGGACGTCTTCGGCGACCAGCTGGGAGTCTGGAGAATTCGAGTATTCCTCGCCGGAATTCTACCTGGCTGCTAGCTATGCCGTCCCTGTGAACTACCTGTATGGCAAGCTTGGCGTGTACTGGCAGAGTGCCGGCGTGTTCCACGAAGAAGCCCGCGACCTGGATTACGATACCGATGAATCGGCTGGCGGCCGCATTTGGGAAGATCCCTTCGACTGGTTGTCGGGCGGCCACGGTGGCTTGGAATTCAACTTTGATTTCGGCCTTTCCTTGCGTGCCGGTCTGGCTAGCTTTACCACGTGGCGTAGCGTGACCGCCGGTGCGGGTATACTCATCGCGAACTTCCTCCAGGTGGACTATGCGTTCGAGTCCCATCCGGTACTTTCGCCGGTTCACAGGATAAGCGTGAGCGTGAGTCCGTACCTGTTCGGCCACAGCAAGCCTAACGAAGGCCATCTTACGCCTTCCGACGCGGCCAAGACGCTGCTTTCCGAGGAGCCGGACGAGCCTGTCGTGCAGGAGCAGCCCGAGCCTGTAGAAGTGGAGACCCCCAAGGAAGAACCTGCGCCTGCTGAGGCCGTTCCTGGAGAGCCTGTCGGGGAAGAACCGGCACCCGCGGGAGGGATGTTCTGGGAGGAATAGCGTTTTTTTTGATTTAATGCCGTTTTTTTAGGGATTTTCATCATTTTTGTAGAATTTTAGTCTATATTTCCATTGTATGCCTGATTTAAAGAATTATCGCGAGGTTGGTGTCTTTGATTTGCTCTCCGCTCCCTTGAATCCGATAGGGGCTTTTGACGCGGAGCAGTTCAAGCAAGATGTCCGTACCCTGATTGACGCCCATCCCGACGACAAGTTTGTCGCGGTGGACTTGATGGGTCTCGACTTCGTGTATAGCGACGCCTACAATGCATTCCTTCAGTTCCAGCACGAGCTTTCTTCCAAGGGCGGCATGCTTGCCCTCCTTACGAACAGCGCGACCATCGTGGATGGCTTGAAGAAGGCCGGGCTCGACCGCAAGCTCAAGGTGTTCGCCTTCGAGGCGGAACTGATGTCTTTCTCGCTGCATTCCCAGGCTCCCGAGGAACAGGCTTCGTTGCCTTCGGAATCCGAAGAATCTGAAGCGGCTCCGGTTGCATCGCAGAATGTGCGCTCCGCATCTAGCATGGATGCCGACGAACGTCGCAGCGAACGCAAGACCGGACACCAGCGTCGCTTTACCAAGAGTTTCAACGCGATTACCAAGGACGACAAGAAACTCGCGAAGCAGGGCATGGCCATGCCCTTTGACGAAGAAAAATCTTCTGGCGCGACCGTCCTTGCCATTATCGTCATCTTGATCGTTATCGGCGGACTTATCGCCTATTTCCTGATGCGTTAACTGAATAATGGCCGTCGAGTTCTCGGAATACCGATGCAAGAAAAAGTATAAGTCCAAGCGCCGAAACATTCCCGTGTTCCGGCTTTTGGTTTTATGCGCGGCCCTGTTCTCGGCATTCAAGTTCGGCCTCGTCAACAAACTCGTCGACAAGATTCCCCTGCCGGGGAACGAATCCGTGCCCGTGGTGCTGTCGTGGGACGAACGCTGTAGGAGCTTTGGCGGCACGGCTTTTGAACTCAAGAACGATTTGGTCCAGTGCTCGTGGATCGTGAACGATTCGACGCCCCTGTTACCCAACGCCTTTTTGCGCTACCTGGCTTCCATCAAGGTTTCTGCGGTGGAAAAGATTCACTGGGTGGCCACGAGAGGCGATTTCGAGAAACCCCTTCTTGTACTCCGCGACGATTCTACGCTCCATACGTACTTCAACATGATGCAGGAAGATTCCTCGTACGTGTGGGTGGACGCTTCTACAGGATGCAAGTTCCCTGGACTTTGCCCGAGCCTCCCGCTGGACTGGTCCAACATTCCGATATCGGAGAATTTTGACTTTGACGGCCACGACCGCCTGCTCGCCGAAGATGCGTTCCTTGGCCCGGGCGAGGCGCCCGTCCATCCGGTGCTGCCGGGTGTTGTCGTGAATGTCGGCAAGGATTCTCTCGGGACGTTCGTGGAAATCGATCACGGCAACAACGTGTCGTCCAGGATGTCCGGACTTACGGCGGGGCCCTCTGTTGGCGATACGGTCGACTTGAATTCCATTGTGGGCAGGCTTCCGCCAAGGGATAGCGCCGAGTTCTTTTTGTCGGTGCGACGCAACGGATTGTTTGTCCGCTGGGCGGAATTCTACAAGATGTGTCACCTGGCGGACAGCGTGGAAATTTCTAAATTCAGGAACCACGTAGGTTTTTGATAATGCGCTTGTTTAGAATCCTCATCTTGTTCAGTGCCCTAATTTTGGGAATATGGGCGTGCAGCCAGGACGATGACGGTCCGCTCGACTTGTCGTCTTCCAACCAGACGTTTGGCGGCAAGGGATTCTTCAAGAAGGCTGTTCTGGACAGCGGCAGCTTGATTTACCTGGCGGGCGACACGCTGCACATTTACATGGACAGCATCTGGACGTTCTCCAACTGCGCCCTGAAGCGGCTCGGTGTGGATGCTTCGAGGGAAGATTCCGTGCTCGTTTTGAAGCCGTATTTCGATATCGAGGTGACAGACGAGGATTGCGCCGCTCCGCTTTACCGTCCGGATACCATCCTGAAGTACTACATGGCGTCGCACCTGCTGGGTGGCATTTCCATGGTCCAGGTGAAGAACGACGCGGACACCGTCCTCGATTCGATTCTCGTGCGCCGTGGTAAGCTCACCTGGGACACGGTCCGTATCTACGTCGATTCCCTTTTTGATTCCGTCCATTCGTTGCCGCTCCGTACGGAGGGCTCGCCGTCGGTGGTCCGCGTTCTCGACTCCATTACGCCGCGGACTTTTGTGTGGCGTACGATGAAGTCCAATTGCGGATTGCGCATCGACAACTGCGATTCCGTGGTTACGGATACGCTGTTCCCGTCGTCGTGGAGGCTGGACGATACGACGCTCGTTCCCGTACATTATGCTTGCGCGGATACCGATCTGGTGTACTGCCACAGCAACCGCTGGGAAAACGATTCTACTGATTTGGGAAAGTTGCAGGAACGTCCCGATACCATCTGGCATACGAGCACCTATTACGTGGAGTCCATTCCGGAATGCGGCGCCGTCGACAAGTTCTCTCGCGGGAGTTTCTATATCGCGAACGAATTCGTCGTGACCAGGGAAGTCTTTGAACGGAGCGACTCCGAGCCGTCTTGCGGCCCGTCGACAACGAAGGAATTGTTCGTCTACGATATCGGTAGAAATCATTATGTGGCCGATACCGTGGATGTGGATAGCCTGGTGAAGGCCTGGAAGTCTGCCAAGGTCGTCAAGTCAGCCAAGGCCAAGTAGCGGGAAACCGCCGGAGAATTATGAACAACGAAATTGAATATTCCTTTTCCCCGGAGATTGCCGAGGAAGACTATTCCCTTATTCTGGAAAGCAAGATTTTCAAGGATTGGCTGGAAGCCTCGTCGAAGGGCTTTGTTGTAAAGAAGATTCATTTCGAATCGGTCAACTATTTCGCGAAGGTCCACCGCCCGCTGTTCATCAAGCTCAATGCTACGGCCGAACTGCCGGACGGTCGCCCGGTGCACGGGATCGTGCTTGTGCGCGGTAACGCGGTGGGCGTGCTGGTGGTGCTTCGCTGCGAAGGCAAAAAGTACTTGTTGCTGGTGCGCCAGCCGAGGTTCGCCATTTCGGAGCAGGCGTCGCTCGAGATTCCGGCAGGTATTTTGGACTGGAGCGGCGATTACCGCAAGGTGGCGCTCTCGGAGCTGGAAGAAGAAGCGCAGATCGAGGCCGACGAATCGGAACTCATCGACCTGAGCGAATTCTGGTGGAAAGACTTTACGCCCGGTTTTGCTGGAAGCTGCGGGATTTTGGACGAACGCATCCGCCTGTACGCCATTGAACGCGACGTGACGCGCGAACAGCTCGAGGCCATGGACGGCAAGAACCAGACGTATGTGGACGAGAACGAATGGATTCGCACGGAGGTGCTTCCATACGAAGAAGCCGCCCACAAGTTCGTGGACGGCAAGAACCTGATTGCGCTGTTTTTGTACGAGCGCTGGCTAGCTTCTAGAAAATAGTGTTGTTGACGGTAAGTCCTACAAAGAATACGAGCAGGTAGCCGTACCAGAGCGCGGTCAGCGCATAGTTCATCACGCGCTTGTAAGCCTTGGGCTCGTTCTTGTTCTTCTCTTTGATGCGGATAATGTTCTTGCGCAGGTAAAAGACGGAGAGCGCGATTCCTGCAATGCTGGCCAAAATAAGTAGGACGTAAATCATATCGGCACACAAGATAACTATTTTTGGCACCATGGATAGAACGGAATCCCGACAAATACGCTTGAAGGCCGTATTCTGCGTCATTGCTGCGGCGCTTGCCTTCTGGGCCGTGCATGGCTTGCTCCGGTTCGTGTTGCTTTTCAGGGACAATCCCTACGGAATCCCGTTTGTCGCCAAGCCGGACTGGTACATTTTCCACGCGCTGTGCATCGACTACATCTGGATTGCCGAGATGGCGTTGCCGTTTTTGCTTTTGGCGATGTTCCTGCCGGTATCGTCCAAGTTGCGCCGCTTTGTGCTGCCCGTGTTTTGCGTTCTGCAGTCGATAATCCTTCCGTTCACGCTGTTGGACCACGAAATCCAGCGCTTCCTCGGGACGCATTTTTCCATTTCGCTTTTGAATACGTACAAGGACGCTTCGTCGCTTTCGATATTGCCCGACTATGTTTCGTCGGACCAGTCGATTCCCTACCTGCAGTGGTTCCTGCTCGTGGGCATTGTACCGCTCGCGTTCTTGTTGTACAGGCTTATCCGTAAGGGATTCCTGCGTTGCAATGTGCGCGTTTCGCTCTTGCGCGCGTGGCTTATCGGTTGTGTGGCCTTTTTCGGCTTCTCGGAGTTGTTCCTGAACGTGATATGGAAGGGGACGAACCGCATGCGCAAGCTTCAACCGGTGGTGGAGATTGTCGTGAAGGACTTGCGCGAGATTGTCTCGGGCGGAACGAAGGTCGACCCGCAGTTCATTGCTGCGGCAACGCAGACGTCCAGGCGCCTTTGGGCACAGGTGGAAGGGCCTGATGCGGAACTGTACGAGTACCCGTTCGCGGATTACCCGATGTACCGCGTGCCCAAGGCCGTCGAGGATTCCGCTGCGGACTCTAGTTCTGAAACGCCCGCGGACTCGGGGCAGGTACAGCCCGCAGATTCTAGTTCCGAACTGCCCGCGCGCCCGAACTTCATCGTCATCTTCATGGAATCTGAGCGCGGCATGGACGTGGGTTACCTGAATCCGGACGATTCCCGCCCGTCGGCGACCCCGGTCCTCGATTCGTTGGCGAAATCCGGATGGGCATGGACGCGCTTCTATGCGGCCGGTGTGCCGACGGTAGGCGGCGTGCTCTCGAGCCATTTTGGTTTCCCGCCGCACCGCTACAAGCTCACGGCGTCGGAACTCGTTTATGCCGACATCCCGAGCTTTGCCTCGATTTTGAGGGACAGCGGTTATGTGGCGCATTTCTTCTCGGCGGCGGACCCGGCCTGGGATAATTTGTCTGTATGGTTCCAGAAGTGGTACGACCGCACGCATTACGACCGCGCTTTTGAAGATGACTCCACGTTCTTCGACAAGACGGCCGGCTTTATCCGCGATACGCTTGCGCCCACGTCGCTTTCGGCGGGCCATCCCTTTGTGGCGGCGATGATTACGCGCAGCAACCACTATCCGTTCAACCTTGTTCCCGGCATGCCGGATTCGGCGAAGGCATTGCCGCAGGCCGACCGCATGCGCTTTACCATGCACTGGGCCGACGCACAGATGGGGCGCTTCCTCGCGACGCTGTCCAGGGAGGAATGGTTCAAGAATACCTTCGTGATTGTTTTGGGCGACCACGGGTTCCCGCAAGGGGAGCATGGCGTCTCCGCCATCGGCAGCGAGGCGTACTCCAACGTAACATGGATTCCGTTCGTGGTGAACGGACCTGCCGCGGCTATCCGCGAGAATCCCGGAATGCTGCACGACGGTGCTGCCGGCCAGTGCGATATCGCTCCGACGGTGCTTGCGCTTGCCGGGATACGGGCCGCCAACTCGTTCATGGGTCACAACCTGTTCCGCCAAGGAGGCAGGCCCTTTGCCGCGGGCGTCCATTCGGGCAAGTCCGCGCTTGCGCTCGACACCTTCCGTATCCTTGGTAATACGTACGACAACTCCGCGACCGGGCTGTACGACTACCGCACCGACGTGCGCGAAGACCTCGACCTCGGCATGGCGGAAGAGGGAGGCGCATCGCGCCTTGTTGCGGTGAAGGATTCGCTCAAGGCGCTAGCCGACACGGTTCTTGGCCTGAACGACTGGATTATGGTGGAAAACAGGGCCCAAAGGCGCTAAACCTGTGTGCCGGGGGTTGAAAAACGGCCTCAAAATTTCTCTATTTGTACGCGGTTTAAGACTGTCCGTGGAAGGAGTCTCGCCATGAGCTTCGGCTTTAGGTTTGATTCCCTCCGTTAGCGGACGGCTATTTTATTATAGAACTAGAGGTTTATTTGGTAAGCAACGCGAAACTGGAATCTTTGATCGATGCCGCATGCAAGGCTAACGGCGTTACGCTCGTGGAATGCGACATGTTCCGTGCCGGCAAGCGCAAAACGCTTAGGCTCTATATCGACAAGCCCGAAGGCGTTACGATAGACGATTGCTCCAATGTCAGCAGACATCTTTCCGATGCGCTCGACCTCGATCCTGAGGTTATAGAAGGCGCCTACACGCTCGAGGTGTCGTCGCCGGGGCTTGACCGCCCCCTGAAGTCGGTCGCAGATTTTGTCCGCAACAAGGGGCGCTTTATCCGCGTTACGAGAAGTACGGGAAAACCGCTTACGGGTAAACTTGTCGAGGCGGACGAGGAAAATTTGACGCTTGCGCTTAAGGGCAACGCCGGGAACGTGGTTGTTCCCCGTGCCGAGGTGCTTGTTGCCAAGGTGGATGTACAAATATAATAGGAAGGTCAAAAATGGCTAAACAGAACGAACCCAAGATCAAATTGCTCGATGCGCTCAAGGCTGTTGTCGAGGCCAAGAACATGGATGACTCCGTCATCCTCAATGCATTGAAGCAGGCTTTGATTTCGGCGGCCCGCAAGTATCTGCATATCGATAAGAAGATTGAAGTTGAAATTGACGAAGACGACCGCGTGCATGTGTTCCTCCGCGTTGAAGTGGTGGACGACTTCCCGGACTACGACCCGGCCATGACGGCTGACGAAGTCGAAAAGCTCGACGAAGGCTACATGCTGGTGGACGAAGCCCGCGAATTCAACGAAGAAGCCCAGGCCGGCGACGTTCTCGAAATGGAAGTCCCGACGGAAGCTTTCGGTCGCCAGGCCATCCAGACTGCCAAGCAGCTTTTGACCCAGCAGATCCGCGACGCCGAACGCCAGAAGGTGATGGACACCTACCGCGGCCGTATCGGTACGATGATCAGCGGCGAAGTGCTCCGCCTCGAAGGCCGCAACGTTATCGTAAGCCTCGGCAAGCAGACCGAAGCCGTGATTCCGCCTCGCGAACAGATTGGCCACGAACGCCTTGTGCAGGGCCAGTCCGTGAAGGCCGTTATCGCTCGCGTCGAAGAATCCGTGAAGAGCGGTGCCCAGGTTATCTTGTCCCGCGCAAGCGGCGACTTCCTCAAGGAACTCTTCCGCCAGGAAGTTCCCGAAATCTACGAAGGCACTGTCGAAATCAAGGGCGTTGCCCGCGAACCGGGTTACCGCGCCAAGATTGCCGTGTACTCCCGTGACGAGAAGATTGACCCGGTGGGCGCATGTGTTGGTATGAAGGGTGCCCGCGTGCAGACGATTGTCCGCGAACTCGGCAACGAACGCATCGACATCGTTCACTGGAATCCGGACCTCGACGTTTTCATCACACGCGCCCTTTCTCCGGCTAACGTCGTGAAGCTGGCCGAAGTTCCGGGTACGGACCGTACGGTTGTCGTGATCAACGACGAGAACCTTGCCCAGGCCATCGGTAAGAACGGCCAGAACGTTAAGCTTGCCGCCCAGCTCGTGGGTCGCAACCTCGACGTGTTCGGCGAGAAGGAATGGTCCGAGAAGGATGACGAGGCCAAGGCTCAGGTGTTGGCTCCGCGTCCGCAGGAACTGCACCGCAGTGCCGTGCGCAGGGTGGAAAGCCTTTTCAACGCCCCTGCCGAAGAAGGTGCGGCTGCCGAAGAAACCGCTGTTGCAGAAGAAGGGGCCCCTGCCGAAGAATAATCGACCCGTTCTCGATTTCGGATGCAAAATTTCAAGGAAACTTAAACAGGCTAGTTAATGAGTAACTTAGAACAGATTAAACCAGTAGACTGGGCCAAGGAACATGGAGTCAAGAGTGACTTCGTGATGAAGCTTTTGCGCGACAACGGCGTGAAGGTCTTGACTCAGGTTTCCAAGGTGAACGCTGCAGAATTCGAAAAGATCGAAGAAGCGGTTGCCGCGGAAAAGGCCAAGATGGATGCCCGGTCCAAAAACCTCAAGAAGCCGGCGGCTTCCGAAGCGGGCGAGGCGCCTGCCGAAAAGAAGAAGACCGCGTCCACGACGACCACGAAGAATGGTGTGAAGGTTAGCCTCAAGAGGGCGACCAAGAAGACCGATGACGCGAAGCCCGCTGATGCGAAGCCCGCTGCCAAGGCTACGGTGAAGTCTGCTGCGAAGCCCGCTGCCGCCAAGCCTGCTCAAGTTTCCGAGACGCCAGCCGCTGCTGCTCCCGCTGCCGCTGCTGTTGCCGCTCCCGCGGCGAAGCCTGCCGAAGCTGCTCCGGTCAAGCCTGTAGAAACACCCGCCGCCGCTGCTCCTGCCGCTCCTGCGCCGAAGCCTGCCGAAGCGCCCGCAGTCAAGCCTGCTGCCGCCCCGGCTGCAACGCCTGCCACTCCTGCAGCAAAGCCTGCCGAAGCTGCTCCCGCCGCCGCGGCTCCCAAGACGGATCCGAAGCCTGTCGCGAAACCTGCGGCTCCCGCAGCGCCGACGATGATGACTGCCGATACGGAATTGAAGCAGCCGCCGATGAAGGCCCAGGTGTTCAAACCCGATGCCGCTATCTTGGCGCGTATCGCCAAGTCCCAGCAGCAACAGCAGGGCGCCCGTGGCAATTTCCGCCGTCCGGGTGGTAACCGCGGCCCGGGCAATGCTCAGGGCTACACCGGTTCGTTCGGCCCGCGTACAAGCGGCCAGGATAACCGCAACGGCAATCGCCGTCCGGGTCCGGGCAATGCCAGCAGCCATGGTGGTTACACTGGCCGCAGCGGAGGATTCTCCAGCGGCTCCATGCAAGAAGCTTTCAATGCAAGCCAGGGTGGCGCCCCGATGGGCGGCCAGGGTGCGCATAACGGAGGCAAGGGCCAGAACGGCCGTCACGGTAACGACAAGAACCGTCATGGCAACAGCCGTGACCGCATGGATAACCAGAAAGAACAGCAGCAGGAAATGGTGCGCCAGAACGTGTCCCGCGTGATGGCCGACCTTTCCAAGAAGCCTGTCAAGAAAGTTTATCGCAAGGAACACAACGACAACGATTCCGGCGAAGAGAAGAAGATCCTCAAGACTTCCGACTTCATTACTGTGGGCGAACTCGCTGGCCTCATGGACCAGATGCCCGCACGCGTGATTGCGAAGTGCATGGAAATGGGCATGATGGTGACCATCAACGCCCGCCTCGATTTCGAAACCATCCAGATTCTGGCCGACGAATTCGGCTACGAAGCCCAGCTGATGGAAGAATACGAAGAAGTCGCCCTCGGTGTCGAGGAAGAATCCAAGGAAAATCTCCAGCCGCGTCATCCGGTGGTTACCGTCATGGGCCACGTTGACCATGGTAAGACTTCCTTGCTCGACTGGATCCGCAAGACTCACGTGGTCTCCGGCGAATCCGGCGGTATTACTCAGCATATCGGTGCATACGAAGTCACGACCCCGCAGGGCAAGGTGACGTTCCTCGATACTCCGGGTCACGAAGCGTTCAGCGCCATGCGTGCCCGCGGTTCCCAGGTGACCGACGTTATCGTGCTCGTTGTGGCCGCCGACTCCATGGTGATGCCCCAGACGGTGGAATCCATCGAACTCGCCAAGCGCGAGAACGTGCCGATGGTCGTTGCCATCACGAAGATTGACTTGCCGACGGCAAACCCCGACAAGATTCGCGCCCAGCTCGCCGAACGCGGTGTGGAAGTGGAACAGTGGGGTGGCCAGACGAGCTGTGTGGAAGTTTCCGCACGCACGGGCCAGGGCATGGAACAGCTTTTGGAAACGCTCGCCCTCGAAGCCGAAGTTCAGGAATTGAAGGCCAACCCGGATGCACATGCTCGCGGCGCCGTTGTCGAATCCAAGCTGGATATCGGTAAGGGTTCCATGGCGACCATCCTGGTGCAGAACGGTACGCTCCACATTGGTGACCCGTTTGTTTGCGGTATTTACGCAGGCCGCGTCCGTGCCATGTTCAACGAACGTGGCGAACAGATGAAGGCTGCTCCGCCGTCTACGCCTTGCCAGGTGCTCGGCTTTGACGGAACTCCGCAGGCCGGTGACGATCTCGTGGTGGTGGCCGACGAAAAGACCGCACGTGAAATTGCAAGCAAGCGCCGTATGGCTGCCCGCGAACGCGACCTCCGCGCCCGCAGCACCATCTCGCTCGAATCCAAGTTCAACGAACAGAAGGAAGGCAAACTCTCCGAACTCAACCTTATCGTCAAGGCCGACGTGGGTGGTTCTGCCGAAGCTCTTGCCGCCTCGCTCGAAAAGCTTACGAACAGGGAAGTCAAGGTCAATATCATCCGCAAGGGTGTGGGTGCCATTACCGATTCCGACATCCTGTTCGCTACGACAGCCCAGGCAATCATTATCTCCTTCCACCTGATGCCCTCGCTCTCCGTGCGCGAGATGGCCCAGAAGGAAGGCATCGAAATCCGCAACTACCGCGTGATTTACGACTGTATCGAAGATATCAAGAACGCCGTGGAAGGCTTGCTCAAGCCGGTGCTTCGCGAAGAGATCAAGGGCGAAGCCGAAATCCGCCAGGTGTTCAAGGTACCGAAGGTTGGCCTCATCGCCGGCTGTATGGTTACCGATGGCGAAGTGGACCGTACGAGCCTCGTGCGCGTGTACCGCAATGGCGTGGAACTCGGTTCTACCGCCGTGCAGTCCCTGAAGCGCATGAAGGACGACGTGAAGTCCGTTGCCCGCGGTTTCGAATGCGGTATCGGCCTCAAGGGCTACGACGATATCAAGGAAGGCGACAGCTTGATCTTCTTCAAGGAAGTCAAGGTGGCCCGTACGCTCGAAGACGTCGCCCGCGAAGAAGCCGAAGAGAAGGCCAAGAAGGCTGCCGCCGAAAAGGCCGCTGCCGAGAAGGGAGCCTAAATGAGCCGCAGGACAGACAGACTTGGCGAACAGTTCCGCGAGGAAATCGGAAAGCTCATTCAGAAGGGCTTGAAGGACCCTCGCGTGAGCACTCTCGCGAGTATCACCCGCGTGGACATTACGGAAGACTTGAGCTATGCTAAGGCTCTCGTTTCCGTGATGGGCAGCGACAAGGAAAAGCGCGATACCATCGTCGGGCTCAACAACTCGACGGGGTTCATTCGCGGAGTCCTCGGAAAGTCCCTCAAGATTTTCAAGGTTCCGGAGCTGAAGTTTACTCTGGACGAGAACCTGGAACATGCGATGCATATCGAAAGCATCCTGGCGGAGTTGAAGCAGAAAGGAGACCTTTAGTTGTCGGGTTTCATCCTCCTGGACAAAGTTGCTGGAGAAACATCTTTCAAGGCCCTTTTCCCGTTGAAAAGGGTCTTTTGTACTAAGCGCGTGGGGCATGCCGGGACGCTCGACCTGCGGGCGTCGGGCCTGATTATCGCCGCCACCGGGCGTGCGACGCGCCTGTTGCCTTACGTGGAGGCGAAGGACAAGTGCTACACGTTCCGCCTGCATCTGGGCTACGAGACCGACACCCTCGAATGGGATGGGGATGTCGTGGAGCAAGGTGAAACGCGAAAAATAGACCGCGCTGCCCTCGAAGCAGTTCTCCCGCAGTTCACGGGCGACATAGACCAGGTTCCGCCCCGCTATTGCGCGGTGAAGATTGACGGTCGCCGCGCGAGCGACTGGGCCGAGCGCGGGAAGGATTTCGAGATGAAGCCGCGCCGCATCCACATCGAATCGCTCAAGGTCGTGGGCGAGGGCGGCTTAACCGAAGGCTGCTCCGGCAAGGAATTTGCGACGTTCGATATCGAGTGCGTGTGCAGCAAGGGTACCTACGTGCGTGCGCTCGGGCGCGACATTGCGCGTGCGCTCGGGACCTGCGGGTGCGTCTCGCAGATTCGCCGCCACCGCATAGGGAAGGTCTCCGTGGAATCCGCCGTTCGCGGCGAAGACCTGACGCGCGAACACCTTAAGTCCGTGGAGCAGGTGCTCGATTTTCCGGTTGTGAAGCTCGATGCAGACCAGATGGCGGTTATTCGCAAGGGCAACTGGATTCCATGGCGCGAAGCCATTGAAGGCGTTGAAAGGCAGCAGGGCCGTGGCGACGACTGCGAAAGGCTCGTGTTCGCCGCCGATGCGAATGGCAATGTGCTGAGCGTGTGCCGCTACGAACCGGGCCGCATCTGCCCGAAGATTTATTTAGGGGAAGATGAGTAAGGAAGATTCCCGCCTTCGCGGGAATGACAAGGTAGGGAACAAATGCCGGTGAACGAGAAACAGAAAAGAGCCGTGACGATGGGTAATTTTGACGGGTGCCACCTGGGGCACCAGGCGCTTTTCCGCACGCTCAAGGCCGTCGCCGAAGTGAACGGCTGGACTCCGACCGTCATCACCTTCGAACCCCATTCCAACTACGTGCTGCGCGGCCCCGGCGACCCGCTGCTCCTCACCACCACCGAAGAAAAGCGCGAGTTCATTGAAAGTCTCGGGCTCGACTTCCTGGTGCTGCCGTTTACGCCCGAAGTCGCAAGACTCCCGTTCGATGAATTTGTCCGTAAGGAACTCATCGAGAAGCGCGGCGTGTGCTCCATGTTCTTCGGGCACGACCACTGCTTTGGCGCGGGCGGCAAGGGCAACTACGAGACGATTACCGCCGCGTTCCCGGAACTCAGCACGCAGATGCTTTCCATCGTGCTGCACAAGGGCGAACGCGTGAGTTCTTCCGCCGTGCGCAACGCGCTATTGAACGGCGACGTTTCCCGCGCGCAGACATACCTCGGGCGCCCCTACCGCCTCTCCGGAACCGTAGTCGTGGGCAAGCGCCTCGGGCATACCATCGGGTTCCCGACCGCGAATTTGCAGGTGGAACAGTACAAGTTCCTGCCGAAATCCGGCGTGTACGTGGCGTCCGCGAGGCTTGCGGATGGCCGCATCTGCCGCGCCGTGGTGAATATCGGCGTGCAGCCCTCTGCGCCCGGGCCCCACCAGATGGCTATCGAGGCCTACCTTCTCGACTTTAGCGAGGATATCTACGGGCAGCACCTGGTGCTCGACCTGATGGCCTACCTGCGCCCCGAACAGAAATTTGCCAGCATGGAAGACCTCGTGCGCCAAATCGGCATGGACGCTGACACCGCCAAGAACTACAACGGAAACCACTGGGCGGAATAAGGCCCGCGGGGAGCTTCCCGATTTTCTACACAATCGTATTGTCGAGCCCGAAGACTTCGCCGAGTTGCTTGTCGTCCATGTCGGCGAGCCAGGTTTCGCCCGCGCTCACGGTCATGTTCGCGATGGACTTCTTGGTTTCCAAAAGCGCGTTGATTTTTTCTTCGAACGTTCCCTTGGTGATGAACCTGTGGACCTGCACGTTGCGTGTCTGCCCGATACGGAAGGCGCGGTCGGTGGCCTGCGCTTCGATGGCGGGGTTCCACCACAAGTCGTAATGGATGACCTGCGATGCGGCGGTGAGGTTGAGGCCCGTTCCGCCCGCCTTGAGCGAGAGGATGAGCACCTTGCATTCGGGGTTCTTCTGGAAGTCCTCGATCATGGAGGTGCGCTGCGTCTGCGAGCATCCGCCGTGGTAGAAGTGCGTGCGGAGCCCGAGTTCTTCCGTGATGGTCTTTTCGAGCAGGAATCCCATTTCGGCGAACTGCGTGAAGATGAGCGTCTTTTCGCCTTGTTCCTGAATGGAGGTGAGCAGGTCGAGGAGCATCTGCATTTTGCCGGAGGAAAGGGCCGGCTCAGCGACCTTCTCCTGCGATGCGGCTGCGGCTCCCTTCAGGAATGTCGCGGGGTGGTTGCATATTTGCTTGAGGGCGAGAATCATCTGCAATATGATTCCCTTGCGTTTGAATAGCGCGTGCGCGTCGTTCGCCTTCTCGCTCAGCGCCTGTTCCATCTCGAGTTCCTGCATAAAGTGCTCGAGCGTTTTCTGGTACAGTGCGGCCTGCGGCTTGGTGAGTTCGGCGTATTCGTCCTGGATAATCTTGTCGGGCAAGTCGCTGATGATGCTCTTGTCGGTCTTGAGGCGGCGCAGCATGAAGGGTGCCGTAATTTTGCGGAACGTTTCTGCCACCTTCTCGTTGCCCATTTTCTGGATGGGCGTCTCGAACTTTTCGCGGAATTCGGCTGCGCTCGGGAAGAACCCGCGGTTCGCGAAGTCCATGATGGTCCAGAATTCCATGAGTCGGTTCTCGACGGGAGTGCCGCTCATCGCGATTTTCATGGGGGCGCGCATGCGGCGCAAAAGCCTGCTCTGCTCGCTGTCGGCGTTCTTGATGTTCTGCGCTTCGTCGATGACGATTACCTGCCATTCGCGTTCGTTCAGGTCGTCGTAATCCTTGCGGAACGTGGCGTAGGTGGTGAGCAGCACGTCGGCGTGGAATTTCTCGAGGTCGCGGCTCCCGCCGTGGTAGGCGAAGAACGTGAGGTCGGGCGCGAACTTCTTGATTTCGACTTGCCAGTTGCACAGTAGGCCCGCGGGCATCACCACGAGAGCCTTCTTTTCGGCCAATTTGCCTTCTTCGTGCATCTTGAGGAGGAACGCGATGACCTGCAATGTCTTTCCGAGACCCATGTCGTCGGCGAGGATGCAGCCGAAACCGATTTCGAGATTCTTGTACATCCACGAGTAGCCGCGCACCTGGTAGGGGCGCATGGTCGCGTTCAGGTGTTCGGGGAGGGGTACTTCGGTTTCGGCGCGCCAGGCGTCGAACTGCTGCTTGAATTCGCCCGCCATCT
>Ga0310697_10002407_pt1 | contig 19956 bp, 17 predicted proteins | sample 172DNAGHGlowgp2_FD_203883 | JGI IMG/M metagenome (GOLD analysis project Ga0310697, IMG submission 203883) | Sheep rumen microbial communities from Palmerston North, Manawatu-Wanganui, New Zealand - 1728 DNA GHGlow gp2 (v2) (version 2) | ecosystem: Host-associated > Mammals > Digestive system >... | reverse complement strand
ATCATCGAGAAAATGGATGCCAGCCGTGAGGTCTACATCAAGAAATACGAGGACACGTCGCGCTACGACACCCGCAACTACCAGCTGGTTCTCTCTATGGACGACCTGAGCGAAGACGATGCCGTAGAGGTGATTATGGCCTATATTGACCGCACCAGCAAATGAAATGATTTTGTACTTTGAACAACTCATTAATCAGGTTTTCGGACGATGAAAGAAAGTTTAGACCCGCATGGCGAAGCGTTGTTGCAGCAGTATCGCGAACTGCACCCTCTGTTGGAACCGTTGGCAAAGGAAGCCTACGACCTGCTGCGTCGGGCGTTGCGTGAGCAGGGCATCTATGTCACAGCCATCGAGTATAGGGTGAAAACGGAAAAGTCGTTGACTGGAAAACTGGAGCTGAAAGGTGCAAAGTACAAGAGCATCTACGACATTACCGATCTTGTGGGCTTGCGCGTCATCACTTTCTACACCGACGAGGTCGACAAGGTGGCAGCTATCGCAAAGCGCATCTTCGACATCGACTGGGAGGAGAGTGTAGACAAACGCAAGCACCAACTGGATGTCTTCGGTTATAACTCGCTGCATTACATCTGCAGGCTGAAGCAGCCGGCATCTGCCGACACGAACCGTCCGGCACCCCGCTTCGAACTGCAGATGCGTACAGCGCTGCAACACGTCTGGTCAACGATAGAACACGACACAGGCTATAAGGGCGACGTGAAGATTCCCGGTGAATATTTGCGGCAGTTTAATCGCCTGGCGGGCATGTTGGAACTTGTCGATAATGAGTTCAGTCATTTGCACATCATTCTTACCGATTACCGTCGTCAGATTCAGAGCTTAGTGAAGAGTGGACAACTCAACGAAGTCCCTCTGTCGGCCACCACGTTCCGCAACTATCTTGAAATGCATCCCTTCGACCGGTTGAACAATCGTATTGCTGCTGTCAATCAGGCTGAGATATATCCCACTTCACTGATGTCCTACCTTCCGGTGCTCGAATCGCTCGGTATGGAGACCCTCGGTGACGTGCAGCACTTCATCGACGAGAACAGCGATGATGCGCACCAACTGGCACTATCGCAGTTGGCCATTACCGATCTTGATATCCTTTCGTCGAGTGCGGCCCTGCAGTATCTCTGTCTTGTCTACGTCCTGAAACACAATGGTGGACGGGAAGCTTTGAAATCAATCTATGATGCGATCAATGGCGAATACGACAGTAACGGCATGCTGGCTGACGTGATTCTGGAGCAGGCCAAGACGCTGCCATTCATGCACTCGAAGAAAAAGACGCAAGAAACCGTCCAGAAACTGACGGCCACTACTGTGCTGCGTAATGCGATGAAAAACGCCAGTATTAGCATTGATGACATCCGCAAGGAGTTTGGTGATCAAGTAGCCGATTTAGTAGCAGAGAAATAAAAGTATTATGGAGGAAATCCAAAAAATAAACCTGGATGATTATGTCCAGACAGGTGAAGGCGGTACAGCCCTTACCTATACCAGTATTTCATGATTTACATCGCTAACCGTTCAGATCTGGTACCCATATTCGTACAGAGGTTTAAATACTTATTGGATTGATAAACGGCCACATGAATTCAGCCTGAATGATTCATGGATATTTCCTATATAAGTCTGCGAGCGCGCGTAGCGCCGCAGGCGAAAGAGAAGAACAAAGGGTTCAACAGAATTTCCGTGAATTATGTAGGTTAAAGTAAACTCAAAATTCAAAAAAAAGTAAGCAAAACGCAGAAAAAAGTTGCAAATTATTTTTGTAGTTCGGGAAAAAGTGTTACTTTTGCACCGAAATCAAACAAAACAGTAACAGATAATGCAGAACCACAACGCTTATTATTATGGCTTTTACTTTTACTTTACAAGCAATTGTGAAGCGGATGAGCGTAACTGAAATTAAAAATTGAAAGATTGAAAATTGAAATAAGGCTCCGCTTCACAGACATGTGAAAGTGGAGCTTTTTTTGAAAGATTCAAAATTGAAAGGCGAAAGAATGAAACGAATAGCAATACAGGGCATCGTAGGGTCGTTCCACGACATTGCCGCCCACCAGTACTTCGAGGGCGAACAGATACAGCTCATCTGCTGCCCCACGTTCGAGAAGGTCTACGAAGCTGTGAGCCAAGACCCGACCGTGATTGCGATGGCTGCCATCGAGAACACGATTGCCGGTTCGCTGCTCCATAACTACGAGTTGTTGCGCGATAGCGGGACTACCGTTGTGGGTGAGCACAAACTGCACATCACCCATTGCATCTGCTGTCTGCCGGAAGATGACTGGTCTTCCCTCACCGAAGTACATTCGCACCCTGTGGCCCTGATGCAGACACGGCACTACCTGGAAGGGCATCCTGAGCTGCGCATCGTTGAAGGTGAGGACACAGCCGGCTCGGCCAGGATGATTGCCGAAGGCCACCATAAGGGCTGGGCTGCCATTTGTCACGCTGATGCCGCACGGCTCTATGGCCTGAAAGTCCTGGAGGACGGCATTGAGGACAACAAGCACAACTTCACCCGCTTCCTCGTTTGCTCGGCTCCGCAAAAGGCTGACATGCTCCGTCCCATCACCGAAGTGAACAAGTCGAGCATCGTCTTCTCGCTGCCCCATGAGGAGGGAAGTCTCTCGGCTGTATTGGCCATCCTTTCGTTCTACAAAATCAACCTCACGAAGATTCAGTCGCTGCCTATTATCGGGCGCGAGTGGGAGTACCTGTTCTACGTCGACGTGGTGTTCGAGTCGCTCGTGCGCTACCGTCAGGCCGTCGATGCCATCATTCCATTGACCAAGGACTTGAAAGTCTTAGGCGAATATATTACTCACCCGTGAAATGGAGAAACATGGCATACAATGAACAGGTTTTAAGAAAAATACCGGCGACGGTGTATTGAATGATTGAAGAACTGAAAACTGATAATTATGATACAACCAGCAGACAGACTTTCGCTTGTTAGCGAATACTATTTCAGCCGTAAGCTGAAGGAGGTGGCACAGATGAATGCCGAAGGCAAGGACATTATCTCCCTGGCTATCGGAAGTCCCGATATGCCGCCGTCGGAACAGACCATCAACAAACTATGTGAGGTGGCTCATCTCCCCAATGCGCACGGCTATCAACCCACACAGGGTACGCCTGAGCTGCGTGAGGCGATGACCGGCTTCTATCAGCGCTGGTACGGTGTAGACCTTGACCCGAAAAGCGAGGTGCTTCCCCTCATCGGTTCGAAGGAGGGCATCCTGCATGTGACGCTGGCCTTTGTCAATCCCGGCGATGAGGTGCTGGTGCCCAATCCCGGCTATCCCACCTATACCTCTCTGAGCAAGATTCTGGGTGCGAAGATCGTGAACTACAACCTGCGCGAGGATAACGGCTGGCAGCCTGATTTCGACGAACTGGAGAAGATGGACCTGAGCCGCGTGAAGCTGATGTGGACTAACTATCCCAACATGCCGACAGGCGGATGCGCCCGGCGCGAGACCTACGAGCGGCTGGTGCGTTTTGCCAGAGAACACAATATCGTTGTGGTGAACGACAACCCCTATAGCTTTATTCTCAGCGAAGAGCATCTGAGCATCCTGCAGGTTCCTGGTGCCAAAGACTGCTGCATCGAGTTCAACTCGATGTCGAAGAGCCACAACATGCCCGGTTGGCGTGTGGGACTTTGTGCCTCGAACGCACAGTTCATCCAATGGATTCTGAAGGTGCAGTCGAACATTGAGAGTGGCACCTTCCGGGGCATTCAGCTCGCAGCCGCTGAGGCTTATCGGAATGACGAAGCATGGCATCGCGAGTATAATATTGAGGTCTATGCCCGCCGCCGCCAGTGGGCGGAGCAGATTATGGATGTCTTGGGGTGCACCTACGACAAGAACCAGGTAGGCATGTTCCTCTGGGGGCGCATCCCTGAGAACATCCAGAACGTGGAAGACCTGACCGAGCGCATCCTGCATGAGGCGCGCGTGTTCATCACGCCTGGCTTCATCTTTGGTAGCAACGGTGAGCGATACATCCGTATCTCGCTCTGCGCGAAGGAAGAGAAGATCCAGCAGGCATTGGAACGGATAAAAAGCCTACCCAAGCCCTCCCCAAGGGAGGGATGTCTGGGCAGATATTCAGGCGAAGAGAATGGTAATAATACCTAATCTTTAAAAGAACTTGTGAAACTTGTATTATATTAATGTATAACTAAATAAAAGGAGCACCCTTATGTATTTGAACATCCCTCCCTTTGGGAGGGCTTGGGTGGGCTTTTAAATATGGAACTGGAATTAGCAGCTTTAAATTTACCGAGTGACAACGAACGTCCCTTCGTGATTGCAGGCCCCTGTTCGGCCGAGACCGAGGAACAAGTGATGACGACTGCACGGCAGCTGGCCATGAAAGGCTGTCATAACTTCCGCGCTGGTGTGTGGAAGCCCCGTACGAAGCCCGGCGGCTTTGAGGGTCACGGTGAGCCGGCTCTGAAGTGGCTGAAGCAGGTGAAAGAGGAAACGAAGATGCTTGTCTCGACCGAGGTGGCTACGCCCGAACATGTGGAGCTGTGCCTGAAGTACGGGGTAGACATTCTCTGGATTGGAGCCCGCACGAGTGCCAACCCCTTTGCGATGCAAGCGCTGGCTGATGCGTTGAAGGGTGTCGACGTGCCCGTGTTTGTGAAGAACCCCGTGAACCCGGACTTAGAGTTGTGGATCGGTGCGCTGGAGCGTCTGAACCAGGCTGGTATCAAGCGCTTGGGAGCGATTCACCGCGGCTTCTCATCATACGAGAAAAAGATTTATAGAAACCAGCCTATGTGGCAGATTCCCATTGAGTTACACCGCCGCATACCTGATATGCCAATCATCAGCGACCCCTCACATATCGGTGGACGTCGTGAGCTGATTGCACCGCTCTGTCAGCAGGCAATGGATCTCGGTTTCGACGGTCTGATTGTGGAAAGCCACTGCGATCCCGACAAGGCGTGGAGCGATGCTTCGCAGCAGGTGACGCCCGACGTGCTCGACTATATCCTGTCGCTGTTGGTTATCCGTGACGAGCATACAACCACCGAGGGCATTCAGCAGTTGCGTAAGCAGATTGACGAGCTGGACAACCAGCTGATGGACTTGTTGGCCAAGCGCATGCGTGTCTGCCGCGAGATCGGACAGTACAAGAAGGAGCACAATATGACCGTGCTTCAGGCCTCGCGCTATAACGAGATTCTGTCGAAGCGTGGTGCTCAGGGAGCCCTGTGCGGTATGGGCCCCGAATTTGTGGCTCACGTCTTCGAGAGCATCCACGAGGAGAGTGTGCGGCAGCAGATTGAAATAATCAATAAATAAAATAGCCTACCCAAGCCCTCCCAAAGGGAGGGGTGTTTATATAGATACTGAGTAAGACATGTGTAAAGCATGAAATTATCTAACTAAACATCCCCTCTTTTGGAGGGGCTTGGGGAGGCTTCTATATTGTAAATATGAAAATTCTTGTATTAGGTGCAGGTAAGATGGGCAGTTTCTTCATCGACCTGCTGAGTTTCGACCACGAGGTGGCTGTGTTCGAGAAAGACCCGAAGCGCATGCGCTTCACATACAACTGTCAGCGGTTCACCACGCTGGAGGAGATCAAGGCCTTCGGGCCTGAACTGCTCATCAACGCCGTCACGCTGAAGTACACGATTCCCGTGTTCAAGGAGGTCATTCCCTATTTGCCGAAAGAGTGCATCATCAGCGACATCGCTTCGGTGAAGACCGACCTGAAAGAGTTCTATGAGCAGTCGGGCATGCGTTATGTCTCTACTCACCCGATGTTTGGCCCCACGTTTGCCAACCTGCAGCAGCTCTCGGAGGAGAATGCCATCATCATCAGCGAGGGCGACTACATGGGGCGCATCTTCTTCAAGGATCTCTACCAGAAGCTGGGCTTGAACATCTATGAGTACACCTTCGAGGAGCACGATAAGACGGTGGCTTATTCGCTGTCTATTCCGTTCGTATCGACTTTTGTCTTTGCGGCTGTGATGAAGCATCAGGATGCTCCCGGTACGACGTTTAAGCGTCACATGAGGATTGCGAAGGGAGTGCTCAACGAGGACGACTACCTGCTGCAGGAAATTCTTTTCAACCCCTACACCCACGACCAGGTTTCGCAGATCCGGACGGAGCTGAAGGAGCTGCTGGAGATTATCGATACAAAGGATGGAGAGGGAATGAAGGGCTATCTGAAGAAGATACGCGACAACGTGCGCCGCGACATCGAGATTAAACGATAACCTCAATGGAAAGCATCTGGCTGGTGTCCCCGCTGAGGCAGAAACGCTGATCGGGGCGCCGTCCAACAAGCCAGACAATGTTGCCGTCGGCATCGGTAATGACCAGCTGTCGGCGACGGTCGAAGAGCGAGAGCTTCTGGTCGGTAAGGAAGTCGCTGACAAGCTTTGTACCTTTCATGCCGAAGGGCATAAAGCGGTCGCCTTCCTGAACTGGACGAATGGTGAGCGGAAAGCTCACCTTTTTTGCATCTAAACAAGCATGGGCAGGATTGTGGTCGACGACCACTTCGTCGCATGTCTTGAAGAGTAGTTTCTGCCGGTTGTTGTAGATGTAGCATCCGGTCTCAGGCACCTTCATCGTGGGGAGTGATTCGCCCTTGGGCTCCACTTGCAGGTGTCCCCGGTTGATGATTAACTCATGGGTGGCAGAACTCCAGATACGGCCTGTTTCCGGGTTCTCCAGATGCTGATGGATTTGCTGGACGGTTGCGGGGTTAAAACCGAAAGGCTGTAACCACTCGAAGAGTAAAGCTTCGGGTGATGAAAAAGATAGTAAATCTTTGATTGATAGTTTGTTATGGTCTTTTAGCTGATGGAGCTGACGCGATATGGCTTCATGATAGACGCGCTCAGCTTCCGTGAGGCGTTGAGCCGTCGCATGGATGCTCTCGCTGACGGAAGGATTGATGCTGCGGAGCAGGGGAAGTACGTTCAGTCTTATTTTATTTCTCACGACATCGTCGACCAGATTGCTGCTGTCGGTGATGTACGGTTGGCCGTTGGACTGCAGGAAGGCTTCAATCTCTTGTCGGCTCACACAGAGCAGCGGACGGACCACTTGTCCCTGTCGGGGGTGAATGCCCGTGAGTCCGTGAATGCCTGTGCCGCGAATGAGGTTTAGCAGTACGGTTTCCACGCTGTCGTCCCGATGATGGGCTACGCAGACGGTCGAGGCGCTGATGTCTTTCCTGAGTTGTTCGAAATAGCTGTAACGCAGTTCGCGGGCGGCCATCTCGATACTCACCTTATGCAAACTGGCGTAGGTCTTCGTGTCGAAATGGATGCGATGAAGTTCCACCCCTTGCTGCTGGCAGAAACCGATCACAAACTCTTCGTCGCGATTGCTCTCTTCCCCTCGCAGGTGGAAGTTGCAATGAACGGCCTCAAGCTGATACCCCAGTTGCTTCAACACAAGCAATAGCGCAACGCTGTCGGCACCCCCGCTGAGTGCGACAAGGTGCCTGTCTTCCTTTTTCAGCAGTTGATGCCGCTCTATGAAATGTTGAACTGTGTGAAGCATGCTGACGTTGAATCATTTCTCTGTTTTGTCACTCCACATACAGCACCAGTCCTTTCAGGTATTCGCCTTCAGGATGATAAATGTTGATGGGGTGGTCGGCTGGCTGATGCAACTGGTGCAGGATGCGCACCTTACGGTGGGCTAAGGCTGCTGCTGTGAACACAGCATTGCGGAAATGCTCTTTGGTTACTACCTGCGAACAGGAGAAGGTGAACAGGATGCCGCCTGGCTGAATCTTTTCAAATGCTTTCAGGTTCAGCCGCGTATAGCCTTTCAGCGCATTGTGTAAGGCTCCACGATGCTTGGCAAAGGCTGGCGGGTCGAGGATGATCAGGTTATACTGGTCGCCGGCTTTTTCCAGGTATTTGAACGCATCCTCGCAGAAAGCCTCATGGCGGGCATCACCGGGGAAGTTCAATTCTACGTTGGCTCGTGTCAGCTCGATGGCTTTGGCCGAACTGTCTACCGAATGCACCAGTTGGGCACCGCCACGCATCGCATAGAACGAGAAGCCGCCTGTGTAGCAGAACATGTTCAGTACGGTTTTGCCGCGGGCATACTGCTCCAGCAGCGAACGGTTCTCACGCTGGTCGATGAAGAAGCCCGTCTTCTGTCCGCGCAGCCAGTCGACGTGGAACTTCAGACCGTTCTCCAAAGCGGTATTGTCGTCACTGCCGCCATAGATGAAGCCGTTTTCAGGTTCCATGTAGGGCAGGGTGGTCTCACTCTTGTAATAGATGTTCTCAATACGGCTGCCCATCACCTCTGTCAGAGCGTGGGCAATGTCGTGCCGGCAAAGGTGCATACCGATGCTATGAGCCTGCATGACGGCCGTTTGGCCGTAGATGTCAATAATCAGTCCCGGCAGGTTGTCGCCTTCCCCATGCACCAGACGATAGCTGTTGTGGTCTTGCTGGTCGGCCAGCCCGATAGCGATACGCATGTTCAGGGCCGACGTGAGCCTGCGGTGCCAGAACGCTTCGTTGATGTCCTGCCTGGTGAATGACAGGACTCTCACGGCGATAGACCCCATCTGATAGTGGCCTACGGCTATGAAATGACCTGCGGCATCGGTCACGTTGACAACCTCGCCTTCTTCAATCCCTTCATCGGCATGATGAATGGCTCCTGAGAACACCCAGGGATGGAATCGCAGCAGACTTTCTTCCTTACCCCTTTTCAGATAGAGTTGTTTGTACATCTTCTTCTTCTATGATTAGTTCATATTCATGTGTCTCTTCCAGTCGCGTCAGCTCTTTGTAGAGCATGATGCAGGCCCATGCGTCGGTAGCTGCATATTGTTTTTGCTTGTCGTCCAGGATGTCACGCTCCCAGTTGCTTAACTGCATTCGCTTGCTGATTCGCTGTCCGAACATGTTGGCATACAGCTTCTGCAGGCTCATGTCTTCAATGCCAATCTCGCGAACATGATTCTGCAAGTCAATGAATCGTCCGGGCGTAAAGTCGGCCAGCTTGTGCAGCCCGTTCAGGTCGTCGTGCCACGAAAGTCCGATTTTTGGTACGGTCTTGTCTTCCAGGAAACGAATGATGGCAGGTGTCATACCCGTATGGTTCAGGCGGAAGAGAAAGCACGTGTCTTCTGTCGAAACCTGAAGGAGTGACACCTTGTATTGAAACCCTTTCTTGAACGACGGACGAGTCTCTGTGTCAACGCCGAGAATAGGTCTTGAGAGCAGATAGTCGACAGCCTTCTCCGTCTCACCTGCCGTGAGGATGACAATGATTCGCCCGTTGAAGGACACAGTCGGCAGCGAAGGGATCAACTTCTTGTTATACTTGTTGTAGAGGGTCTTTTTCATCTTGATGATGTTTCAAAATGCAAAATTATGAAATAAACTTGAGATAAAAATGATTTTATGCGACTTTTATCACTTTTCGGCTTAAACTTACGAAAAAAACACAATTAATACTGTATTTATTCATAAAAATTATTACCTTTGTAGCGCAAAAATAAATATATGATGAAACATATTGTCAAACGTTTGCTGTTATTGCTAATAATTGCTGTAAGCACAGAAGCTGCATTTGCCCAAAGTAACCGGTGGCGCGATATGCACAAGGTGAAAAAGAAGGAAACACTTTATAGCATTTGCCGGGATTATGACATCACGCTTGAAGAGCTGAAGAAGGCTAATCCGGAAATGACCTCACCAGACTATGTGCTGAAGAAAGGAACGATTATCTTCATTCCTTTTGCCGCTGCGCCTTCAGACACACCCGTCGTCAATCTGAACCAGAATGGGATGCCTGTGACAACTGCTGATGATGTAAAGAGCAGAGTTATACGATTGGGTATCTTGCTGCCCTTGCATAATAACGATGGCGACGGCAAACGGATGGTGGAATACTATCGGGGCATTCTGATGGCTTGCGACAGCCTGAAGAAAGAAGGCATCTCGATTGAGGTCTTTGCCTGGAATCTGCCTTTGGATGGCAGTGTGCAGACCGTTCTTGCTGACCCGCAGGCGGCAAAGTGCGATTTGATGATAGGACCGCTTTATTCCAAGTATGTCAAAGAACTCTCGGACTTTACTGACCAGCATAAGATCCTGTTGGTGATCCCGTTCTCCATTGAGGCTCCAGAGCTGTATACGAACAGGTACATGTTTCAGGTGTATCAGCATCCGAACGAGCTGAACGAATCGACGAGCCGTCGTTTTGCGGATTGGTTCAGCGATTGTCACCCCATCATTGTTGACGCTGGCGATGAGACCAGCAATAAGGGATTGTTTACGGCGGCAGTACGCCAACATCTCGACACACGTAAAAAGAATTACAGCCTGACGCATATCAACACGACCGATGACTATTTCGTCAAATGTTTCAAGACAGATCAGCGTAATGTCGTGTTGCTCAATACGGCTCGTTTCTCTGACATGAATGCGCTCTTTGGCAAGCTCAGTACGGTGGCCATCAGCAATCCCTCCATTCAGATTGAGGTCTTTGGCTACACAGAGTGGCTCACGCAAGCCAGCCGTCAGCTGGAGAATTTCTACCGCTACAATGTCTATGTCCCGTCCCACTTCTTTACGAATGTGAACTCTCCGGCCACCATCAGCATGTCTCAGAAGTACCGTCACCATTTCCGGCAGGAGATGATGCAGCTCTATCCCCGATTCGCCCTGACAGGCTTTGATCATGCCTACTTCTTCCTGAAAGGCTTGCATAAGTATGGGAAGACTTTCGACGGCGCAGCCGGACGCTTTGGATATCTTGCCGTGCAGACCCCGTTGAAGTTTGAGCGTATCGGTAATGGCGGTCTGCAGAACCGGGCATTCATGTTCGTACACTATAAGCCAGACCATCAGGTGGAACTTCTCAACTATTAGGCGACTGCTGTTTTGAAAGATATGAAACGATTGTATATCACATTGGCATTCGTCCACATCGCGCTGCTCTCGTGCTTTGCCCAGATAGGCGAGCATCGCAGCGAACTTGCGTTCGGATTCAATGGTGGCTATGTGCTGAGCAATATCGGCTTCATGCCTGAAGTGCCGCAGGACAACCACGAGGGCATTACTGCCGGACTCACGGTGCGTTACACCTGCGAGAAATATTTCAGTAGCGTCTGTGCGATTGTGGCAGAGATGAACTATGTACAGGCAGGATGGAAGGAGCGCATCTGGACACCCGAAGACCTGCCCGTGATCAATGCGACAACGGGTCTGCCTGAAAAATATGAACGCGAAATCAACTATCTGCAGATACCCGTCTTTGCCCGTATGGGGTGGGGGCGTGAGCGACGTGGCTTCCAGTTCTTCGTACAGGCTGGGCCGCAGGTGGGATTTCTCCTTTCTGAGAAAACCCGCATGAATTTCTCCCTCGACAATATGACACCGAAGGGCGCAAAGACAGGTAGAACCTCGTCGGTGGTTGCACAATACACGATGCCGGTAGAAAAGAAGGTAGACTACGGCATCACAGCAGGATTAGGCCTGGAGTTCTCTCATCGCAAGGCCGGGCATTTCCTGATAGAGGGCCGTTACTATTACGGTCTGGGTGACATCTATGGTAATTCGAAGAAAGACTATTTCGGCCGTTCCAACGTGAATACCATCTATATCAAGGCGGCCTATCTCTTCGATATTGCAAAAACAAATAACTCTAATATTAAATAATTATGTTTGAAGGACAACCAAAAGGTCTTTACGCGTTGGCTTTGGCCAACACTGGCGAGCGATTCGGCTATTACACGATGCTGGCCGTCTTCGCTCTTTTCTTGAGAGCAAACTATGGATTGGATGCAGGATGGGCAGGCGAAATCTATGGAGATTTCCTGATGCTTGTCTATTTCTTCCCTATTGTAGGTGGATGGATGGCCGATAAGTTTGGTTTCGGCAAGATGGTCACATGGGGTATCTTCATCATGTTTGTGGGCTATCTGTTACTTTCAGTGCCTTTGGGTGGTGACACATTTGCCCTTGTTGTCATGTTTGCAGCCCTCATCTTCATCGGGTTGGGCACTGGCCTTTTCAAAGGAAATCTGCAAGTAATGGTGGGCGACTTATACAATGACCCGCAGTATGCCGATAAGCGAGACTCGGGCTTTTCCATCTTTTACATGGCCATTAATATAGGTGCGCTCTTTGCTCCTACGGCTGCGGTCAAAATCATGGAATGGGCACAGACGAGTCTTGGCGTGAGCGTGAACGAATCATATCATTTCGCCTTTGCCGTTGCTTGTGCCTCGCTCATTCTTTCTATTGCCATCTACTATCTGTTCCGATCTACGTTCATCCATGTTGAGGGTGGAAAGAAGAAGGCTGGTGATGCTGTCGTCGCCGACGATCTCACGCCTGAACAGACCAAGGAGCGCCTCATTGCTTTGGGGCTTGTCTATGCTGTGGTTATCTTCTTCTGGATGGCCTTCCATCAGAATGGTCTCTCGCTGACCTATTTTGCCGATGAGTTCACGGCTCAGAGTACTAAGGGGCTGCAGGGTATGGCCTTTAATGTGTGGAATCTTGTGGCCGTTATCTTCATTGTCTATGCGGGTTTCTCGTTTTTCCAGAGCAAAAGTTCGAAGACGAAAGGTATCTCGGCACTCATTATCCTGCTTGCTCTTGCATTTCTTGTCTTCAGCTACTCTGTCCAGGAGGACATTGTCAAAATCAGTGCCCCCATCTTCCAGCAGTTCAATCCCTTTTATGTTGTAGCCCTCACACCTGTTTCGCTGGCGCTGTTTGGCTGGTTGGCATCGAAAGGTAAGGAGCCTTCTGCTCCGCGTAAGATAGCTTATGGTATGCTGGTGGCAGGTGTGGCGTTCTGTCTGATGGCCTTCTTCTCGTTCGGCCTTCCGTTACCGCAGACCGAGCCTGGTCCCGATGGTAATCCTGTTGCCCTCCATGTGGCCGATGTCTCTCCCAATCTTCTGATTGGTACTTATCTGATTCTTACCTTTGCCGAGTTGCTTCTTTCACCGATGGGCATCTCATTCGTCTCTAAAGTTGCTCCTCCTAAGTACAAGGGAGCCTGCATGGGCGGCTGGTTTGTGGCTACCGCTATTGGCAACAAGCTGGTCAGTGTGAGTGCCTATCTGTGGGGTGGCCTGCCTTTGTGGCTTGTATGGAGCGTATTTATTGTGCTCTGTCTGCTGTCGGCAGCCTTTATGTTCTCTGTGATGAAGCGCTTAGAAAAGGTCTGTTAGTCAGATATTTTAATTTGATACTCAATAGCTCGTAATTCATGCCGGATTAATGATGATTTGTGCTGAATTACGAGCTAATTTTTACTGTACTGTATGATACTCTCTCTGTTACTCTCTTCCTTCCTCACTTTCGTCGAATTGAATTGTGAGAATCTCTTTGACTGTCGTCATGATTCTTTGAAACAAGATATAGAGTTCACCCCTGACGGGGCTCGTCATTGGACGCGCACAAGATATTGGGAGAAGCTGAACAGGGTGGGGCAGACCATTGCCTCGTGCGCAGACCGGATGCCCGATTTTGTGGCGCTCTGTGAGGTGGAGAACGATTCCGTTTTGCACGATCTGACACGCCGTTCCCTCTTCCGTACTGCTGGTTATGAGTACCTGATGACCTGTTCGCCTGATGTGCGCGGCCTTGATGTGGCCCTGCTTTATCAGCCGGCGATGTTCCGTCCCCTCTGCTATGAGGAAATCGAGGTGCCTTTGGTGAAGGACATGCGTCCCACACGTAGTATCTTATATATAAAAGGTGAAAGCTGGCGGGGCGATACGCTCCACGTGTTCATCGTGCATGCGCCCAGCCGATACGGGGGGAAGTCCTATTCGGAACCTTTTCGTCTTCAGGTGCACAAGGTGCTTGCCGAACATGTTGCACCGTTGCGTCAGGGAAACGTGATCGTGGCAGGCGATTTCAATGACTATGCTACCGACAAGTCTTTGCGGCATCTGGAAGAGTTGGGACTGACGAATGTCACAAAGAGTACGAAGGGCGCCCGTGGTGCAAAAGCCAACTATCGGCATGAAGGATACTGGGGGAATCTCGATCACGTGCTGGTGTCGCCTTCCTTGACAAACTTGGTCGATACGGCCTATGTCAACGACCAGCCCTTCCTGCTGGAGGATGATGAGATATACGGAGGAAAGCGCCCTTACCGTTCCTTCGTTGGCTACCGCTATCATCGGGGGTTCAGTGACCATCTGCCGCTGGTCGTCCGCTTCCGATTCCCGTAAACAGAACTCCCTTTATCGTTTTCTTGTTCATAGTCATATTTCGTCTGTTGACCTGTGTCCTTCTTTCTTTTTACTGATTTCTTCAAATATGAGTTGAAGCTCTTGCCACGACCGAAAGTCATGATAAAGTTCTTCACATTGTGTACGATGTTGCTTTCAATCACCCGCTCATCAATTTCCTCATCATGCATTCCTAATTCTTCCACATTGATGTAGTCAAGCAGATATTCATCCTTGAACATCCGAATGGTCCGGTATGCCTGTTTGTAATTTGGCATTGCAGTTAGGAAATTATTCGGCATCTGGCCTTGATGGTGGTACAAATCTTGCCGCTTGATAATATTCTCTAATTCATCAGATGTTGGTTTGTAAGCATCGCAATAACGAATATAGAACAACCTTTCGGCAAGGTCTTTTGTACAATTCAATATCGTTACGTGATGCGTGAAACCAATGCGTAGGAATTCTGCAAGTGGAAAGTTAGGGTAATTCGTCTGTTGCAACTGACGAATTGTTATAGTGTCTTTTCCTTCAATTTCTGCTGAGGTGTTATCGGGAGTATGCGGCTCCGTCAATTCGTCAGTTGCAACTGACGAATTAGATTCAATACAATTCCATGCCTCATAGAAGATGCGCATACGTTTGATGCTGGTCTCAGAGAAACCCCTTAGTCCAGGTAGTTCCTGTTGTAGCAATTCTGAGATAGTGCCAATAGCATTGCTACCCCATCTTGCTTGCTCTGCTTTGAACGGAAATATACCCGCCAATGGCATAGTCAAGAGCCAGCACTTCTTTGTTTACTAACCGTGCTGCACGATAGCGACTTTCCAATATCGCGCCTCTTTGATAGCCTTTACTGCCTCAGCATACGTCGCTGTTATTTGTTTCTGTTCCATATTAATCGTTTGCAAAATTAATCAATTATCTCGAATTATTGTATTCTAAATTTTAATTTGAAGTTCTTCTTTCCTTCATTGCAAGCATTTCTTGCGTTGCAATCCTCAGCAAGCCTGCTTTGTATCTTGTTGCCTTGACTAAATAATCTTCAAACTCCTTGTCGCTAAGAAACTGCATCTCTTTCCCATCGTATGCAAGGCTGAATACTGGATTGGCTTTCGCATCAAAATAATGTGCTGCCTCTGTAATATAGTCCTTGTGCTTTTCAACAAAGCCTGATGAACTGTCAAACAGGATTATCAACGGAACTATCATCTTGAAAAATGCGGTGGACTCCAGAAAGCAAGAAGCCTGAAACAATTCTTTGTCTGTCAACTGCCCTTTGCAGGTTATACTATCCAAAGCCATTTGGCATAAGACACTGTAGTTAAGATCCCTATCCTCGTATTGAGGTTGGCTGTTCATACCGTTCAACGTATAGAACAACTGCATATTCAGTATAGACTCGAATCTTATGACATTCCATGTCTTGACACTCTTGTAATCATCTGCAATGATTGCCTGATGCAGAGAGTCGCTGCTCGCCAACATATCCTTCAACACATAGATGCATAGCTTTTGGGTATCATGTGGAAGACCAACAACCGCATTAAAATACGAAATTCCGTAAGCGATATAGCTTTGCATCAGATATATGTCTGCCATACTCTCCAAGAAAGACCGCTGTCCCTCCTTTACTCGTTTTGCCATCACATGTACGGTATCTGCAGCCCAAGTGGATTCCGTATCACCGCCAATGATAGGCATAGCCAGTGCAAATGAGTCAAGAGCGTTGACGTAATCCTGTACAATAATTTTCTGTGCCGAATCAGAGATAGACATCCAACCAGTTTCACTGGAATTGACTGATTCTTGAATTTTTGCATGGATGTTGGTAGATACCCCAAACACAGCAAGTAGCACTATTATATATCTTATATTCATCGTTTAAAACTACTTTATATCATTTCATTTATCATAATATGATCTATAGGGTTTGGTTCGTGGCTGTATTGGGTTTTTCCCAACGAAACGCATGCAATTACTCTTGCTCCCCAACTCTCCAACATTGACTTATAATGCAACATTGTATGACCAGATGTAATTATGTCATCAAACATGATTATCTGTTTGTTTTTAAAGAAACTTTCGCACCAGTACAATTCTGCTGGCTTTGATCCACGTTCATCTCGTGCTGAACGACCATCTTTGTTATAACCAACTAAGCCAAATGAATGGCTTACCTGTAAATCTTTCATTAAGAGTTTACTTAATGTTTTATGTCTCTTTTCGTAGTCAGACCTTTGATTTGATGGAACAAAAAAGAACATAGCATGTTCTAAATTTACAAATGATTCCATAAGGACAGTCTTCAAATCATTATAAACATCCATTGTTGAATCATCTATGCCCCATTTTTTAAAATGAAGAATTGCCCTACGTTTCTTTTTTTCATCTTCCGTTAGCTCGAACCCCGTTTCTTTCTCATGACTAACAGGAATATATGAGTATAGGCTAAAGCTGCGTATAGCCCCTTTTAGAAGTTGCCATGAATCCTTCATGTCTTCTTTTATAATACAAGGTCGACTATATTTGAATTTCGAATATGTTATCCCTACAGAGCATATCTTTTTCAAACTTAGAGTTTCAAAATGATATTTCAAGCAACGTGAGTATGGACTAATATTGTTGCCCTCACAAAACAATTCATCTTGATGAGAATTAGGCCAGTAGACATAATCAAGTTCTTCTTCATCCATATACTCCTTTTCATCACCTTCATGGAACCATCCAATTTGAGTGCACAATCTGTAATCTTTGATGCTAAAGATTGTTTTGCCTTCTAATTCCTTATCGCTTAATGAGGATAATTCTGATATGCTATTGATGATTTGAGAATTATTGAAGTATTTATTTCCATAGCTCAATTTTGAATCTGCAAGTTTTGAAAGGATACAGAAATTTGATGTATGTTTATTTGCAAGTCTCTTGTATTCATTGATAAGTATAGAACCAATAGAATCTATTCCATATTCATCGTCATTTTCATCTTTTATTACAAAAATTCGATTCCATGCAATTAAGTCACAAAAAGTACAAAGACGAAAATCTAATCGAAACTCCAACTTGTTAGATATTTCTAACTTCGTTTTGATGTATGCGTTATTAATTTCCCATTTTTCTCTTATATCATAGATGACTTCAAAGAATTTTAGCTCAATAATGCTAATTGTTCCATCATAATTGTGCTTAGAATAGTTTACGGTATGTATTTCATAATTCCACTCGGATAAAAACAACAAATAAGCTTCAATGGCGTTTTCAAAAATCTCGTTTACTTGATTAATAAATTGCTCATCAGCCTTAGCTTCGTCATAATTAGCTTCATATATTTTTATTTCTTTCTCCTTGTCTAATAAAGTAAGAACTATAGTAAATGTCTTTTCATCAAGCATATTGCACAAAAAATCTTGTGCTATTATAGTTTCTTTTCGCTTTCTTTTCTTGTCAGACTTCTCAACTACTAATACTTCTTGATATTCAAGCTCTTTTGATAAAAAATCTAATGCTTTTTGAACACCATTAGGATAGTTTTCAAGTAAAGTCACAAAACTATTTCTTATTGGTTTAATAATCAAAGGAGGATATTTGAACAAATCCCCATCAACTAAAAGTAATTTCCATATTTCACTTTCAGTTAAATAACTAGTAGAATAAAGTACCTTATCAGAATCTATACCTTCCATAGTAGCAATACTTGCCATAATTGTAGGATGGTTTTTGAATTTAGTTATAAGAAGGTGTTCAAGAACTTGTCTATAAAACCAATATAGTAACATGCAGACAACGCCTATGCCAATCGCAGAAACAAAACCAATACCAAATGTGCCTGTCGCAATCCATGTTAATAATCCCCCAACAATGGTAACGGTAACCATGATATATATAGGTAGAGAACTCATTATCTTTTGCATTCTTCTATATTCCCGATTGAAATCTTCATTATCATCAACACCACCATTCTTCATGTCAACATAGCGAAGAATATGTGTATATGCAGATTGTGGATACAACGCATAATTGTTATACAACAAGGAATATTCTAACTCAGATTCTTTAGTATATAGGTCCCTTAACCCATCAGGTTTCTTCGTATAATCTTTAAAGTTTCTGTTGAGAAGTTCTAGAAATTGGTTGGTGTATTCCTTATTAAGACTCATATCATGAAAAATAGCTCCCCAACTTTCGGTCAGCATTCTTTTAGAAATCTCGGACCATACCTTATACTTTTCACAAAGCATGCCAACCAGATCTTCTGTATAAATTACATCTTCTCCTTCTACTTTTCGAATATAGTACAAAATCATATTCCACTCTTTATCATACTCTTCTTTGTTATAGTACTTCTTTTTATATAAAAGTGGAGATATAGGATGTTGATGATCTTCTTGGTATTTATGCATTTCTTCCATGCATAGGAATATTCTTTCGTCATATCCACTTAGAAGGTAGGTGTCAAGAAGAGAAAGTCCTTTTCCTTGAACCAATTCAAGACCATAAGATTCAACGACAGATTTAAATGCATAAGGATAGCGAGACCTTATTTTTTTATTTTGAGTCCTCCGTCTTATTACAGACCACATCAATGGAAGAAAGACAGCAATTGTAATCAATAGATTAATTACAATATTTTGTCTATGGTAAATGTTGACAAAAGCTATTATTAGAAAAGCAATTATTACCGTCCAAAACAAACGTAATGTAAAGGTCATATGATTCTTTACATTAACCTGCATTTTGTCCTCTTTTATCAACGACATTAAATCGTTATTTTGCATAGTATTATTATTGATTTGTAGTTATAATGTCTTTTTGTTTTAATTCATGCTTTGATGACACTAACAATTCTTTTACATCAACATCAAGATGATCTGCAATCTCGTAGAGCTGTTCCACTGAGGGCTGTACCTTATTAGTCATCCAACGTGAAACGGTACTGATGCTGTGGCCCATCTGCTCTGAGAGCCATGTGCCAGTCTTTTCTTTCTCAGCCAAAACAATCTTTAGCCTGTTATATTTGTGAATTTCCATTTGCTTTTAGTTATTCTTGCCCAACATTGAGCGTTCTGTGCGCAAATATAATGAAAAATATTGTGTATACAATAATTCGTGAACATAAATTAAGAAAAAGAGCGGTCTTTTGTAACTCTCAGTCCCTGAGCATGGTTGTTTAGGAGAGTCAGAAAGTTGCTCTCCTAAACAATATACTTGTCGATGAATGTAGCGTCAGGCACTTCCTCTGTTATCAACAGATATAGAATGCCAAACCTCGACTTGCCATTTTTCTTTGCAGTATCCGTTATAGAATGGAACACCGCATATTCGTCCGCACCGTCTTGCGTTCTGAAACCTCCTGATACTTTGGTCTTGACTTTCAATATCCTGACGGCAGCCTCACTTGCATTATTGTGGTGTGGAACACCCTCATGATCAAGGAAGGTAAAGAGGAAGCCCCGGCACTTGATGATTCCGTTCTGCAGCTGCCGATAGTCCTTTCCATAGTGGCCGACATCCTCATCGAGCAGTTTGTCAAGCCTTTCCTCGTACTTGTTTCTGGCCTCTTTGCCAGGCGGAGCCTCTGCATTGTTACTTTCATGTCACAGTGACACCTACTTTCTTGGCAATATCGCCTCTTGTGATATAGTTATCAGCATATATCAGTTTATAAATGGTTGCAGCTGTTTCAGACAACCCTTTAGATAACTC
>Ga0310697_10002402_pt1 | contig 19987 bp, 17 predicted proteins | sample 172DNAGHGlowgp2_FD_203883 | JGI IMG/M metagenome (GOLD analysis project Ga0310697, IMG submission 203883) | Sheep rumen microbial communities from Palmerston North, Manawatu-Wanganui, New Zealand - 1728 DNA GHGlow gp2 (v2) (version 2) | ecosystem: Host-associated > Mammals > Digestive system >... | reverse complement strand
AAGAATACAAAGAAATACTTTTAAAAATAAGAAAAGCCTGTTTTAAAAAAGTCTTATTCCCTGATGAGCAAGCTGTCAGAATATCTCATTATATTTATCAAACATATCATGATGAACCAGATTTTCCTTGGGCTAAATATCCTTATTACGCGGTATATAGGAATAAAGATAATAACCGCTGGTATGGTTTAATCATGAATTTTGAAGATAATAAATTAGGGAAAGATGTTAAAGGTAGATGGGTAATTAATATTAAGCCACCTAAACATATGTTTAATGAATTACTTAAACTAGATAATATCTTTTTGGGTTGGCATATGAATAAAAAATCATGGTTATCTATTTCATTAAGCGATTATTTCCCTGATGAATATATCGAATCTCTTATCGATGTGTCTTATAGCGAAGTTGATGGCTTAGATAAAGTCAGACTATTTCCATCTAAAAAGAAATAATTATTTTTTTAAGCAATACGCTCCTCGTTTTCTTTATCTGAATCAGCGTAATTAAATTCATAAATAGAAGTTGGATTACCTAAAGATATCATTTTGCCGTCCTCATTAATCGCGACGTGTTCAAATTCTTCGTAAACACCAAATTCTTCACCTAAGTTTTTATATTCTTTAATAATCTTTTTGTTTTTAAGATCAACCACTCTCATAACCGGCATTCTTAAAGGATTATCTTTACTATTAAATGAGAATGTTTGATATAAGTGAGAATGAGAAATAAAGCCACCCTGTGTTGCTGTTTCACTTGGTAATTCAAATCTATCGATCGGATTATCGGTATGTAATTCCACATATTCTTCCCTGTAACTTGGCATTGGGAAAGAATAATATCTTAATTTATTAGTGTCGCTTCTCATATAAGTAGCTTCAGTATAACCACCATAATAGATAAGACCTTCTTCATAGTCATAATATGAATTTGGATAATAAATTGTATCTTCAGGTTTATCAAACACTAATTTTAAGGTTGACACTTCTTCTAAATAATATTGATCAGCGCGTTTATAGATTCTATACGCAATAGTGGACCTGACATTAGGATTTTCCATTGAGATATATAAAAGAGGGAATTCATCGCTCATCTTATAATAATCATTACCAAAGAATATTTGGTTGCAGTGATAGTCTCTATTAAATGAACCATTAACAGTGTGTAATAACCTTAACGAATTAGAATCATAAATATGAATAGCTTCTAAATTATCTAAGCAAACAACATATTTATCTTTATAGCAATCCGCGCCTTGATAAGAATAGTTCGCAGATGCTTGCGCGACTTTGCCAATCTTTTTAATACCTGTTAATCTAAAAGATGCATCATCAACATCTAATTCTTTTCCGGAATAATAATTGTTATAGAATACTGTTTCATCTGAGAAGACATAGCGGCCAATATTGATAATCATCGGCACGATTAAAACTAGAGTTAGGACAACTGGATATTTAGTGATAAATGAGATGAATTTACTCTTCTTGTCCATGATCATTCATCTCCTTACTCCTCTTTTTCATATAAATAAGCATCATTATTAAAATAACGAGCACGAAAACATATAACGCTAATTCAAGAAGTAATGAACCATATCTAAGAATAGAAGTTAAAACATAATTAGTCTTCACTGAATTCCATGGTTTAATAATGCCAATAATCATTAATAAAGCGGTACAACTAATAACCCAAATATAACCGAGTTTACTACTTTTTATGTTACCCGTGAGTCCATTTTCTTTAAAATAATCTCTTGTTCCTAAAAAGAAATAAACATAGACCATACAAATTAAAAGTGTGGAACTAGTATTAAGTCCTCTAGCGATAGCGACAGTTAAATCTTCTGTGGATTCATTGCCAAATGTAGCGAGCAATGAAATAAAGAAATAAAACATTGTCGAAACAAAGAAATAAAAGCAGTTATGGTTAATAAATACGAGTCTAGTCGCCGCTATAATCATTAAGATTGCACCGACAATAGAAAAGAAATCAAATAAGAAAAATAATTCGCTTAACGCTTTAATATTCGCCCCATAAGAAAATAAAGAAAGAATAATAAAGAACTGCGCTAGAGCGAATAATAAATACGCTTTTTGAAATTTCTTAATATCGTTATTCATGTTATTCATTATTGTTCTTTTTAAATTTATCTAAAAGATATTCATAAGTCTTTTTTAATTCTTGACCAATAAGAGGAATATCTCTTTCTAACATTCTTTGTTCACCGTTTTTAATAATACAAGAATTATCGTGAGTCATGATGTGATCAATCTTCTTTAAGAATTCTTCATTATCTTTAGCTTTATAGCAGTCTCTTCCATCTTCTAACCAATCAGAATATACTCCAATATCTCTCACTAATACTGGGCAAGATGAGGCTAAAGCTTCTAAAACAACAATACCTTCTGTTTCTTCATATGAAGTAAATAATAAACACTCAGCGTATCGATATGCCCCTTTAATAATGGAATTATCAATATATCCAGGCATTAAGACATTAGACGGTCTATTTTTAATAGCTTTTAAGACATTTAGTTGAGTTAAAGATTTTGCTAAATGACCAAACCATATAAATTTAACATCTGGTCTATTTCTCGCTATTTCAAAGAAATCTTTAATACCTTTTCTATTAAATGGGAAACCCACTCCGATAATGACTTTTTCACCATCTTTGATATTAAAGTATTTCTTAAAGTCATCGATTTTCTTTTGATCATAAGCATATTCATTTTTATCAATGCCGTTAGAAACATATCTGACTTCTGTTCCTAATTTATAAGCATCAATACATCTTTTGCTATATTCTGTTGGGGTAATAATCAAATCAGCGTGCTTATAAAAATACATTAAATTTGGATTAAACCAAACCGCCATGAGTTTCCATAATCTAAAAGAGTTCTTAAAGTCTTCAATAGTGCTATGACCATGTACTATCACTGGTATATGTTTCTTTTTTAATCTTTTAAGTAATCTTTTTGAATGAGGAAAATAAGTATTGATATGAGCGATATCATAGTCATCTTTAGGATTTAAAGTATATTCAATACCCGCACTTGTTAACGCGGCTATTTGATGTCTAAGGGCTCGACCAATACCTGAAGTTTTGATTTTTTCTTCTTTTTCAAAATAAAGTAATACTTTCATAATGCTTCTACTCAATTGTAGTAAAAATAATGAGATTTTTCATCATTAAATAAGTTAATTGTAAATGACTTATAACATAAAAGTCATACTTGGACGAGCGTATATGCGTTATATTAAGTTTATTAAAGTCACTTTTTAATGTGACTAATATTTGCATAATCATAATTAATAAGAAAGGTTTTAACTATGAAAAATGTATTATCTAAAATTACATGTTTGATGATTGCTTTTATGGCGGTTGGTTGTACTAGACCAGTATCACCATCAAATGAAGAATCAAAGAACAGCAATCAAGATCAAACAAGTCAAAAATCAGAAGATAAACCAAGTAGTGCGGATCCTGTTAGTAGTGAAGACACAGGTACATCCACTCCAACGGGCCACGTCCATGATTGGGCCACTGAATGGAGCTATGATGATACCACTCACTTCCATCTTTGTAAGACATGTGGTGCCAAAAAAGATATTACCGCTCATAAAGTAGGGGACTATCAAAGCGTTAATTTAGGCGAATATTTAAAAGATAACCGCTATAAACATTCCACCGTTAAAATGAAAGCTTGTGCGGATTGTGGTTATAACAAGATTCAAGACGCCGATGTCTTCCCAAGATTATATTTCACTTATAACGCCAGTGATCCAAATGCTGACTTTGCTACTAAAGCGACATCTATGGATATTGATAGACCAGAACTTACTGGTACATTCAAATTAGATAACTGTGGTAGCGAATATGCTTTTGAAGGTGTTACAGGCACCATGAAAGTCAGAGGCAATCAAACCGCCGGTTTCCCAAAGAAAGGCTTTAGAGTTAAATTCGATAAAGGTAGAGAATTCTTGGGCCTTAATAGTGGCAAGAAATTTAAGAAATGGGTCTTAATGGCGGACGCTAAAGACTCATGTGCGATTAGAACTCAAATTGGTTTAAGCGTTTCTAGAGAAATCGCTGAAGGCACAAAAGTTTGGGTTAGTGATATTACACCTATTTCTGTTTATTTAAACGGTACATATTGGGGTTATTACTATTTAGCGGAACAAAAAGAAACCAAAACCGGTAGAATCAATCTTCCAGTTCCAGAAGGTGAAACAAGCGTTAATATCGGCTATAACTTCGAATTAGACCATTACGCTAGTCAAGAACCATCTAAAGCCGATGGTGGTGATCCAACATTCTCTTTAGATTATGGTAATAAATTCACTAATAGTTCTTATAATATTGAATCTTCATTAGCCAATCCTGGTCCGATGAAAACATACACTCTTAATAGTGATATTTATGATGGTCCAGAAGGTGTCGCTTTAAATCCAAACAATTCTAACCAAGTTAAATTCATAAGAGATAGAATGCAAGCTCTCTTTGAAGTCTTATATCAAGCCGCAATTCAAAAGAAAGCCTATACTATCGGTAATGATCCAAGTGATACCACTCACTATAATAAAGCCTATGCCGCAAGTGGTATGACAGTACAACAAGCTATTGAAGCTAACTTCGATTTAGAAGCTTGGGCTGTTGGCTTTATCATCAATGCCTTTGCTTGCCCACCAGATCTTGGCTATTCTTCCTTCTATATGTCATTTGATAACAGTGCCACTGGCGATAAGAAATTAAGATTTGACTGCCCATGGGACTTTGATAGTAACTTTGGTAATAGAAATAATCTCATCACTGACGCTGATGGTTCATCTTCTCAAGGCGGTTGGAACTCTAAAGACCCATATTACATGGATAGAACAAGCAATATGTGGATTCAATACCTCTCTAAATTAGACTTCTTCATGAACGTTGTTAAAGCGAAATGGAATGAAGTCAGAGAAAAACAAGTCTTTGAAAGAATGTTCCAAATGATAAGAGTCTACTTCAAATATTATGATTATGAAGCCAGAAAGAACTTCCAAAAATGGCCAGAAATCAAAGCTTCTGATAGTCAAGTCGGCGCATATTTCTCAGGCGAATTAAGAGATATCTTTAAAGATCCAGCTAGAAGATTAGAAGCACAACAAGAAACAATCAATTGGTGTTCTAAACGTATCAATTACCTCGAAAAGAAATTCGGTGGTAATAGAGGACCAGTTGATACCGCTGCATAAAATTAATAAAAAAGTTAAGAAGACTAAGCTGTGTGCTTGGTCTTTTTACTTATAGACATATTGTCCCTAAATCTAACAAAAACACGTACTATAATACGGAAAATATTGAATATAGGACAAATAGACTTATAATTAAGCTATGAGTTATAAAATTATTTATCACGGAAGCGACGCTATCGTTAAAAAGCCTATTTATCATTATAAAGATGCTAACAAGCATAATGATTATGGGCTAGGTTTTTATTGTACGCAAAACATTGATATGGCAAAAGAATGGGCTAATAGATCTACTAAAAATGGTTTTGCCAATAAATATAGTTTTGATGATCGAGGATTAGAGATATTAGATTTAACTGATAAAAGTAAATATAGTGTCCTTAATTGGATTGCCATATTGTTGCACAATCGTGAAATACCTGAAAGTGACTTAATCGAAAATAAGGACGTATTACTATATTTAGAAAAGTATTATATCGATGTTAGCAAATATGATGTCGTGATTGGTTATCGCGCGGACGATGCTTATTTTAGGTTTCCTTTGATGTTTGTTAGAAATGTATTAACTTATGAAAAACTTGAAGAAATATATATGTTAGGAAATTTGGGAAAACAATATGTTTTAATAAGCAAAAAAACTTTCGAGAGGATTAAGTTTATTGAGGCTACCCCAGTAGAAGAAATATATTTTGAAAGATATCATCGTAGAAAAGACGCGGCAGATAATTCTTATCGCGAACTCGAAATGCTTGAAAAGATAAATAAAGGGACACGTGTTAGAGATTTAATGGAAAAAGAATATGATTAAGACATTTTATCAAGAAGATATTATTAATCGTTTAGCGGCTTTAATAACTTATGGCCTAAATAACCAATATTCATATAAAAGCATCGAAGAACATATCGTTTCTTCTCTATTTATTAATGATTTAGAAAACGGCCAATTTAATAATGAAATAAATGAGGCCGTATTAGCGGAAAAAACATATGGTATATCTTTTAACGAACCACTAGATATATCTTTTAAAGCTCTATTTATCGCGGAATCATATTTTAAATTATTTATTTATTTTAATAAGAGCTTTGAATATCTATTTTTATATTGGCCACTTTCATATTTCATTTCTCGTTACAATATCTATCACGAAATGGATTTTTCTAATTTAAGAAATGATTTTGTTAAGAAAACGCAAGAAATGACTTTAATTAAGAAATTAAGCAAAGAAAGAAATATTAAATTAATAGAAATATCTAAACTAACGGGTATCAATAAAAATACGATTGATAAATACGCTCGTAATGACCAATATCTATATAACGCAAATTATGGAAATATCCACAAATTAGCGAAATTATTTAATGTTAGAGACAATATTTTCTTAGCTAATTTAGGTATTTATTTTGATGCATCAATTTATCTATTTGATGATTATTATCAAGATTATCGCAATTATTTAGGCTTAGAATTCGCTTATTATTTTGATAAAAGAATTGATAAAAAAGATTTTATTTATGATAAAGAACATCACTTATTTAAATCAATTAATGACATAAAAATAAAAACAATCGTTTTAAGAACAACTGATATTAATATAAATTCAATCAAAGATTTGTTGGATGATAAAACTTATCTTATTATCTTAATCACCAATCTATTTATAAAAGAATCTGATTTCTTGTTTCTAAAACAAATAGAAGCTTATGAAATATGTGTCATAACGCCACTTAATTTATATCTATTAAAAAAGAATAATAAAAAAGAAATAACAGAAACAATAAATGATTCATTAATGGCTTTGGCTTTTATTAATTTTAAAAAAGACTAATGAGATATGATAATTGTCTATTGTCTATCGTAATGAAAGCGGTTTATCGTTTTTAACATATTTTAGCAAGACCCTCACATCAATTTGATGACTACCTCTATAGGCGGTGGATGAATTGCAAAACTTAATTTAAGTTTTGATAAATGTCTAGTGATTAAAAACTAAAAATCATAAATAACATATAAATGCAACAAAACGGCGATGATTTTTTTCAATTAAGGACAAAACCTTTAATCTTGGTCTTTGCTTTGTAAAAGAATATAATGTCTAGCAGTAAAGGAGAGTAAGATATGCCTCATTCTTCTGGTGGTGGTTCTAGTGGTGGTGGTTTCCATTCTAGTAGTGGTTCTTCTCACTCATCATCTAGTTCATCTAATTCATCTAGAATATCATCTCGTCCATTCGTGGGCGCTACGACATATGTTTATTATTCGAGAGGTCATGAACCTCGTTTAATGTACACTAACGGGCAACCTTTAGGATCTCTTAAAAGCAATATTGTTTCTATTGCTATTATGTCTTTTATTTTACTCACGGTCATCATTATTTTAGGTTTTTCTGGTTTTCATAATCCAAGAAAAGTGAGCACTAATTACAACACTTCTATTGTTATTCACGATAATAATGGTGTTCTTTCGACTGAAGAATTTTCTTCTATAACTGAAACATTTAATGAATTCTTAGATAAAACAGGGATATCTTCTTCTTTATTAACCGTTAATGAAGAATATGTTTCTAATCCTGATGATTTAGAAGATTATGCCTATGATGAATATTTAAAATATTTCTCCGATGAGAAACATTGGTTAATTGTTTATTATTCTTCTAAAAACACACAAAAAGAAAACTGGGCATTTGAAGGAATGCAAGGCAATGATACTGATAATATTCTTACCGAAGAAGTTACTAATAAGTTTTCTAGAGTAATGTATGCCTCTTTACATGAAGAAGGCACTAATTTATATGAAGCATTAACTCGTTCATTTAATGAAATAACTCCAACTATCATGGATAAATCATATCATTTAGACGCTACGCAAATATTCATCGGTTTATTTGTAGGAGGTATATTAGCTTTCTTTATTGTTTCTCAAGTCATTTTATTAAATTCACAAAAGAAACTACAAAAAGCCGTAAAGATACCAACGAAAGAACCAGAACTTAAGAAATGTTTATATTGTGATTCATCATATTATGCAGGCACAATTGATCATTGCCCTAACTGTGGTGCCCCTCTTGAATTTCCTAAAAATCCTGAAAATAAAGAAAACGAACTTTAATATATACGTTTTATGAATAAAATAAGCACTCATCGGTGGATTCATAAACTCCACCTTTTTATTTATTTCCGTTACATAAATAATTTTTTTAATACTCGCTAAATTTTTTATTGGTGTGTGCACATATATATGTGTTATTGTTAATTAGTTAAGAGATATTTAGTTTTATTCATGAAGAAAAAACCAAGTATCTTTCTTATAGGTCTAATCAACCTAACTAAAGAAAGGAGATTAAACATTATGAACAAATTACTTAAATCAATCGTCGCTGTAACAGTTGGTTTAACAATGGCGATTGGCGCTGGTGTTGGGGCTGCTGCAAGCAATGGCAAAGCAACAAGATTGTATGCTGCTGATCCTGGAACCGGTGGCACAGATGTTCTGAATGCCAGTGATTTGGCTGCCTCAGATACTAGTTACAAAGATTTTTCTGGCGTAACAAAAGTATCTGGCGCAATTTATTCCGGAAACAGCGCAAAAAATAACTCTGCTATTCAATTAAGATCAAAAAATAGCAATTCTGGTATTGTTTGTACTTCGAGTGGTGGAAAGATTGCTAGCATTTCGTTAACATGGAGTTCTACTACTGCTTCTAGATATGTCGATATCTATGGCAAAAATCAAGCGTATGTTTCTGCATCAGACTTATACAACAATTCAAACCAAGGGACCAAGTTAGGCTCAATTGATTATGGAACAGGCAACCCAACTTCTTTCACTGTAACCGGTGACTATACTTACATAGGTATAAGAAGTAGAAGCGACGCATTGGCCATAACAGATTTGACTATAGTTTGGAACGCTTATGTTGCCCCTGATACAGGCTCATATACTGTTACCTACAACAACAATGGCGGTTCTGGAACGATGACAGATTCAGACTCTCCTTATGAAAGCGGCTCTACTGTGACGGTTATGGATAACACTTTCACAAAATCAGGCTATGAGTTTGTGAATTGGAATACAGAAGCTGATGGTAGCGGAACTGAATATGATGAAGGAGAAACTTTTGATATTTCTGAAAACGTAACTCTATACGCGCAATGGGTTTATAAAAAATATTCGGATAATGGAGACGCCATTACCTGGGATTTAACAAAAGAATCATTTGATTCGATGGGTACAAGTTCGGCAGTTTGGAGTTCGCCAAAAGCTTCTGTTTCTGTTGTTAAAAGTTCATCCTCAACGTCAACAAATAACTATTGTCCTCCAACAAGAAACACTACAAGATTTTACACAAATAGTGAGATGACTATCTCTCCTGCTAGCGGATACAAAATCAGAAGTATTGTTTTTGCAGCTGGATCAACCGATTATGCTAACGCACTAAAAAATAGCACGTGGACTAACGCAACTACTTCCGTGGATTCTTCTACTGTGACAGTTACACCAACAAAGAGAACAGTAGATGTTGTTGTAAAATTCGGTGCGACAGTCGGCGCTAATCAAATTGTAGTTAATTATGCCGCGGTTGCTCCATTATCAAGCATTTCTTTAAGCGGCACATATCCGACAATTTTCACTAAAGGTGATGCGTTCAGTCATTCAGGAATGATTGTTACAGCTAATTATACTGATGGCGATGAGCTAGATGTTACTTCTTCTTCGGCATGGGATGGCTATAATATGTCTTCTGCTGGAATTCAAGAAGTTATGGTTAGTTACACAGAAAATGCTGTTACTAAAACCGCATCATATAACATCACTATTAATGAGCCAAAAACAATTCAAGTTAACAATGTGGTTGTTTCTGGCATATCTGATTCTTCAGTTTTAGATGGCGGTAACGATAGAACAGTTTGTGTCAATGGTACAAAGCAATTAACTGCCTCTGTCGAATATGAACAAGGGGAAGATTATCAAGATGGCAATAATAGTGTTGCGTGGACAACAAGCGATGATAGTATTGCTGATATTGATTCAACTGGTTTGGTTATTTTCCTTGATAATGGCGAAGTTACCATCACTGCAACATCAGTCGAAGATGGAAGCAAGAGCTCATCTATCTCGTTTACTATTCAAAATATTAATGATGAAATAGGTTCTGAAAACAATCCTTACACCGTTGCTGAAGCAAGAGCAGCTATTGATGCTGGCGATGGTGTTACTGGTGTCTATGTAACAGGTATCATTTCTAAAATCGTTACTCCATTCGACAGCCAATATGGCAACATTTCTTACAATATAAGTGAAGATGGAGAAGAAGCGAGCGATCAATTGGAAGTTTTTAGAGGTAAAAGCTATGGTGGCGTAGCTTTTACTAAAGAAACTGCAAGCGAAATAGTAAAAGGCAAGATTGTTGTCGTTACTGGTGATTTGACTAAATACAATTCAACGTATGAATTTGCTGCAAACAATCAGTTAGTGTCATGCACAACTCCTCAATTGACACCAGAAGAACAAGTTGAGAACCTCGACACGCAATCATCTCTATCTTATAACTATTCAAAAACTGAGAGCATGGAAGTCACATCTGACACATTAAATTACTCTTTCACAAGAGATACAGGAACATCTTATGTTGAATGGTCAAACAAAAACGGAACTTCCGGAGTTGTTTATGCAGGTCGCACTGCAGGAGAGCATGATTCTATTCAATTGAACGACTCTAATTCAGGCGTTGTTAGTACCTCTTCGAATAAAGTGATCAAAAAAATTACAGTTAATTGGAATAGCAACACAGCTGCGTCTAGAAAACTAGACATTTATGGAAGTAATACACCTTATTCAGCTGCCTCCAACTTATTTGGAAACAGCAAAGGAACCTTAATTGGTTCCATCGTATGCGGCGAAAGCACCGAACTTGCTATTTCAAAAACATATAGATACGTAGGAGTAAGATCTAGCAAAGGCGCTATGTATTTAGATGATATCAGTTTTGAATGGCGCGAAGCAGACATCTTTACATATTCCGGTGTCGCTATTAGATTTGGTGGTTTAATGACCAAGGCGTTGTGGGACAAATTAAGTGAAGAGACCACAATTCAAGGTTATGGTGTCTTATTCTCTGCTACCGATGCACTTAATGGAGCGAAATTGAGTGCGGACAACGCTCAACACAATCTATTCGTTGATTCAAATACCAAAGCCAATCCTTCACTTGCAAATGACAATCAAAAGGGAGATTTGACTGGCGATTACTATATTTGGAATCTTAAGGTAAATGTCACAACAAGTGATAAATACAATGTTTCTTACACAGCCGTTGCTTACATTAAGACCTCAGATGGCTATGTGTTACTCAAGGAAGTAACCACTTCTGTTAAAGACCTCGCTGACGACTATATTAAAAACAGAGGTTATGAAGAAGATGCGTTTGATGGCTCTTTAAATAATTTAGCCAACTTTAATTAAGGAGGAACAAAATTGTGAAAAAAGAAAAAGAATTTGAACGCCCAGAATTAACCATCGTTTTCTTTACTAACGAAGACATTATTACTATTTCCGGTTTACCCGGCGATGACAATGGTGATGAAGGCCAAATCAACGTCTAACATCTTACTAATTCATGTTTCATTTGTTTTAAATGCAATTAATGGAACAAAAAAGGTGGATAAAATTCCACCTTTTTGTGTGAATAAGATTAGACAAGTTCAAAGAATTTGCTTAAATAAGAAATTGTTGTTTGAAATAAGTCCTTTGATAATGTATTATCACTATGCGAGACTAAATATATGAAAAGAAACAATAGATTATTAAAAATAACTTCTTTATTTGCTGCTTTTACTATTGGCGCGTCTTTGATTGTGATTCAAAACAAAAAAGCAACTGAAGTTCAAGCCGCTCAGCACATTAATAACTACGCCTTATATAGTTACAGTGGCAATTATTACAATTCGTTTAATTTCAATCTTTCAGGGGGCCTTAATGGTGCTTTAAGAGAAGCATTAACAACTTTAATCTATCCAAAGGGATGGTATACGTATGGTAGTCAAGGTGAGACACATCTTGCAACACAACTTCAGTATGCCGATCAAGATCCAACAAATAGTAATAACATGGTTTATTTCTATACAAGAGATTCTGTAAAGAAGAATCCTGCTACTGGATGGAATAGAGAACACTGTTGGCCTCAATCTTTATCAAATAAATGTTGGGGAGAAAGTAAAGCAGGCACTGATATTCTTCATTTAAGACCAACTTATTCCAACACAAATAGTTCTAGAGGCAACGATAAATATGCCGATGTTAATAAAGCAAGTCCAAGAGAATATAATGGCATGACATACGGATATGGTTCAGGTTCTTCTTTTGAACCATTAGATTCTGTTAAAGGCGATGCTGCACGTATTATCATGTACACATGGACAGCCTATAAGAATTATTATTCCAATTTACCGGATATTACTAATGTGTTTGAAAGCTATGACACATTATTAAGATGGCACACTCAAGACAAACCAGATGTTTTAGAAGGAAATAGAAACAACTATTGTGAAACATCAGTTCAAAAGAACCGCAATCCATTTGTCGATCATCCGGAATTAGCGTGGAAAATCTTTGGAGATCAAGCAAGTACATCTGTTAAAAATGCATGTATGGAAGCCTATCCCGCTAGTGGATATACTCCAGACGTTGGAGACGAAGATGAACTAACTGGCATTTCTTTAAACAATCCATCATTATCATTAAATATTAATCAAACATCAACACTAGTGGCTTCTCCAATTCCTTCAACCGCTTCTTTGGGTGTGGTGACATGGTCATCTTCAAATACTAGTGTGGCTACGGTTAGCACAAGTGGTGTGGTAAAAGGTATTTCAGGTGGAACTGCTGTTATTACTGCTGCAGTTTCTAGTTCAATCACAGCACAGTGTACCGTGACTGTTTCTTCATCTTCAAATCCAGAAAGTAGCAGTGCTTCTATTGATTTTACTGACAAAACATATAGTGTGGCTAAGCCTACATCAGCTCAAACATCATTAAGCACTACAGTGGTGGGCGATTATACTATTAATTTATTAAATGCCCATAACGATGCTACTGGATATGCATATTTAATGCTTGGAACCAAACAGCTTTCTACCACCAATTCATTGGTGTCTAATAAAACACCTGTACCTGGACCAATTACTAAGATTGTTTTTAATACAACAACAGGTGCTTCAACAAGCGCTGTTTATAAAGCAGTATTATCTGACTCAGAAGTTACTGCACCAGTAACAAGTTCCACAAACACATTAACTGGCAAAGGTTCCATAGAAATAACTGCTAATGCATCTGATAACTTACGCTACTTTGGTATCAGCTGTACTACAAGTGGATATAATGGACAACTTAGTGATATTGAAATTACTTACGCCACAAGTGGAGGAGTAACTCCGGTTGAACAAACAACAAAAGAAAAGATTAATAATTCACCGACAAGAGCCTCCTTGTCCTATAACTATGTTAAAGAAGACGCATCTAATACTGTAACTGACACTTTAACTAATGCTACTACTGGTATTAGCGGCACTACATATTCAACATGGTCAAATAAAACTGGAACATCTGGTGCGGTTTACGCTGGTCAATCAGCGGGAAGCTATAGCTCCATTCAACTTAGAACAAGTAATAACAATTCTGGCATTATTACAACTGAATCCGCTGGTAATGTTGGTAAAGTCACTGTTTCTTGGAATAGTAATACCGCTGATACAAGACAACTCGATATTTACGGTAAAAACACCGAATATTCTGCTGTGACTGATTTATATGGAAGCAACGCTGGTACCTTACTCGGTAGCATTATCTATGGCACAAGTACTGAACTAGTTATAATTGGTTCATATCAATATATCGGCATTAAATCACACTCAGGGGCTTTATATTTAGATTCGTTATCAATTGACTGGGTTAATGCTTCAACTTCTTATTCTTATTCTGATATCGCTATCAGATTTGGTGGTTTTGTTGAAGAGATTTTATGGAATGCCTTAAATGAAGAATCAGAAATATACGGCTTTGGTTTATTCTTCTCTGCTTCTAAAACTGGATTAATGAATTTATATAACACTCAAATATCTAATGGTCAGACAATTGATCGAGCAATCAGCGCTATTACAGCGGATGGAAATGTAAAAAACTTTGATAAGAAAGTATCAGAAGTATTGCCTCCAGAAGCTAACGAAGCACAAAAGATTGGTATGTTCGGTAATGATGCTGAAAAACTGGCTAAAAATTATTTGGTGTGGAGTTATGTTAGAAAAATAGCTCTAGAAGATTTAAAAGCATCATATTCCGCAGTAGCGTATATCAGATTAAACGATGAAATAGTGTTCTTTGACGAAGTGAGTGTTACTGCTCAAGGAATTGCATTAAAATATATAACAGATGGTATATACAGCGATAATTATTTAGAAGGCTCAATGTATAACCTTGCTAATTTAGATTGATGAGGGTCTTATCATGAACAAAAAATTTGAAACACCAATGCTTAAAATTATTTTCTTTGATAATTCTGATATCATAACTGATTCTGAACCAGGTGATTTTTGGAAAAACCGTCATGAATTCAATCCTCTTTTTGATGAGGAAGACATTTAACAAACACTTAAACCTATCAAATCCAAGGTGGAGTTCTCTCCATCTTTTTTGTAAATCATTGAAACTGTATCATTGTAGCGATATAGTGTGATAGGTTTATAAGAAGAAATGAACAAAACGATTAGAGCATATAATGAATTGTATTTAAATGATACCCAACTGTTTCTAGCTCATTTATTTGATTATGTGATTAGATGTTTTGGTATGGAAACTAATTTATTTGGGCAAATATTTGTTAATTCATCAATATGCAAAAATATTGAAATAGGTAATCCATCTTTAATATCTGGTAAAGCAGGAGAAGAAGCCGCTAAAGAATTGATTAATAGTGTTATACCTAATGCTTCCTTTCCTCAAAATGAAATATCTTTTGAACGTTCTCCATCTTATTGGGCAGGCTACTATTTAGCGTATTACCAGTGGTATACTTCTAAAAGATTTAAAGATATCTTTTTACGTATTCCGTTAAAAGAAATAATTGATATGTATAAGATATATCACGAAATGGATGTATCGATTTTCGTGGATGATTTAAATAAAAGATACGATAGTGTGACTTTATCTACTAAATTAAAAACAATAAGAGAAGCCAGAAGCTTATCGCAAAATGAATTAGCAAAGTTATCTGGTGTTAGTTTACGCTCTATCCAATTATATGAACAAAAAGTTAACGATATTGATAAGGCACAAGCCCAGACCCTGTATAAATTAGCAAGAGTGTTGGGCTGTTCTATTGAAGATATATTAGAAAATCCAGAAAAGAATTATTGATAATTAAGCATTTATGAAAAATAAGGATATAAAAATAACATTTATTTGGGACTTAGATGGTACTTTACTTAATTCTTATCCTTTAATCGTTAATTCTTTATATACGATTTATAGCGAAAAAGGCGTTTTAATCGATAAAAAAGAAATTTATAAGCAAGTTATCGAAGAATCAGTTTCCGCCTTTATAAAAGGCATGGAAGCTAAATTTAATATACCTTTTGATGATCTCAAGGACAGATATAACAATATTACTCATGAAAAGCTTAATACTATTACCCCTATGGAGCATTCTAAAGAGATATTAGAATATCTAAAAAGTAAAGGTATTAAGTCATATGTCTTCACTCATCGAGGAATAACGACAGAAACAGTATTAAAGAATATTGGTCTATATGATTATTTTGATGACTTTGTGACATCCTTAGATAACTTTAAAAGAAAACCAGATCCAGAAGGTCTTAATTATTTAATAGATAAATATCATTTAGATAGAAATAGTACATATTATGTTGGTGATCGACCAATGGATATAATGTGTGCTAATAACGCTCATATAAAGAGTATTATGTTTATTGAAAAGAATTCACCAGGTAAAGCCACTAATAAAGAAAATTATGTCATTAAAGACTTATTAGATATTAAAAATATTATCAAATAAAACTGAGTTAAAAATAAGTTAAATGAGTTAAAATGTCGTCAAAATCCACTTAAGATGTTCATCAATTATTTCTTATTTTTTGACCCTTATGTGGTTTCGCTTTGATTATAAAATTCATTACATGAGTATTGTTAAAATGACGCTCAATAAATTGATATTTCTATAACCACAAACAGGGGTTAAAAAAGGGGTTAACAACGGGGTTAATATAGAGTATAGTAAAATCATGAATAAAGAAACAATTGAAAAAATCAAAGAACTTAATGATAAAATCAATGAACTTCCTAAAGGATATATATCCACTAAAAATATAGGAGGTAATATTTATTATTATCATCAATGGAATGAAAACGGGAAGAAGCTTAGCAAATATTTAAGCGAAGAAGAGCTATTACATTTAGACGCTTTAATTAAAAAAAGACAAGAACTTGAACAAGAACTAAAAGCCCTTAAACGCGGTTATACTTCTTCTTTTACATTAATGTATTTAAATGAAGAAGTGATTGATTTATATTTTGATGATAATGGTTATATAAAAGGAACAGGAACTTTATATTCTTTTGTTCATCTTCCTATTGGCGCTTTTGATAATAACAACATCATTACTTCCAATCTCATTGAGTGGTGGAATGATAGGAGCATTCCTTTATCGAGGTCTGGTATTAGAGAAGTCTTTGATAAATTAGATATCTCTAATTCACAGATTCTATTATTAAAGTGTTTTGGCTTAAGTTTATCAGATCAATATTGGATAAAACCAAAATCACAAGATATTAAATGGGAAGATATCAATTTCTTTAATAATGAATTCTCAGATGATTTAGGAGAACTCTTATTAGGGGGAGAACTTAAAAATAAAGATTTAGATTTATCTTCTCCTGACAATACTTCGGTTGGTAATTTAAAAAAGAGATGGAAAATCATTAACAATAAAAGAATTCTTATTAAAGGTGGTTCAAATCCATTTAGACAAGAACCATATAACGAAGTAGTGGCTAGTCAAATCGCTCAAGCGTTAGGTCTTCCTTATATTAATTATTCTTTAACTTATATTGATGGATATCCTTACTCTGAATGCGAAGACTTTATTAAGGATGATGAAGATTTAATACCTGCTTATTTAATTAATAAAGCATTAAAAAAGAACAATAATGATTCTAGTTACACTCATTTATTAAAGTGCGCTGATAAGTTGGGTATTAAAAACTTTGAAGATTATCTTAATAAATTAATTGTCTTTGATTTTATCATCGCTAATGAAGACAGGCACTTCAATAATTTTGGTGCCATTAGAAACGCTAAGACATTAGAATTTATTGGCCCTTCTCCAATATATGACAGCGGCTCTTCCTTTGGCTATAATAAAATAAATGACGATATTAAGCCATTTAAAGATATTGAAGCAAAACCATTCAAAAACAATATCTTAGAGCAACTTAAATTAGTGACCTCTTTTAAGTGGTTAGATATTAATAAACTCATATTCATTAAAAACAATCTTTATAATTGGTTTATTAAACTTGAATCAAAATATTTAGATAAAGAAAGAATCTCTTCTATCGTGGCATCCGTCACATGCAGGATTGATTATTTGATAAATAACTATGTTAGATAATATTAAACGTTTTGATATGAAAAAGCCTCCAGTTAGGCAAAAACTTAGATTCTTAATGAAAATCATTGCCCCTTTGACAACTTCTAAACAAGGGCAAATTATTCATAAAGTTAATATGGAAGGTATTAAACCTCCATATATCTTAATGGGTAATCATAATTCTTATTACGATTTAATGGTTTTAGAAAAAGCTATCTTACCTAATAGATGTAATTATATCGTCGCAATTGACGGCTTTATTGGTAGAGAAAAGCTATTACGTAGTATCGGTGGTATTTGTAAAAGAAAATTCACTAATGATATTAATTTACTTAGACATATTAAAACCGTTTTAAATAACGGGGATATCATGGTTATCTATCCAGAAGCGAGATATTCATTATGTGGCACTAAAAGTATCGTGCCTAAAAGTAATGCCGCTTTAGCGAAAGCTTTTAAAGTACCTTTAGTGACATTAACTACACATGGTGACCATATCGTTGAACCTTTCTATAACACTAAAAGAAAAAAGATTAAAGGTTTAGAAGCGACATTAGAATGTATAGCCACTAAAGAAGAAGTAGAAAAATTAAGCGTTGATGAATTAGATGCTAGACTTCAAAAAGCTTTAGAATACGATGATTATGCCTGGATTAAAGAAAAAGGTATCTTAGTTAAAGAAAAAGATAGAGCTAAAGGATTACATAAAGTCTTATATCAATGCCCACACTGCCTAACTGAATATGAAATGAGTAGTGAAGGCACAATATTAAAATGTAATCACTGTGGTAAAACATATGAAATGGATGAACACTGTGAACTACATGCTCTAGAAGGTATAACAGAATTCCCTCATATTCCCGATTGGTATGAATGGGAAAGAAGTAATGTTAGAAAAGAAGTAAGAAGTGGCAAATATCATTTTGAAAGCGAAGTACGCGTGGATGCTTTACCAAACGCTAAAAAGTTCATTGATTTAGGTAAGGGTAGATTAATCCACGATATGAACGGCTTTAAATTAACTGGTAAATATAAAAATGAAGACTATGAAGTAGTGCTCTTAGCGAAAGATCACTATAGTGTTCATATCGAATATGAATATTTAGGTAAACACGGAGATTGTGTCGACTTAAATACACTTAATGATACATTCTATGTCTATCCATTATGTGAAAAATTCTCCGTCACTAAGATGTCTTTGGCATGTGAAGAACTTTATAAATATCTAAATAACGAAGATTAGTAATCTTTTATAACGCTAAACCGCATAATATTTGTACTGCAGTACGAAAAAACTTTAATTATGCGTTTAAAATAGTATAATGAAGTCATGATCATATATCACGGAAGCAAAGAGATAATTAAGAACCCAACATGGAGAGGATCACACATCCATAATGACTATGGCCCTGCTTTTTATATGACCATAGATCTTGAAGCCGCTAAATCGTGGGCATGTAGAAATGATATCGCTGGTATAGTTAATCGCTATCACATCCCCAATACTGCTTTTAAAAAACTAAAAATTCTCGATTTAACTAATAAGGAAAAATATAGCGTTTTAAACTGGATGGCTATTTTGATGCATTTTCGTTTACTTAGTAGCTCATTTATAGAAAATAACCAAATCGCATTAGATTATTTAGCTAAATATTATATTAATGTTGATGAATATGATGTTATTATTGGCTATCGCGCTGATGATGCATATTTTCGTTTTCCTTTGCGCTTTATCTCTAACGATTTAGCAATTGAAGATTTGGAAGATGCTTTTCTTTCTGGACATTTAGGTATTCAGTACGCTTTCATGTCTAAAAAAGCGATCTCTCTATTGAAATTTAATGAAGCCATTGAATGTGATGAAAAGTATTTGGGACATCATTATAAAGTCATTAGTGAGGCAAGCAAGACTTTTGATATTTTACTCAATAAACCAAAAGATCCTAAAAAGACATATATCTTTGATTTGATGAGGCGTAATAATGAACAGTAAATACATTGATGAATATATCGCTCTATTAGAAAGAGTAATAGCGGTTGCTTATGAACGCAGTTATTCTTTAATTTCTGTTGAAAGAGCAATCTCTCGTTCCTCTTTTTT
>Ga0310697_10002401_pt1 | contig 19988 bp, 14 predicted proteins | sample 172DNAGHGlowgp2_FD_203883 | JGI IMG/M metagenome (GOLD analysis project Ga0310697, IMG submission 203883) | Sheep rumen microbial communities from Palmerston North, Manawatu-Wanganui, New Zealand - 1728 DNA GHGlow gp2 (v2) (version 2) | ecosystem: Host-associated > Mammals > Digestive system >... | reverse complement strand
ACGGTAGGTGCGCCAACCTTAACGGCACCGTCGGCATCCACGAGCAGGACGCGGTCAAACTCTACAGAGTCACCTTCCTTGCGCTCGTCGCCGAGATAGTGGACATACAACTTCTTGCCGCTCTCGGCACGGAACTGTTGTCCCTGAATTTCTACAATTGCGTACATTTGTTTAACTTGTAGTTTAAATAACTGTCCCTGAGGCGACTAAATAATCTATCCAGCACTTTCTTAAGCCTCGCGGGCACTAATGCGGGTGCAAAGGTAATACATTTCCCCGAATCGACAAGCAACTAGAACAAAATTTTTCTTTCAAAGAATTCATCCAACGCCTGATCTTTCACACTGGCAGTTTCTAAAGTGTCCAGTTCAATTATCTGCTTTTGGCAATTGACTGCTCTGTCGTGTTTTATGAAATAGGGTAGGGGTAGGTGATGTCCCACAGGAAGAGGGCGTGCCCGGGCATGGAGGTGCCGGCGGCGCAGCGGTCTTTGCGCTCAATGACTTGGCAGAACTGCTCTACCGTTATCTTGTGGCGGCCCACCTCGACGAGGGTACCCACGATGGCGCGCACCATGTTGCGCAGGAAGCGGTCGGCGGTGATGGTAAACACCCATTGATCGCCATCGTAGGTCCATTGGGCATGGGTGACGAGGCAGTTGTTGGTCTTGACGTCGGTGTGCAGTTTAGAGAACGAGGTGAAGTCGGTGTAATCCAGCAGTCGGGTTGCGGCCTGGTTCATCAGGTCGAAGTCGAGATCTGGAGGGCATTTCCAGCTGGTGGGGTAGAGGAAAGGATCCTTGCGGGTGACGGCAAAGTACTTGTAGGTGCGGCTGGTAGCATCAAAGCGTGCATGGGCCTCGTCATGAACGGGCACGATGCTGTAGATGGCAATGTCGGGCGGCAACAGGGCATTGAGGCCATGAATCAGGCGGTCAATGTCCTTGATGGGCTGGGTGGTGTCAAAGTGGGCTACCATCAGCCGGGCGTTGACTCCTGCATCGGTGCGGCCCGCACCCGTAACAGGTGTGGGGACACGCAGTAGCGTGGCCATGGCCTCCTCGATGGTATGCTGCACCGAGGCATCCTGGGGTTGCACCTGCCATCCATGGTAGGCTGCCCCCCTGTAACCCAATCTCATGAAATACCGCATAATTCTAGACCACCTAGATCATCTAGAATATCTAGTGATGATTACTTCTCTAAGTAAGTATAGCCGTAGAGGCCCGAGCGGAAGTTGCGCACAAACTCGTTACCCTCCTCGCTGGTGATCTTGCCCGAGCGGATGGATTCGCTCACCCACGTCTCAACGTTGCGCACCAGTTGCTTGGGGTTGAACTCAACGTAGTCGAGCACCTCGGCAACAGTCTCGCCGTCAATGACCTGGTCAATCTCGTAGTGGTCCTTGAAGACATTGATGTGTACAGCATTGGTGTCGCCAAACAGGTTGTGCATGTCTCCCAGGATCTCCTGATAGGCTCCCACCAGGAAGATACCCAGGTAGTAATGCTGGCCAGCCTTGAGCTTGTGTACGGGCAGCGAATGGTCAATACCCTGGGCCGAGATAAAGTTATTGAGCTTGCCGTCGCTGTCACAGGTCATGTCCTGCAGGGTGGCAAAGTGGGTGGGCCGCTCGGTGAGGCGGTCGATAGGCATCACGGGGAATACCTGGTCGATGGCCCATGCGTCGGGCAGCGACTGGAACAGCGAGAAGTTGCAGAAGTATTTGTCGGGCAACATACGGCTCACGGCGCGCAACTCGTCGGGTGCGTGCTTCATGTTGCGCACAAAACCGTCCACGTCGCGGGCAATGGACCAGAAGAGTTTCTCGACCATGGCTCGGGTGCGCAGGTCGATGAGCCCCAGCGAGAAGCGGTCAAGCGCCTCGTCGCGTATCTGCAAGGCGTCGTGCCAGTCTTCCAGCAGTCGCGCCTGATTGATTTTGTCCCAGATTTCATACATGTCGCGCACCAGCTCGTCGTCCTCCTCGCTGACGGTGTCCACCTTGTCGTCCCACTCGGGCAGGGACGTGGTCTCGAGCACGTCAACCACGAGTACCGAATGGTGGGCAGTCAATGAGCGGCCACTCTCGGTGATGATATTGGGGTGTTTGAGCCCGTTCTTGTTGCTGGCGTCAACCAGGGTATAGACCGCATCGTTGACATACTCCTGGATGCTGTAGTTCATCGAGTGGCTGCTGGCACTGGAACGTGTGCCGTCATAGTCAACTCCCAGTCCACCACCAATATCGACATACTCCACGTCAAAGCCCAACTTGGCTAGCTGCACATAGAACTGTGCCGCCTCGCGCAGGGCGTTCTTGATGCGGCGTATCTTGGTGATCTGGCTGCCGATGTGGAAGTGTATGAGCTTGAGGCAATCTTCCAGCTTGTGCTCGCGCAGGTAATCGATGGCGCTGAACAGTTCGCTGGTATTCAGCCCAAACTTGCTGCTGTCGCCACCGCTTTCCTCCCACTTGCCACTGCCGCTGCTCGAGAGCTTGATGCGGAAGCCGATGTTGGGGCGGATGTTGAGGCGCTTGGCTACACGGTCGATGAGATCCAGCTCGCTAAGTTTCTCCACCACGATAAAAATGCGTCGCCCCATCTTTTGAGCCAGTAGAGCGAGCTCGACATAGCCCTCGTCCTTATAGCCGTTGCAGATGATCACGGGGTTGGCGTTCAGGTCGGTCATGTTGCTGGCAAGCACGGCATGTAACTCGGGCTTGCTGCCTGCTTCCAGACCGATGTTGAATTTCTTGCCGTGGCCGATGATCTCCTCGACAACCTGCCTCATCTGGTTGACCTTGATGGGATAGACGATGAAGTTGGCACCCTGGTACTCATATTCCTTGGCTGCCTTCTTGAAGCAGCTGGAGATCTTGTCGATGCGGTTGTCAAGGATGTCGGGGAAACGAAGTAGCACAGGTGCAGTCACCTTGCGCGAATGCAACTCGTCCATCACGTCGGCCAGGTCCACTGGCACACAACTGTGCTTGGGCGTTACAGTGACATGGCCCTCCTCGTTGATGGAAAAATACTTGAGGCCCCAGCCTCCGATATTGTAGAGTTCGGCGCTGTCCTCGATGCGCCACTTGTTGATTGCTGACACGGCTATTGGTTTGTTTTAGTCGGGTGATACAATGCGGATAAATGTGAGCGCAAAGGTAACCATATTTATTGGTAATGGCAATAAAGTGGCAGTGAAAATCATCCACTTGACAAAAACTGGCGGGAAGCCCATAAAGCCTCCCGCCATGATGTGCAGGCAATCAATGAGAAAAGGTCAACTGGTTCAGTTGGACCAGTTGCCAGTCATCAGATAATCAATAATTGCGGTAATGTCACTGATGTTCAAGTTTTTGTCAAGGTCTGCATCGGCATTAACCTCGTTAATCTCGGCACCACTGAGCAGATAGTCGATGACAGCGGTCACGTCCGAGATAGTAACCTCACCATCGTTATCGGCGTCGCCACGCAACCCTTGAGGGGTGGAGGACTCCTTGGTCAGGCGGTAAACCCTCAGGCAATAGCCGGGAGCATACTGGTAGATGGTCACGCCATCGGCATCCACCTCGGCATTGAGCCAATTGGCCTGGAACGCATTGACGTTGGCGGCGGCTGTGGCCTCAACGGCTACAATGGGTTCGGCGCCTCCAGCCTCGGCAATGGCCCAGCCGTCACGATAGTCGGGCATCAACGGATAGATGAACAACTCCTTGCCGTCCCATACCAGCGGGAATACGCCATTGGCATGTCCCTTAGCGGCATTGGCATTCAGGTCGGGCAAAACAATCGCAGTGAAGGTGAAGTTGTCACCGTCGGCCATCAGCTTGGCAGGATTGCCGCTGCGGTAGGCATACACGAGAGCCTCGTTGCCATCGATATCGACATAATAGTTGATAACGGTCGAGGACTGAGGCTTCACCAGGTTGTCGCATGTGGCAAGATAGGAATTGTCGGTGTCAACCTCGCCGTCGGTGATTTTGACGCAGGCAATCCTATCGGTTACAATAGTTCCATCGCTCGTGGCACCGGTCAGATAGAGCTCGCCATCTTCCATGAGATTACCCTTGGCGAAGCCGTAAAAGTCACAACGGCCTGCCAGACCGCATTCCGACGGCATGGTGTAAGTCTTGGATTGTCCAGTGGCGGGATCGGTTACCACAAAGGTGTGCTCTATCCACTGTGTGCTGCCAAACCCCGCATTGCTGGTGATAATGTTTCCAGCCTCGTCACGGCTGATGGCGCAGTTCCTGCCGCCGGGCAGAGTCTCTTGGGTCAAGCCGTTCTCATCAACTATAAGAATAGTCTGTGTGCTCTTGTCGTTGATGTAGAACTTACCATCCATGCCGAAGCCTTGCCTGATGTCACCCTTGTCAATGCCAAAAGTCTCGGGATTCAGTTCCCACAACTTTTCCAACTTGTAGTCCTCTTGTGCGCTTGCACCTAGGGCTAGCACTACCGTAGTAGCAAATAGTAACAATTTTTTCATAATACACCTCATGAGTTTGATTGGTTAGTATAATAAAGCGGTTGTTGGATACAACCTGATAATTCTCAGCTCACGTGAAAAACTTGAATTTATGTTGCAAAAATAACAAAAAAACACAATAAATGCAATTATTGATGCTTTTTCTTGGACTAGTAACGTTTTTTACCGTATTTTATAAGGGGATAATCCTTGAGTTTCAAGAAACGGGCGTGCGGTATTTAAAAAATATTTCTTTAGAGCTTTGTTTGAGCACAAAAAAACCATTACCTTTGCGGCATAGATACATGTTTTTTCCAATATTATTCAAAAACAATTATGGTAAATTACAAGGATTTAGGTCTCGTGAATACACGCGAGATGTTTGCTAAGGCAGTCGATGGCGGCTATGCCATCCCCGCGTTCAACTTCAACAACATGGAGCAGTTACAGGCTATCATCAAGGCTTGCGCCGAGACAAAATCGCCTGTTATCCTGCAGGTTTCGAGTGGTGCCCGCAAGTATGCCAACCAGACGCTGCTGCGTTACATGGCCGAGGGCGCTGTAGCGTATGCCAAGGAGTTGGGTTGGGAGCATCCTCAAATCTGCCTCCATCTGGACCATGGTGACACCTTTGAACTGTGCAAGTCGTGTGTGGACTTCGGTTTCTCATCTGTCATGATCGACGGCTCGTCGCTTCCCTACGAGGAGAACATCGCCTTGACCAAGAAGGTTGTGGAATATGCTCACCAGTTTGACGTTACCGTTGAGGCTGAGCTGGGCGTCCTCGCTGGCGTTGAGGATGACGTGGTTGCCGAGGAATCGCACTACACCAAGCCCGAAGAGGTTATCGACTTTGCTACCCGCAGCGGTTGCGACTCGCTGGCTATCAGCATTGGCACCAGCCATGGCGCTTACAAGTTCAAGCCCGAGCAGTGCACCCGCGACCCGCAGACTGGTCGCCTCGTGCCTCCTCCCCTGGCATTTGACGTGCTGGCCGAGATTGAGAAGAAACTCCCCGGCTTCCCCATCGTGCTGCACGGCTCATCGAGCGTACCCCAAGAGTATGTTGATATCATCAACGCCAACGGTGGCAACATGCCCGATGCAGTAGGTGTTCCCGAGGATCAGTTGCGCAAAGCCGCCAAGAGTGCAGTTTGCAAGATCAACATCGACAGCGACAGCCGTCTGGCCTTCACCGCTGCCGTCCGCAAGGTGCTCGCCGAGAAGCCCGGTGAATTTGATCCCCGCAAGTACTGCGGTCCCGCCCGCGACGAGATGGTAAAACTCTACAAGCACAAGATCATTGAGGTGCTGGGTAGCGACGGCAAGGCCGAGTAATCGACAAGCTGCTAACAGAATCCTGCAAGGTCACTTGTCCAATAGCGTCAAGTGGCCTTGCTCGATGATGGTATGCCACAGTAGGTATTTTTTTTGATATTTTGCAATGCGTTGATATACAGTAGATAATGCTGTTCTATTGAAAATTTCATCAAAAAAAGTGGCAAAAAAATTTGGTCAGTTACAAAATCGGTATTACCTTTGCACCGCTTTACGAAACAAAGCTGTTTCGGGAAGTGCGTTCGGGGTGTAGCTCAGTCCGGTTAGAGTACGCGTCTGGGGGGCGTGGGGTCGCTTGTTCGAATCAAGTCACCCCGACAACGCAAGGGAAAGTGCTGATGATCATTGACCATCGGCACTTTTTTAATTTTAAATTAAAAAATGGGACAAAGGAACGGTTCTTTTGTCCCAAAATCTAGATCAAATGATGAAGCGTGTGCTCATAATGCTGTTGTTGGCGGTGGCATTGCCCTCGCTAGCCCACACATGGCTGGGTGGCGATATCTCGATGATGACATCCAATGCCCGCAATGGCGTGATTTATAAAGATTCGTGTGGGGTGACTGTGGATCCCTATGACTTGTTCAAGCAGCAGGGGTGGAACATGATGCGCGTTCGCCTGTTTGTTGACCCGCAGAATGCCTCTGGGCGTCACCACGATGAGGGCGTTTGCCAGGATTTGAACTATGTCATCGACTTGTGCAAGACCATCAGGGCGCGTGGCTTTGAGGTCATGCTCGATTTTCATTATAGTGACACCTGGGCCGACCCAGCCAAGCAGTACACACCCAAGCGGTGGGAGAACCTTAATGCCAACGCTCTGGCCGACAGCATCTACAGCTATACACGCTATTGCCTGAAAGCGTTAAGGGCTGCGGGTGTTGATCCCGCGACAATTCAGGTGGGTAATGAGATCACCTTCGGCATGGACTGGCCCGTGGGACGGGTTGACCCGATGAGCGCCGACAACTGGGACGTGTTCACCCGCTTGCTCAAGGCGGGCTGCAGGGCGTGCCGTGAGGAGTGCCCCACGGCGGGTATTATCATCCACACCGAGAAGGCCGGCGTGTGGGAAATGACTCGCAGCTACTACGACCGCTTGCAGCAGGCTGGTGTTGACTATGACATCATCGGCTTGAGTTACTATCCCATGTGGCACGGCACGATTCCCAATCTGGGTGCCACGCTCGACTCGCTGGCCGTGCGCTTTCCCGATCATCCTGTAATGATAGTCGAGGCCGCCTATTATTACCTGCATGATGGCGTGAACCGCGGTGAGGAGGACTTTTCCCATTGCCTGCCGGGTACCATCGAGGGACAGCGTGAATTTACAGCCCAATTGGTCAAGGAATTGAATCGTCACGAAAACGTGACGGGACTTTTCTGGTGGTATCCCGAGGAGAACCGCTATGGCACCCGTTTTGAGGGCAGCAATTGGGGGTTGAACCGCGGCTTGTTCAATAGCGCCAATGGTCAAGCCTTGCCCGCCCTGTATGAGATGAGCCGATTCAAGCGTTAGCATTTCAGCTTCATTGCAGCAACACACAGCACACGATAACTATGATTAAACAAACCAAGTACATTGGCATCTTGTGTGCCATCTTGTCGGCAGTATGTTATGGCACCAATCCCTTTGGCGCTCTGCCGCTCTATGATGAAGGGGTGAACACGGCTACTGTGCTGGCCCATCGCTTTGGCCTTGCGGTGATCCTGCTTGCTGTGGTGATGCTCATCAAGCGCGAGAATTTCAAGTTGACGCGCCATGAGTTCAAGGTACTGTTCTCGCTGGGTGTCCTGTTTGCCGCCTCCAGCATCACCTATTATCAGAGTTTCCACTTCATGGACGCCGGCATCGCCTCGACCATCCTCTTTGTCTATCCAGTGATGGTGGCGGTCATCATGGCGTTGTTCTTCAAGGAGCGGGTAACAGCCATGACAGTTATCGCCATCGTGTTGTCACTCGTCGGCATCGGTCTGCTATACAAGGGTGGAGCAGGGGTCTCGCTGAGCGCTGTGGGAATTGTGTTGTGCGTGCTTTCGTCGCTGGCCTATGCCGTGTATATTGTCGTTGTCAACCAGTCGAACATCAGTATGTCGTCGTTCAAGGTCACCTTCTATGCCATGCTGGTGTGTGAGATAACCTTGATACTCTATTCTTTCACTTCGCCCGAATTGTACCTCAGCACCTTGCCATCGATGCGTGCTTGGTCGTTTGCCATCTGGCTAAGCGTGGTGCCTACTATTCTCTCGCTGGTTTTTATGACGGTGGCTGTTCAGCATGTGGGAGCAACACCCACGGCCATCTTGGGTGCGCTTGAGCCGCTCACGGCAGTGACCATCGGTGTACTGGTGTTTGGCGAGATGTTGACACCCCGCCTCATTGTGGGCATTCTCTTTATCCTCTTTGCCGTGATGCTTGTCGTGCTGGGCAAGGATATGCACTTGCGCACGATTACCCACGCCGTTTCCCGCCTGTGGCACTGGCGGTAGCCGTTCAGTCGAGCAGTTGGGCGATGGTATTGGTGACACGGTGGGCCGTTGTGTAGTCGAGAGCTGCCTCGTTGGCACCAGGGCGCCCCATATACAGATTGGGATTGACATATTGCATCCTGCTCGGTTGGGATTCGCGACCCGAGAAGTGGAATTCGTGCAGACCTGTGGTTTCCTGCAACTGCCGGATGTTGTGCTCAGTCACCCCGCTACCCGCCATGAGGATGATGCGGCCAGCGGCCTGCTGGTTAAGGCGGGCGAGTAATTCAGCACCTTGGATGGCCTTGGGTTGTTGTCCCGAGGTCAAGATGCGGTCAAAGCCGAGGCCAATGACCGTCTCTAGTGCCTGCTCGGGATTGACGGCACGGTCAAACGCCCTGTGGCAGGTCACGCTCATGCCGCGGGCGCATTCCATCAGGTAGCGGTTCTTCTCGATATCGAAGGTGCCATCGGCATTCAGGCAGCCGAATACCACCCCATCTGCGCCCAGGTCACGGCATGCGGCGATATCTGCCGCCATACGCTCCACCTCCAGGTCGGAATAGAGGAAATCACCCCCACGGGGACGAATAATTACATGCAGGCGTGTCGTGGTCAACACACGGCGTGCAACTTTTATTTCGCCATAACTGGGAGTTGTCCCCCCTTCGGGAATGCCTGCACACAGTTCCACGCGGTCGGCTCCCCCGGCTTGTGCCGCCAGACAGGATTCCACGCCATTGGCACAAACTTCTACCATAAATTCCTCTCGTCTCATATCTTATAGTTCGTTATTCAGTGTTTTGGTTCTTTGTGGATAATTTGGATGTCAAGTAGGCGGTCGTCATAGTCGTGGTCGCGCTTGATGATGAGGTAGCGCTTGCCATATAGGGTGACGATGGCCCATTTGTTACAGATGGCTGATGTGCTCTTATAGTAGTTCATCTTCTTGGCAATGGGACGCAGAAAGAAAGGGAATGAAGAAAAATCGGTGGGCGACAGCAGGTAACGCACCTCGCTGACCGATTCACCATCCTCAAGATGCTGGACAAAGAACTCCAGTGGCAAGTTCTTGTCGATCAGCTCGTATTTCTCGCTGTGGAGCTTGAGATCATCGAGAAAGCGCTGGGGCAGGAACACCAGTGAATCACAATGATAGGTAGCGGCGATACTGACAGGCCATTGGGTGTATTTATAATTGGCCGAATTGGGTGCTGCATCAGGAGAAATCATGGTACAGATGAAGTCGGAGAAGGCTCCAGCTTGATGTTCATTGGTGCCAATGATGCCATCGTGAGTGTGAGTGATCTGGGCAATCAGCCGTTGGCCCTCTTGCCATGAGGGAATGGTGTGCCGCAGCAACAGGGTGTAGAACACAATCAGACCGATAGTTAGCGCAATCGAGCAATACCGCAGGACGGGTGCTGTGCTGTCCTTGATCATGATTCCCAAGAGCCTGATTGTGAAAACCATCGAGAACAATTCTAATCCAAAGGCAGTGCGTGTTGACGAGAGTCCGCACATGAGGACGATTCCCCCCGCCAGTACTATGGCTCCAATCAGGTAATTGTTGTTGACAATGGCCTGCTTGAGTGCTTGACGGTCTTTGACCCATGCAACAACAGTGATGATGATGGCTAGATATATCAGCCTGAGCTTCGCGTATAAGGTCAAGCCGGATTTGATTCTCACACCGATGGTAGAAACAGCTATCTCTGACCCTTCTCCCAATCGTGAGAAGGTGCCAGGCGATAGTGCTGCCACGCATGCACCACCCAGCAGGAATAGCGCCATCCAAAGTCCTTGCTGGCGATAGGACTGCTTGAATTGCAGCAGGCTGAAAAACACTAGTGAAAGGGCCAGAGGCAAGGAAATGCCCTCATGTGTCCATCCCGCGAGGAACGCAAGGGGTAATATCCATGCGAGGTTGGCATCCACTGGCTGTTGCCGCTTGTTGTCATAGTAGAGGAGGAAGGCCAGGATGACCGTCGAACTCCACAGGTAGTTGATGCTACCCGTCATCCACAGGAAGGTGTCCTTGAAACGGGGTAACAGCAGTGTCATGGTCACCACGACCGCAATGGCAAACCCATTAGCACGAAGGACCGACCGCCGAGTGAGGTTGAGTTTCAACAACCATACAAACACGGCAAAAACCAAGGCGTTAAAAACATTGAACACCTGCTTGCCCAGCAACCCTGTAAACAGTTGTACAAAAAAGTGCACGATACTGCGACCATTCACGGTAAAGTAATGGTCCACTTGAGACCGGATAATGTCCCCGATGCTACCGATGCGGTGTGAGTAGTCGCTCGCTCCGCCAGCAATCATGAATTTATAGACAAAGTCGTCATGGTACTGGGAAGAGAAGAAATTGAGTGCATAGAATGCAAGCACCACGATGGCCATGATGATGAATGGGCTGTAATGAGTCGTGTGTCGTGTCGTGAGCGTTGTTTTCATGTCTTTATGCCATTGGCAAACCGGCTAATGAGTAATTATATGGCTATGGTAACTATCCCAGGATAAGGTCGATGACAGCGTTGATGTCGGCAATATTGACCTCGCTATCGTTGTTCACATCGGCAGCAGAGGGTGCATTGCCGGCCAATATCAAGTCGATAATGGCATTGATGTCGGCAATATTGATCTCACCATCACCGTTCACGTCGCCCACAAGGGGTACCTCTTGAGTCATGCTGGCATACACCAGCTCCATCCCTGGAAGTTGCATGCTGTACTGCTGGCCAGTGGTGACAGCATTGTAGGTGATGTAATAATAAACCAGATGTAACGGGTAATTGCCCAGGTCGGCAGCATCGCAGATATGGCTTACCGGCACGTCGATGGATATCTCCTCCTCATGGGTCGCCTCGATAGGTTGTTCAACGGTAACCCGTTCGCCATAGGCCGTTGTGACAAGAATTTTTACCGATTTTGGCTGTAGGTTGCCTGGCCTCATGCGCAGGCGCACCGTGTCAGGTATGCCCCACATCTGCACCGCCTTGGTGATTTTGATATATGGGTTGCGTGACGAGGCTCCCGTGAAATCGATCTGCATGCCGTTGTCGATGGCTGTGATCACCTGATTCTTGCCGCCACTCTGTGTCACAACCCATGTAGCGGGGTCGATAGGGGCATTTTCCACGGTGGTAACACGTGCCAGGGGATTCTCAACGCTTACAAGCAGGGAGTCGGCAAGTAACGGGTGGCTTGAGCCAACAAAAGTCTGCCCATTGGCAACGGCGGTGATGATTCCCATGCCATTCACGGTGCAGACGGTTTCATCTGCCGAGGCCCAAGCCACTACAGCAGGGTCCACCTTGTCCATGCCATAACCGCTGATGCCGTTGATGTTGATGCTGTAGGGGTGAAACTTGTCGATGACCACGCTGTCGCTCACCAGTTGCCACTGTGCCTCCATGATGGTGACGGGTTGGGTGGTGGTGATGCCATGGTAGGTCGCATAGAGGTTACCCGTTGCTGGATGGGCTATAGCGTGGAAATAACCATCCTCATCAAATGTGCCCACCTCGGGGTCACAGGAGAAGGAGCAACCCTCCAGGTTGCGAGTCTTGAGTACGCCATACTGGTTGTAGCCCCATACATCAAATGCCGTCGTTGCCGAGATGGACAGGTTATAGCACCGTGGTTCAAAGTTGATGATGCCGATGCCGTCGTCCTGAGGAGCAACCGAAACGATGATACAACCGTTGCCCACAGCACGCACAGGCCCGTCGCTGGGGTGATTCAGCACCTCATCATTGGCTAGGATGCACGATGAGCCACCGCCGTCCAGGTTTACCGCATTGGTGGCACCCAGGGCATCGAAGATTCCCTTGAATTCCTTGAGCGTCACACCCACCGAGGTCGTGTGCCTGCCATCAACAACGACAAGATAGAGCTTTGTACTATCGGCGTTAAAGCCAATGGCCGTGCGGGGATGGCGTTCTGCCCAGTCCTCCATGAATTGTCCATTCTGCATGATGATGTGGTTACTGCCGCCGATGAGCTGGTGTATGTTCACATCCTGGGGACCACTATTGAGCGTGAGCTTGAAGCTGATGTCCAGCATATCACCGGGGGTCATCCATTCGGTCTGATTGGCGTATGTGCCCTTGAGCCACAGGATGGCTTTACCGTCGGGGATGGTGGTCGAGCCCTTTGCGTCAAAGATGTCCTCGATGACGCAGTGCTCCACGCCATTGGCCCTCCATGCAAAATCACCCTCGGCGGGACGCAGCAGCACCATCTTGCCCGAGCTGGAAGCATCATAGGTCGTGGGTCCGTAGCTGCGGGTGAAAAGGAAAGACTGGTTGGTAGCTATATTCTCGTAGGCATAGCGCATGCGGTTCACCAGGTTGAGGGCAAACGAGTGGTCGCCGCTTGTCACGCTTCCCGTGAAGGTCAACCGGTCGATAAATGGACGGTTGTTCTCGTCAAGCACCAGGCATGCGCGGTTGTGGCTGCTGAGCACCAACTCGTCGTTGCGCACCTGTCCGCTCACGGGCAGACCCACCTCGTTGGTGGGTGAGGTCATAAAGAAGTCGCCATTGATTGCCGCCACGACCTCGTGACCAGGACGACTGTTGCGCGTTGCCATATTGACGGGCGTTTCACTAGCTACCGACTTGTCACCTCCCAGACAGGTCTCCATCGTGATGTAAGGGTTGGTCAAGTCCATCTCGACGACACTCACCTTGAGTGGCATGGCGGGAATATCATACTTGGCAGCCGTGACGCCAGGTCCCACCAGATGCGGGAAAATGAGGGTGTCCACATCGTAGGCTTTATCGCCGATGGTCCACTGGTCGCGGGCGACACCTGTAGCACACGTCAAGGATAAGGCCAGGACGCATATGATGTTTTGAAATCTTGTCATGACTGTAGGGTTAGATGAATCACTGCGTTCATGCAGGCGATAATTAATGTTAAGCTCAAGAAACCAATGCTTGCCCAATGAAACATAACAACAAGAAATACAAGAAAACAATTATCATCATGGTGATTAATATATTGTGTTTCTTGTATTTCTTGTTTTCAGTACTTAGCGGAATAATCCGTTAGGTTGGGTTAGCTGTTGAGGATGATGTCGATAACGGCATTGATGTCGGCAATGTTCACCTCGCCATCACCGTTCACGTCTGATGCGGCGGAGCTCAGGTTGCCCGACAAAATCAAGTCGATCAAGGCATTGATGTCGGCAATGTTCACCTCGCCATCGTTGTTTACATCACCAGTCAGCCCAGGACCAGGCTCATCGCCAGTTACGCCAGTGCCAATCTTGTAAACTGCCATGCCGTTGTAGCACTTGAAGATGAACAGCGTGATCTCCTCGTTGCCCTCGGCGTCGGTGCCATATTCTACATTCATGCTCTGAACGCGGGTGCCACCATCGCTCACGGTGCCCAGCTCGTTGGGAACCATCCAGTAGCGTTGCATGCCTTCAAGGGTCATGCCCTCGCCCAATTCGCAGATATTCACCTGGCAGGCCTTATTGACGTTAGTCGTCTCGTCAACGCCAGTGTACTGTGCAGTAACAAAGACGATAAAGTTGCGGCCATCGAGGGTGAACTCGCACACGCCGTTGGCTCCCACATCCATGGGCCAGAAGGCGGGATCCACATTCTCAAAGTCCTCCACCTTGGTACCCGTCACGTCATACAGGATGGGTGCAGTGGTAAAGCCGTCGATATAGAACAGCTCACCCGAGAAGTCGTCCTCACCAGCCAGGATCATCTTGGCCACGGGAGCATATCCCCATTGGGTCACGGTCTCGGGATAAAAGTCGAGGATAGCCATGTAGGGGTCTCCATCAAAGCCGCCTTCCCAGTCACTGCCCTGATCGGCGTGCCAGCGGTAGATATACTCTGAACTGGCGCCCACCGTCATGATGTTGCACTCGGCCTGCTCGCGTGTGATGTCACCCATCACATCGATATAGTCGCAACGCTGCAAGGCGTCGCCCTTGTCGAGCTCTCCCATCAGGGTGAGTTCTCCAGTCTCCTTGTCCACCATGTAAACAGATTGGGTGGTTGCCAGGTTGCTTGAGAATGGAGCCATGTAGAGATGGCCAAAGTTGTCAACACCCACCGTGTTGCTGCTCAGCGTGGCGCCGCCATAGATGGCACCATCAAGTGTCAGTGGCAACTCCTTTACCAGTTCGCCATTGTTGGCATTCACCTTGTAGATGACGCTCTGTGACAACGTGTCGGTACCAATGATTACCGTGTTGGCATTGGAGCGGGCAATGTAGATGTAGCCATCGTGCATCACCGCCGTGCGGGCGCTCGTGTTGCAGTAGGGCTTGTCGCCCCACACGTTAGGGGTGTGGACGCGGTCTTGTATCCACATGTTCTTGATGCCGATGCCGTTGACGCGCTCATAGGTTACGCCATCGGTCACTGCCCATGCGCTGATGGCAGTGGCGGCCATTAACAATGAAAAGAGTAAAAATTTCCTCATAATAAATTGGTTATTAAGATGTTATTATTGAGTCGTTGATTGGCTAGCGTTTAATTTAGCAAAGTAACACAAAATTTCACGAATAACAAAGTGAAGTCAGGGATTTCTTTGAATTTATCATTAAAATTTCAAGAATACACATGTCCCTTCAACTATTTGACCGGTCAGTTGTTGTTTACAGGGAGATACCCCAGTTGATGATCCATCCAGGCAATACGGTCGATGAGCCATTGCTTGAGGAATGCGATCTCGTCGTCAAAGTCGCTGGCGATGTAGTAGTTAGGCCACACATATTTGCCCCACCGTGGCCATGCCTGACTGTCGCGTTGCATAGCGCCGTGGGCTGTCAATTCTGTTGCCAGTGAGTCGATGATTGCCATCAGGCGTTCCTGGCGCACGTTGTTCTGGCGGTATTGCGCCCATCGGTCACGCAGCAAGGCTGTGTAGCTCTCGTCACTGTTGAGACGTGTCCACCAGAAGGGCACCAACAGATTCTCGCCATGGGCATAGAGCAAGTCATTGCTCTCATAGATCCACCCCTGGGTGCGCCAGCCGTCACGCAGCTTGCAGTTGCCATAGGCCAGGTTCATGTCCCACACGACAGTCTTGAAGCGCCCGTCCACATTGTCACACCGCTTGTAGAGCTTGCAACTCTTGCGGTATGCATCGATGTTGTGCCCCAGTTCCATGGCAAGCTGGTAGTCGATAAACGATAGCTCGTCTATATACTTGCGGTAACCCATTACGGGATCTTTGTATTGTGGTGAGGCCAGCGCCTGTTCCATCGCATCGATGCGGTGGTTGATGTACTGGAGTTGGGCCTTGTTCAGGTCTTCATAGTTGGGCGACTTGTACTGGATGTGGATAAAGCGGTCGGTCAGCTCGTGGCCGTTGCTGTCCACAGGGTGGTGCTTGGAACGGTAATGCACGTCGTCGTCATAGTCCACTTCAATCAAGTAGTCCCCCGTCAGTCTGTTGCCCGACTTGTGCGGCTTGGCCAGGTCGAGGCGGTACTTCCCCTTGGACACAACTTCGCACAGGATATACACTCCATAGTAGGTGCCGTCGAGAATCACCTCGCAGTAACGGCCCCGTGGCGTGTATTCCATCCACGGGCGCGACACCTCTAGGGCGAGCAGGTCGCGCATCATGCTCTTGTCGCTGTAAGGGGCCAGCAGTGCCCAATTGTCGTCCTTGCCCATGCCCAGGATCTTGACCCTGTGCTTGGAGGCATATTTCATGGGACCGTCCAGGGTGCGGAACGAGTAGGGCTTCTTGGGGCTGTCATTATAGGTGGAATTGCCACGGTAGCGCAGTGCAATGTAGCCCTCATAGTCGATGCGCTGTCCTGGATGGGCTTTGATGTCGGCATGATTGAGCTGTCCCGGGCCATTGTCGATGATTTTCATGTGGGCCTCGATGCGCTGGTATCGGTCAATTGTCCTCCCTCGGGTCTCAATCCACACAATGGGCAGGTTGGTCGAGGTGAGTACCACATCGGTGTCCTGTGGCGGGAAATTGATGGAGGGATCACGCTTGCAAGCCATGAACACCATCAACACCATCAATATGACAACCACTCGTTTCATCATTTCATGTCAATCTCTTATCCGCCCACAATGATGTCGATAATCGCATTGGCATCGGCGATGTTGATTTCACTGTCGTTGTTGACATCGGCGAGGCGGTTCGTACTGATGTCGTTGCCGCTCAGGATGAGGTCGATGATGGCGTTGATGTCGGCGATGTTCACCTCGCCGTCGTCATTCACGTCGCCTGTGATGGCCTCATGATAGACAAAGGTGCGGATGCCGCAGTAATCGGTGTACTGCACGGTTGAACCCGTCGCCAGCGTGCGGTAGGCATAGCGAGCGCGCACATAGTAAGTCTTGCCATCGGTCAATTTGCCCGTACCCTTGATGGTGCCCAGCTGGGGCGTTTCGAAGGTGCCTTCGATCGTGCCGTTGTAGGACGAACGGGTGGGGAAAGACGTTGAACTGCTGATCTGGACCCTTAGCGATCCGGCACCCTCGGTGGGCTCAAAACTCACCACATCGGTGGGAATGAGCTGCATGTCATCGGTGGTGGGGAAGGCAAAAACGGGTACCGATGGAATCACCTCGACGGTGGTAAATGAGGAAATTGGGGTGGTCACGATCGCCTCGCCATAGGATGCCGTCACGCGGGCATAATAGGTCGTGGCACCCGCCAACAGGTATTTGGGCGCCGTCCATTGTGCCTCAGTCACATGCACGCTATCGGGGGCGTTCATCGCTGATGTTGTGGACAGCTCCAGCAGATAGGTTGTTCCTGGGGCACCAGCCGTCCATGTGATGGTTGGTGTCAAGGGCACATTCCCTTGGCCACTGGTGGGCGAGGTGATGCGCATCGGCCCCAAGGTGAACTGTCGCAACTCGCTGGCATTGTCCCACTGGTTAAGGCCACGTGCCACTACGCGCCACCAGTAGGTGCCGCTAGTAAGACCAGGAACCTTGGTCAACGGGCAGCTCGTCGAGTCTAACTCGACCTGTGCCACAAGCGATTCCATCTGCGGGTCGGCATACACTTGAATCATGTAGGTGGCAGCGTCGCCGTTCCATTGCAGGAATGCGAGTTCGGGCACTTCGGCGCCATCGTCGGGAAAAAGAAGCACGGGTTGGAATGCCTGGCCGGGCACGATGCCTGGCATAACGGGTGCATACTCGTTTTCCCAGCGGTCGAGAATCGATACGGCATAGCGGTAGCCCTCGCGTTTAGCCGCTGGCAGGGAATAAGACGCCCAATAGCTCACCCCGTCGATATAGCTTGCCTGGCCATGGAAATCCTTGTCCTCGACACTGTCGGGGATGGTATAGATGACGTAGCGCACATTGGGGATGCTGTCCCATGTGAGCTTGCCCTGGTTGTGGGTGAGGTTGCTCACTGTGGTGTAGGTCTTGTCGGGTTGGAGCCAGGCGGGAGCGGGATTGAGGGCAATTGTCGAGTAGAGTGTGTCCTTGAGCCACGTGCGCAACTGGCGCACCTTACCGTCGATGACTTCCTTCTTGTTGCGCCACGTGCCATAGCGGAAATAGACCATGCCTGGGTTGCCACCAGCAGCCATAGCCTCGCGCATGACGCGTCCCTGCTTGACAAACTCGGCCAGTGTCCAGCCTTCCTCGTCAGGAATCCACTGGCTGATGAAGATGTGGCGATTAAAGCGTGCGGCAATCTTGCCCCACCATGTGGTCACGCCCGTAAAGGTGCCCGTTGTCTTCCAATAGACTTGCGGTGCCAGGAAGTCGATGGTGCCACGGGTTACCCATGCCATGGGGTCACTGTAGATCTGGTTATACTGCCAGTCATTGCCAGGACTGGGCTCCACGCCATACTGGTCGGCCACCGCCTGACTGCTGCAAGCTACGCCCGCAGGACCGATGCCGAAGCGCACCCAGGGCTTGACCTGCTTGACCATGTCGTTCACGTCCTTGACCATCTGGTTGACGTTCTCGCGCCGCCAGTCGCCCTGTGACAACGTGCCACCGCTTGACCGGTAGGCGTTATACAGGTCGGCATCCAGCGAGAATGACGGGTTGTCCTGGTTGTAGAAATAGTCGTCAAACACGAGTCCATCCACATCATACTTGACCAGAATGTCCTTGCACACATCCACCACGCGCTGGCGCACCTGGGGTATGCCTGGATTAAGTACTGTCTCATAGTTGGTGGTCAGCAACCACTCGGGATGGGTGTAGATATAGTCACGTTCGCTCTGCCCCCACTTGTTGTCACCGTGACCATAGCGGTAGGGGTTTACCCAAGCATAAACCTCGATACCGCGCTTGTGGGCTTCCTCAACAAGGTACTCAAGCGGGTCGAAGGCGGGCGCAACCCCACGGGTGCCCGACACGTAGCTCGACCACGGCTCATAGGCCGAGTTGTACATCGCGTCACACATCGCCCTGACGTGGTAATACACAACATTGATGTGGTTGACGTGCATGGTGTCGAGCATCTTGCGGCACGCATTCTGCATGATGGGCGTATTGCTAGCCGTGATGGCCCCGCTGGGCCAGTCGTTGAGGTAGGCCGTCATCCAGATGCCTCGTTGCTCACGTTTGGGGATAATATCGGTGGCCGAAAGGACAAAACTGGCGACAAATGCCGCCAGCATTGCTATCATGATGAACCTCTTTCTCATAAACACTTGTTGGCTACTGCATGCGTTGATTGCTTAACGCTGATTACGCTGATTATCACCATTTTATTATGATCTGTGATAATTCGCGTAATCAGCGTTAAAAAGTGAAATGGCTAGAACAGGTTGGTCAGGCGCGGGTTGATGCACACGCCCAGAATCTTGTCCTTGTTGCCGTTGAAGTTATAGACCTTGCCGTCATCGGGATTGAAGTAGTACAGGCCCGTGGTGTAGGTCTTCTCGGTCGTGGCGGCACGGAAGCCGAAATAGACGTAGTGGGTCTGGGCATCAACGGCCATCTGGGTAGTATAAACACCCTCGGCATCGGTCGTGTTGATGGGATCGGCCTCCATGCTGATAAAGTGGATGTACTTATCGTAGGTCACCGTGGCGTTCTCGGCTGGGATGGCATACTGGGTGAAACCCACGCCTGGCGTGGTGCCCTTGGTCATCCACACATACAGGTAGCCCAGATCCTCGTCGAGGGTGAAGGCGCGAGGCTGGGTGGTCTCCAGCACGATGGGATGAGGCACAGGTACACCTGTGCCTGTCTTGCCGATGTCGCTAGAGCGGAAGCGGTAGATGCCGTTACCCGAATAGTTCTTGCCCCACCAGAACATACCGGTGCGGTCGAGATACAAGCCGGTGTGGATAGCACCATAGGCAATACCCTGGCCGTAATAACTCAACTGGTTATTGACCACATAGTAGCCTGCCGTGCTGTTGAAGTTAGTCTGTTCTGTCTCGCCGCGGGCTGTGAGCGGGATACTGCGGATACCCGTGTTGCGGTCGGTGTAATAAAGGACATTGCCGTCGGTACAGCCCTGGAACGGGTCGTTGAAGGCGGGTCCGCCCACATTGGTCACCATCACATTGGTGGTCCTGCCGTCTGCGCTCATGACGGTAATCTTGCCGTCGCCCAGGTTACCAGCCTCATCGTTGATGTAGTAATATTGCTTACCACAGTCCAGAATATAGACGTTGTCCTGCTCGATGGTGGCACTGTCGGTCACCGTCCGCTCGGTAGCAAACACGAGCGTCGTGGGCATATTACCCGAGCTCACGCC
>Ga0310697_10002400_pt1 | contig 19990 bp, 19 predicted proteins | sample 172DNAGHGlowgp2_FD_203883 | JGI IMG/M metagenome (GOLD analysis project Ga0310697, IMG submission 203883) | Sheep rumen microbial communities from Palmerston North, Manawatu-Wanganui, New Zealand - 1728 DNA GHGlow gp2 (v2) (version 2) | ecosystem: Host-associated > Mammals > Digestive system >... | reverse complement strand
GGATTAAGGAAAACAGTGGCGAGACGAAACTTTTTGTCAGCGGCGGCTTTATGGAAGTGACGCCCGAAAAAATTACAATCCTTGCTGACGCGGCGGAAACTCCAGACGATATTGACGTTGAACGCGCAAAAGCCGCTTATAAACGCGCAGAGGAACGCCTTGCCAAAAAAGATTCCGACATTGACATTGACCGCGCAGAGGCGGCTCTCGCCAGAGCTAAGGCACGACTTTTGGTTAAAGGTGTTCACATGGGCTGAAAATTTCTTACCAAAAAAAATTTCCCTACCCAAAACGCGGTAGGGAACTTTTTTTAATGTGTAATGAGTAATGAGTAATGTGTAATGACGGAGGACTTAAGATGAAAAAATTTTTAACGGCAATTTGTACAGCGTGTTTGCTGATGACGGGTTGCGGCGGCGGCATTGAGGATAAGCCCGTTGAACTGCACGTATCAGCGGCGGCGAGTTTAACCAACGTCATGAATGAACTTGCCGAACTTTACGCCAAAGATAATCCAGATGTTAAAATTATTTTTAACTTCGGCTCCAGTGGCGCACTTCAACAGGCGATTGAAAACGGCGGCGCGGCAGATTTATTCTATTCCGCCGCACAAAAGCAAATGAATGCCCTTGAGGCGGCGGGCGAACTTGCTGAAGGCACGCGCAAAGATTTACTTCGCAATGAGGTTGTTTTGATTGTTCCCGCTGACAGCACCAAAGATATTACGAGCTATGAGGAAGTCGCGACTGATAAGGTTGAGAAAATCGCGCTGGGCGAGCCTAAGGGCGTGCCGGTTGGTCAATACAGCGAGGAAATTTTTACCAATCTGAATATCCTTGACGAGGTAAAGCCTAAGGCGTTTTACGGTTCGGACGTTCGACAAGTTTTGGCGTGGACGGAAGGCGGCGAGGTTGATTGCGGCGTTGTCTACGCGACGGACGCGGCGATTTCCGACAAAGTAAAAGTTATCTGCGCGGCTCCTGAAGGCACCCACAAGCCCGTTATCTATCCTGCCGCCGCTATTAAATCTTCCAAAAATCTTGACGCGGCGAAAAAATTCCTTGACTTCACCGCAAGCGATGCCGCTAAGAAAATTTTTAATAAATATGGATTTAAGAGTATCGATTAAAAAAAATCTGCGCGACTTTGTGCTTGACGTTGATTTTGCTGTTCGCGACGAAATTTTTGCTTTGCTGGGCGCGAGCGGTTGCGGCAAGTCAATAACGTTGAAATGTATCGCGGGGATTGAAACGCCCGATTCAGGCGAAATTATTTTGAACGGGCGAACACTTTTTAACAGCGCGAAAAAAATTAACCTGCCGCCTCAAGCAAGACGCGCAGGTTATCTTTTTCAGAATTACGCGCTGTTCCCGAACATGACGGTTGCAGAAAATATTTTATTCGCGGCGGTCGGCACGGCGTCCGAAAAAAATCGCAAGCTCAAAGAAAATCTTTCGCGCTTTCAACTAGACGGCTTAGAAAATGTTTATCCTTCCGAACTTTCGGGCGGTCAGCAACAGCGCGTATCTTTTGCGCGAGTTTTGACTTCGCACGCAGAAATTTTGTTATTGGACGAGCCGTTTTCAGCTTTGGACAGTTATTTGAAATGGCAGTTGGAGCTGGAGCTTGCCGAAATTTTTAAGATATACGGAGCGGCAATTCTGGTAAGTCACGATCGCGGCGAAGTCTATCGCCTAGCTGATAAGGTCGCCGTCATGCACAACGGAACAATTAGCACGCTTGATACAAAGGCGGAAGTTTTTGCGCACCCGAAAACTTTAGCCGCAATGCTATTGACGGGTTGCAAAAATATTTCGCCCGCGCAGAAAATTTCTAACGATAAATTTTTTGCTAAAGATTGGCAACTTGAATTGACAGCTAAAAATATTCCCGACGATTTAAAATTTGTCGGGATTCACGCCGCTACGCTTGAGTTCCGCACAGATTTGGACGAAAATACTTTTGCGCCGGAAGTTATTCAGATTATCGAGGACACAAATTTTTATATCGTTATGGTTCGTGTAAACGGCGGCAAGGCTCTTCGCTGGGAAGTCGATAAAAATTTTTGGCGCAATATTCAAGCCGCGCAGATTCTTTTGCATATACCGAGCGAAAAAATTATCATGGTGAGTAATTAAAATGAGTCCGTTAATTATAACGTTGAAGACTTCAGCAGTCGCGACAACGATAACATTTTTTGCGGGAATTTTTTTAGCGTACGTGGTTTGCAACATGAAGCGCGGAAAAGAATTAGCCGACGCGATAATAATGTTGCCAATGGTGTTGCCGCCAACGGTCGTAGGATTTTTTTTGCTGTTGATATTCGGCAAACGTAGCGCGCTGGGAAAATTTTTATTGCAGTTCGATATAAGTTTGGTCTTTACGTGGAAGGCGGCAGTAATCGCGGCGGTGGTAGTCAGCTTGCCGCTAATGTACAGGACGACACGCGGAGCCTTTGAACAGCTTGACAGAAATATAATTTACGCGGCGCGGACTTTGGGCGTCTCGGAATGGAAAATATTTTGGCGAATACTTTTACCAAACACAAAGAGCGGAATATTGGCGGGCTTAGTGTTGAGCTATACACGTGCGCTGGGTGAATTCGGAGCAACGATAATGTTTGCAGGGAATGTGCCGGACGTGACGCAAACACTTTCAACGGCGATATACGCGGCAGTTCAAGCCAATGATTATGATTTAGCCTTCCAATGGTCGCTACTTTTGGCTATGTTGTCGCTGTTTTTTATATTTGCAATGAATTGGGCGATACGGCGCAAACAAAATTTTCATTAAACAAGATAAAGGATATTTCACGGAGCCATAGAAATTCTTCGCGAAAATATTTTTTTTAAGGAGCTACTATGGATAGAAAAGTTTCTGTGATTATCCCCGTGTACAACGCGGAAAAATATTTGGGCGTGTGCCTCGAATCGATTTTGATTCAAACGTTGACGGACTTTGAACTTATTTTGGTTGATGATTGCTCGACGGATAATACCTGCGCGATTGCGGAAAGTTTTTTGGAAAAATTCGGCGGACGGCTGAAAATCATTTATCTTGAAGAAAACACAGGAAGCGGAGCCGCGCCGCGCAACGTCGGCTTGGAATATGCAACTGGTAAATATGTTTATTTCATGGACAACGACGATTTTATAATAGATACCGCGCTTGAGACACTTTACGATTATGCGGAAACTTATCAAGCTGAAGTTGTCTACATGGAAAGATATTTTTCTTGCGGCAAGGAGCTTGTTCCACCCGAACTCAATGTGTTTATATGGTGTAACGCCAAAACATTGGTTGAGGAGCCGACGCTTGAGACGAATAATATTTCGGAGCGTATGGAAAAATTTTTACATGCGACGCTTTGTTGGGCTCCTTGGGCAAAATTTTTACGGCGCGATTTTCTTATCGACAATAAAATATTTTTGCCGAAGATGACAATAGCCGACGACGTTATCTGGACTTTTAAATTGCTTTGCCTAGCGAAAAAAATCTTAATCATACCTACGCCGCTATATGTCTATCGCACAAGTGTTGATTCAATAATGAGAAAGAGCCGCTCGCCTGAAGACTTAATAATTTTTAGAACAAGCCCGCTGATTAAAGGCTTAGAATATTTAGATGAATTTATGCGCGGTGTGGAATACTTCAAACGAAATTCAATCGCCCATTTGCAAGTTTTGGAATTCTTTGCCCGAATAAATTTAGATGATATGTCAAGAGCGACAAAACATTTGGAACCGCAAGAGGTTTACGAAATTTTTCGGCGCGAATTTTCAAAGGCGGGTAGCACTCAACCTGCGCTGATTTCTTATCTGCTAGTCATGAACAATCTTTATCGAAATGAGCTAATGAAATGATAAAAGTTTCTGTGATTATCCCCGTGTACAACGACGAAAATTATCTTGCCGCTTGTCTTGAATCGATTTTGAATCAGACGTTCACTGATTTTGAAGTTATCGTTGTCGATGATTGCTCAACGGATAATTCTTGCGCGATTGCGGAAAGTTTTTTGGAAAAATTCGACGGGCGGCTGAAAATTATTTCTCTCCCAATCAATACTGGCAATCCTTCTATTCCGCGCAACGAAGGCTTGAGCTTTTCTCGCGGCGAATACGTTTTTTTTATGGATAACGACGATTTACTTGTTGATAACGCGCTTGAAACTCTTTATAAATTCGCTGAAGACTTCCGCGCAGATGTCGTTTTCATGGAGCAAGGTTTTATTTGCGACGAAAAAACAACTTCCAAAAATAATTTTACAGAAGTTTCTTGGACGCCGCCAAAATTTGTTTGCAACAAAGTAATTATGGAAGATGACGACATTGCCGAACGCTTAAAAAATTTTTTGGATATGGTTTACGGTGTGACCCCTTGGACTAAACTTGTCCGCCGCGATTTTCTCATTGCTAATAAAATTTTCTTCCCGCACGTGAAAATTGCTGAAGATGTCCTCTGGAGCTTCAAAGTAACTTGTCTTGCCAAAAATTTCTTGCGCGTGCCAAATCGTTTATATGTTTGGCGTTCCGTTGAAAATTCTTGGTCGCGAATTAAGCGTGAACCTGCCGACGAAATTAAATTTTGGCTCAATCCGCTCGTTGAAGGTTTAGATTATCTTGATAATTTTATGGACGAACTCGATTTCTTTAATCAGAATCCGGATTATCGCTTTAACGTGACGAATTTTTTTGTTAAAATGCAAATGGCAGGAATGTTAGGTGCGTTGAAGAATTTAAATCATTATGAACTTTACAGAATTATTCGCAACGAATTTGCAGGCAGTAAACACGCCGCGCTAATCGCAAATTTGTTCTTGTTCATGAACCATTATCGCGATAAATCTTTGGAGGTGAGATAATGCAACTTGCTAAGGGACAAAAAATCCCGCTCAATGAAAATTTCTTGAAGATTAAGTTTGAAAGTCCGACTTCCGCGCTTGAAATTGACGTTGCGGCGTTTTTGACCCAATCAAACGGAAAAGTTGCGGGCGACGCGGATTTTGTCTTCTACGGCAATAAAAATCACGTTTCCGGCGGCGTAATTCACAATAACGACGATTCGATTGATATTTATCTTGAAAGAATTCCGCGCCACGTCGAAAAAATTTCCTTGACCGCTACGATTTACGACGCCGATAATAGAAAACAAAATTTCAGCATGATTCGCGGCGCAGATTTAAAAATTCTCAGCCTCTACGATGAAATTGCGACCTTCCCGCTTGAAAATTTTACTGTCGAGACGGCGATTGTACTTGGCGAAGTCTATCGCTACAAAGGAAAATGGAAATTCAACGCGACCGGCGCGGGTTTTAGCGGAGGTTTGGCGGCTCTTTGTAAAAATTTCGGCATTGAAGTTAAAGACGTTACCCCGCCGCCGCCTGTTGAACCGCCTAAACCAAAAATCAATACCGAACGTCCCAATCGGCGCGAAAAAATTAAAATTCCACCGCCGCCGACTCAAAATGAACCGCCTAAACCTAAAAAAGTCGAATTGCGCAAGGGACAAAAGGTTAATCTTACTAAAAAAGGTTCTTTGCTCGGCGAAATCATTATAAATTTAAATTGGAGTCAGCCGCAAAAGAAATCTAGCTTTTTCGGCATGTTCGAGAACAAGGGCATTGATTTAGATCTTGCTTGTCTCTTTGAACTAAAAGACGGCAATATCGGCGCGGTTCAAGCACTGGGAAATTTTTTTGGCAACTTGAATTATCCGCCTTATATCGCGCTTGACGGCGACGACCGCACGGGATCTGTTGCGTCGGGTGAAACGATTCGCGTTAATGGAAAATTCGCTGATAAAATCCGCAGAATTTTAATTTTTACGTTCATTTATTCCGGCGCGGCGAATTGGGAAGAAGCTAAAGGCGTTGTAACTGTAAAATGTCCCGGCAGTCCTGAACTTATCGTAAGAATGGACGAGTACGGCTCGAACAAACGCACTTGCGCTATTGCACTGCTTGAAAATGTCGGCGGAACCTTCAGCGTTGAAAAAATTGTCGAGTTTTTCGACGATTCGGAGCAAATGGATAAAGCTTTCGACTGGGGATTGAGTTGGAGAGCTGGTCGGAAGAATTAAATATGTTTTTGGGAGGAATTTTTATGGCTATCAGTTTGCAGAAGGGGCAGAAGGTTGATTTAACGAAGGGCAATCCCAGTTTGAAGAAACTTTTAATCGGTCTTGGTTGGGATACAAACAAATACGACGGCGGGCACGATTTCGACCTTGACGCGGCGGCTTTTTTGCTCGGTGCTAACGGTAAAGTCAACAGCGACGACGATTTTGTTTTCTACAACAACCTCAAGCACAAGAGCGGCGCAGTTGAACACTTGGGCGACAACTTGACGGGCGCGGGCGAAGGCGACGACGAAGAAATTAAAGTCGATCTCTCCAAAGTTCCTGCCAACGTCGATAAAATTGATTTCACCGTCACGATTTACGACGCCGACGCCCGCAAGCAAAAGTTCGGGCAAGTCGAAAACGCTTATATCCGCGTGGTTGACGAGGAGACTGGCAAGGAGCTTATCCGCTACGATTTGGGAGAAGATTTTTCCATTGAAACGGCGGTCGTTGTCGGCGAAATTTATCGCAATAAAGGCGAATGGAAATTTAACGCAATCGGCTCTGGCTGGAGCGGCGGTCTTGCCGCGCTCGGCAGAAATTACGGTGTCAACGTTTAAAACGCAATGCGTAATGAAAATTTTCCCCGTCAAAAGGTTGGCGGGGCTTTTTTATTGAAAATTTTTCTGCGGCAAAATATAATTGGCGCGTTAAAGGAGGCGGAGATTTTGAAATTATTTTTTTCTGCTGGTGAAGCGTCCGGCGACGTTCATGGCGCGTCTTTGGCTCGCGAAATTAAAAAAATCGCTCCCGCAACTGAAATTATCGCCTTCGGCGGAAATTTAATGGAAAATGCCGGCGTCAAACTCGTTAGAAAATACAAAGATTATAACGTTATGGGTGTCGTCGAAGTTTTGAAGAATATTCGCAGGATTTTAAAGCTCCTTGACGATTTAACCGAAATTATTCGCGCTGAAAAGCCCGATTTGCTAATTTTAATTGATTATCCAGACTTTAATTGGCGTTTGGCGCGTCGCGTTAAGAAATTCGGCATAAAAATCTTATCTTATATCCCGCCGTCGGCTTGGGCATGGAGAAAAGGTCGTGCAAAGTCCTGCGCGGAAGTCGCGGACGTTTTTATTGCGATTTTTCCATTTGAATTACCAGTTTATCAAGCGGCAGGTGCGAAAATTTTTTTCTTAGGCAATCCGCTAGTCGATTCCGTTAAGCCGTCAATGTCAAAAGCTGACGCGCAGAAATTTTTCGGCGTAAATCCTTCCGATAAAGTTATTTTACTTATGCCCGGCTCGCGTAAACAGGAAATTAAACTACTTTTACCCGAAATGTTAGCCGCTACTAAAATTTTAGCCAATAAAAATACTAAATTCTTCCTGCCGGTCGCCGATAATGTGGAAAATTTGATAAATGTTGACGGTTTCGATATAAAACTTGTAAATTCTGCGCGACGTTATGATTTAATGAGCATTGCCGACGCCGCAATCGCTACTTCTGGAACTGTAGTTTTGGAAGCCGCACTTTTGAACCTTCCTTGCGTCGTTTTATATAAAATGGCTCCGCTAAATTTCTTTATCGGCAAGCTTTTAGTCGATATAAAATTTTTTAGCTTGCCAAATATCCTCGCGAACGAAAAAATTTTAACCGAACTCCTGCAAGATGACGTTACGCCGCAAAAAATATCCTCCGAAGTTATTAAAATCCTTGACAATAAATCGCTTGTTGTGGAAAAATTGCACTCAGCTTGCGAAAAACTCGGCGAACACGGCGCGGCGGCTCGCGTCGCTAAAAAAATCTTAGAAATTGCAGGTGACAAAATTTGAACTTTGATTTACAATTCTTTGCGGAGAAAAGTTTGCAAAATCAAACTCCAGATCAACTTCGTAAAGGAATTCGTTCTTTAAACAGAGATTTAGAACTTCATTTGAAAAAAATCGAGAATCCTTAAGATTATTGTTCTGATTGGAATTCAAAAGATGAGCGTGCAAAAGCAGGATTGATAAAACATTGGCTTCACGAAATTAAAACTTTTGCGGAATCTATTCAAAATCGCGTTGATGAGTTAGGAAAAAGGGGAGAAAAATTATGACTGATAGAATGGATACCGATGATGTCAAGTATATAATCGCAAGCGTAATGGAATATGCCTATGAAGCTCGCGAAAAGGCTATAAAAAATCCAAATACTTTCGATGAAGGACGCAGTTTGGCTTATTACGAAGTTTTGAATACAATTTATAATCGTTTAGGAATTTGTGAACAAGATCCTAAGGATTTTGGTTATTCTGAGAACTGGGAACGCGAATTTTTGTCAAATGAAGAACTATAAGCGACTTTTAGCGTATATAAAGCCGTATTTAGGGCGATTTGGGCTGGCAATTATCTGCATAATCTGCGCGTCGGCGGCGAATTTATATTTGCCGTGGATAATAAAAGATATGATAGATAAAGTTTTAGCCGAACGCGATATGGCGATGTTAAATTTTATTTCGGTAAGTATCGTGGTCGTATTCGCGATTCGCGGCGTTTTTTATTACGGGCAATCTTATTTGGTGTCGTATATCGGTCAAAGAGTGGTAGTAGATGTGCGCGAAGTGATGTTTAGGAAATTTCAGCGAATGCCAATGGCGTATTTCGATAAACACCAGACCGGCGAGACAATGAGCTATTTAACAAACGATGTCGGCGCAATTCAATCGGCTTTAGTGGATAATTTAATAGAAATGTTCACGGAAGGCGCAATTTTAATCGGCTCAATCGCGATGATGTTCTACTTAGACTGGAAATTAACGCTTTTAACACTGATAACGGTGCCATTAGTCGGAATTTCGATGAGAATATTTGGTAAAAAAATAAAATCGACGAGCCGAATAATTCAGGAGAAATTAGCGGATATAACGTCGCTTTTACAGGAAAGTATATCGTCAATTCGCGTTGTGAAATCATTTGTCCGCGAAAAATACGAAATCGACCGGTTCAGAGTAGAAAATGAGCTAAATTTTAAGGCGACGATAGATAATGTAAAAATAACGAGCCTATTAACGCCGACAGTTGAGTTTTTAGCGGCGGTTGCGGTAACTTTTATCGTATGGTTTGGCGGATATGAGGTTGTAAACGGGATAATTTCGGCGGGAGCGTTAGTCGCGTTCCTGACTTACGCGGTAAATTTAGCAAATCCGGTAAAAAGATTGTCGCGAATATACGGACGGCTTCAAAAAGCAATGGCGGCAATCGACAGGATATTTGGCGTGTTGGATTTGCCGGAAACAGTCAACGATAAGCCGAACGCGACCGAATTACCGCAAGTAAAAGGTAATGTAAGCGTCGAAAACGTAACTTTCAGCTATGACGGAATGCATAATGCGCTAGAAAATGTAAGTTTTGAGGTAAAAGCAGGGCAAATGATAGCATTTGTAGGACCGAGCGGCGCGGGAAAGTCGACAATAGCGAATTTAATTCCGAGATTTTACGACGTGACGTCTGGAGATATAAAAATTGACGGATTCGATATACGCGACGTAAAAGTTGACAGTTTACGCGAGCAAATAGGCATTGTGCCACAAGAAACGTTGCTTTTTTCGACAACAGTAATGGAAAATATAAGATATGGGCGATTAAATGCGACGGACGCGGAAGTAATAGCGGCGGCAAAGGCGGCGAACGCAGATAAATTTATTTGCGAATTGCCAGAAGGTTATCAAACAAAAATAGGAGAGCGCGGACTAAATTTGAGCGGCGGACAGCGTCAACGCATGGCAATAGCGCGGGCAATGCTGAAAAATCCGCAAATTTTAATCCTCGACGAGGCAACGAGCGCACTTGATACGGAGAGCGAAAAAATAGTTCAAGCGGCACTAGATGAACTGATGAAAGGGCGCACAAGTTTTGTAATAGCGCACCGCTTGAGCACGATATTTGGCGCGGATAAAATTTTCGTCATTGACAAGGGAAGAATTTGCGAGCAGGGCACGCATAAGGAACTTTTGGAGCGCGGCGGCGTCTACAGCAACCTTTACAACATACAATTTAGCAATTTATAGACTGATTTTAGCAAAAAAAATCCCTACCGAGTTTTTGGTAGGGAAATTTTTTTATTTAACGTCGGCAAATTCCAATGAAGGCACTTTATCAATCAATTTAAGCTCAAAAGCTTTTTCGTAATAAATTTTCAAAGCGTCAAGAGCCTCCGCTGTCAAATTCCACTTTATCGCGCCGCCCAAATATTTATCTAACTCTTCAAACGTGAAAGGCTTCGTCGGCAACACGGATTTAATCGCGTTGTCTTTGTGTTCAATGCCGAATTGGAAGGCGCGGATAATTTTTTTATACGTCTCGGCGACGGCGAAATTTTTTCTGACAGCCCACAACGCATAAACCATTTGTTGCCCCGTAAGCTTGCGCCATTCCTTACCTAAATCGTAAACGTAAAAATTTTTCGGGCTATGAAGATAAATATAAAGCGCGTCGTCACCGATTAAAAGCGCGGCGGTCGCGTCGTCGTCAATCGGATTTTCAACTTCAACTTGTCGCGTCTCGTAATCGGGTTCAGCGTCGTAGCTGTAGTGCAAAATAATTTTCAACAGACATTGAGCGGTTGCAGACTTAGACGTTAAAATAATTTTATCGTTGCGGAGCGTTTCAATCGGTTTGCGCGAAATTAAAACGATACTCGTAACGTCATCATCTGCGCGGACGCAAATTTTCGGCAAAATCAGAAGTTTATCGGCTTGTCGGGCGTATTCAATGGAAGAAATATTGCTAAGGTCGATTCGTCCCGCTTTAAGTTTGCTGTTTAGGAAAGTTGGAACACCGTAGACGATATTTAAATCCTGCGCGATATGCTGATAGCCGTAACGGAGCGGCAGGACGTTGAGAAAATTTATATGCCCGATTCTCGGACTACTCATAGAAAATAATTCCTCCGTTCGTAATGTGTAATGAAAATAGCGGTGAGCGAGAAGCCGGCGCACAAGGACGTGCGCCGCCGGCAACAAAAACAGGGATGTTTTTTTGCCGGTCTACGCCCCTGCGAGGCGGCTTTCTTTGCTACTTTATTTCGCCGGTGAAAGAAAGTAGATTCTAACAAAAAGAATTGAAGAGACGAGCCGCCGCGACAGTCGGTCCCGCGAATTCCCCCTTTGACAAAAGGGGAATACCTTACTCGAATTCGATTGTAGCGGGCGGCTTGCTTGTGCAGTCGTAAAGCACGCGATTAACGCCCCTAACCTCGTTGACAATTCGATTTGCGACAATATCTAAGACTTCAAAGGGAATTTGCGCCGCCTCCGCTGTCATGAAATCGCTTGTCAAAACTGCACGCAGAGCAATCGCGTAATCATAAGTTCTGCCGTCGCCCATGACGCCAACCGAACGCATATTTGTTAGCGCGGCGAAGTATTGCGACAAATTATTTATGCCCGCCTTTGAAATTTCTTCGCGATAAATGGCGTCGGCGTCCTGAACAATTTTAACTTTCTCCGCTGTGACTTCGCCGATAATCCTAATGCCCAAGCCTGGACCCGGAAAAGGTTGACGACTTACGATATTTTCCGATAAACCGAGTTCGCGCCCCGCCTCGCGAACTTCATCTTTGAACAATAAACGCAACGGCTCAATTATTTCTTTGAAGTCGACAAAATCGGGCAAGCCGCCAACGTTATGATGAGACTTTATCACGGCGGATTTGCCCAGCCCGCTCTCAATCACGTCAGGATAAATCGTGCCTTGAACCAGATAATCCACCGCGCCGATTTTTTTAGATACTTCCTCGAACACGCGGATAAATTCTTCGCCAATAATTTTTCTTTTGCGTTCTGGTTCGACGACGCCGCGCAATTTGTTTAAAAATCTTTCGCTCGCGTCAACCTTGATAAAATTCAAATCAAAATTTTTAAATACCGCTTCGACCTCCGCCGCCTCGTTCTTGCGCAAAAGTCCATGATTGACGAAAACGCACGTCAAATTTTTTCCAACCGCCTTACTCAACAAGACGGCAGCAACGCTAGAATCGACGCCACCCGATAACGCGCATAAAACTTTACCGTCGCCGATTTTATTTTTAAGTTGGGCAATCGTATCCGTAACAAAAGAACTCATCTTCCAATCGCGCTTGCAACCGCAAATGTCCACGAAGTTTGAAAAAATTTTCTTGCCCTCGACCGTGTGAATAACTTCGGGGTGAAATTGCACGGCGTAAAATTTTTTATCGGCATTTTCCATTGCTGCAATCGGACAATCTTTGGTCGTAGCAGTCGTGATAAAATTATCGGGCGCGGCGCAAATTTTATCAGTGTGGCTCATCCAGACGACGGAATTTTTATTTACGCCGTTAAAAAGTTTTGATTCGCGCAAAATTTGTAGATTAGTCTTTCCGTACTCGCTTATTTGAGATTTTTTGACTTCGCCGCCCAAAATTTTCGCAATAGCCTGTGCGCCGTAGCAAATGCCCAGCACGGGAATATTTAAATCGAAAATTTCGGCGGGAGGCAGTAAAGAATCTTCCGCGTAAACGCTTTGCGGTCCGCCCGTCAAAATAATTCCGACAGGATTTAACTCGCGAATTTTTTCAATACTAAGTGCCGTGTGAACTTCGCAATAAACGTTATTTTCGCGAATGCGACGCGCTATCAACTGATTGTATTGCCCGCCGAAGTCTAAAACTAAAATCATTTCTCTTGCCAAATGAATCACTCCCGAAAATTTTTCTTCCATTATAGCCAAAAAAAAAGCTCATGCAAATTTCTTTGCACAAGCCGAAAAAAATTTTTAAAGTCCTGCCTCTTTTCTAAGGGCGTCAACTTTATCTGTGCGCTCCCAAGTAAAATCTACGTCCATTCTGCCGAAATGACCATACGCCGAAGTTTGACGATAAATCGGGCGGCGCAGGTCGAGCATTTTGATAATTCCTGCAGGGCGCAAATCAAAATTTTCTTTGACGAGTTTTTCAATCAAAGCCTCGTCGATTTTAGCCGTGCCAAAACTTTCAACGCGAACACTCACAGGATAAGCGACGCCAATAGCGTAGGCAAGCTGAATTTCGCATTCGTCAGCAAGCCCCGCCGCCACAATATTTTTCGCGACGTAACGAGCCGCATAAGCCGCGCTTCTGTCAACCTTTGTCGGGTCTTTGCCGCTGAACGCGCCGCCGCCATGACGCGCCCACCCGCCGTAAGTGTCAACGATAATTTTTCTGCCCGTCAAACCGCTGTCGCCTTGCGGTCCGCCGATAACAAATTTGCCCGTCGGGTTCACGAAATATTTAGTCTCCGCCGTCAAAAGTTCAGCGGGCACAACCGGCTTTATGACGTACTCGATCATATCCTTTTTAATCTGCTCAAGCGTCACTTCGGGGTTGTGTTGCGTGGAAATTACGATTGTATCAATAGCAACGGGCTTGCGTCCTTCGTAAGCAACGGTTACTTGCGTCTTTCCGTCGGGGCGAAGATAATTTGCCTCGTGCGTTACTTTTCTAACTTCAGCAAGACGGCGCGATAATTTATGCGCCAGCGAAATTGGCAACGGCATAAATTCGGGCGTCTGATTGGTCGCGTAGCCAAACATCATTCCTTGATCTCCCGCGCCTATTGCGTCTTCAATCGCCATATCGCCTTCGCGAGCCTCAATCGATTTGTTGACGCCCTGCGCTATATCGGGCGATTGCTCGTCAAGAGAAACCAACACACCAACCGTATCCGCCTCGAAGCCGTAAGCCGAATTGGTATAGCCGATTTCACGAATTGCGCCGCGAATTATTTTGGGAATATCGACGTAGCAGGTTGTAGAAATTTCGCCGACAACGTGAACTTGACCGGTTGTTACCAACGTTTCACAGGCAACGCGCCCCATTGGGTCTCGCTCCAAAATCTCATCTAAGATACTGTCAGAAATTTTGTCCGCAACTTTATCGGGATGTCCCTCCGTCACGGATTCGGATGTAAATAGCATTCTGCGCATTCTTATACCTCGCTTTCAAATATTTTCGGTAAGGTTATCATTTCTAATCTTATGCGTCAACCAAAACTTATCGCGGCGACGACTTCGCCAACGTAAAAAAATTACCCGCCGACTAACCGACGGGCTTTTTATTGCAAAAAAATTTGTTCATGATAAAATGGTCGCGTTATTTAAAGTCATGGACGACTGGTTGAAAATTTAGTGCTTGCGCCATAAACGGCGGGCGGTTGAAACCGAAGCCCTCGAAAGGGGGTGAGAACATGCGCGTGATTAAATTCATCATACGCGTAACGTTGTTGACCGGAGCAATTTTGCTCCTTCTCAGCAAAACGGCCGCCTAAGCCTACCACGCTAGACGACCAAACGCATCTACTCTATTTTTAGAAATATATGAGGGCGAAAACCGCTTTGTCAAGTACACTGCCTCGCACGGACGCGGGGCTTTTTTCTCTGCAAAAAAATTATAATCGCCGCGCAGATAAAAATCAAGTCAATTAGTAAAGAACATGTGCGAAACCGGAGCCGCGATTAACAAACTTATAATTGTGCGCTCAAGGAAGAGGATAAAAAGTTCTGGGAGGTTGACGGGGATTTTCGAGCCGAGAATAAGTCCGCCGACTTCCGACAAATAAATTAACTGCGTGACAGAAATAACTGCTACGATAAATTTCGCCATTGGGCTTGTTATCGTGCCCGCCGCAAGTACTGACGGCGTGAACATGTCCGTAAAGCCAACTATCATTGTTTTGGAAACTTCCACCGCTTGTGGTACGTCTAAAAGTTGCAACAACGGCAGGAACGGCAAGCCCAACGTGTCAAAAATCGTCGTGTGATTCGCCAAAACTAACGCTAAAGTTCCTATGCACATGACGACCGGCAACACGCCAAACCACATGCCCGCCGCGTTTTTAAATGCGCCTTCCATGAACTGTTCAAAGCCGCGATGTTCGCCGACGCGCTCTTTAGCCAACGCAAGCCCGTATTGAAAAGATGTTGTGTAACCTTCGGGAAGACTTTCGCCCATTGCTTTACCTGGTACTAAATATTCGTCCTTCTTCAAGCTAAGCGGCGGGATTCGCGGCAAGATTAACGCGCAGACAATTCCTATCGCGCAGATTAAAAGGTAGTACAGCCCAAAATATTCCATTAAGTCGACCTGCGCCAACACGACGATTGAAAACGTTATCGAGACGGCGGAAAAAGTCGTTGAGATAATCGCCGCCTCGCGCTTTGAATAATAACCGCCTTCATATTGGTTAGCCGTGAGCATAACGCCTAACGTGCCGTCGCCAATCCAAGAGGTAATACAGTCGACAGCGGCGCGACCAGGTATCGTGAACAGCGGACGCATAATTTTAGTAAGCATTGCGCCGATAAATTCCAACAGCCCAAAATCCAAAAGCAACGGCAGTAAAAGACCTGCCAAAAGGAAAATAACGACAAGGACGCTTAGCAAATCGTTTAGTACAAAGCCGCCGTTGTCGGGGCTGGTTATCAAACTTATGACGCCCGCGCCGCCTTCGCCCGATTCAATTCCTAAGTAAGTCAGCCAGATAAAAATCGCACCTAAAATTCTAATCACAACCCAAATTGCCGTTGTGGAAAAAGTGTTGGCGACAATCGGATAAGTTGCAATGAAATTTGGCTTGCCTAAAAAAATTATGCCGAGAATCGCCGACAAAGTGACAATCCCGACGCACAGTACTGGAAGAAATTCGCCAATCGCGTTTGAAATCATATCCGCGATAATCTTGACGACGATTGTCCAGCTCCCGTCATATTGCACGGGAATCATAAACAAAATTATTCCGATGATTGACGGAACTAAAAATCCCGCCAGTGAGCCTTGCTTTTTGCTTTCCATACTAATCTCCTTCAAAAAATTTTTTTGGTAGAATACGGCTAAAGAAAGATAATTTAACCGCACCTTAAAACTTGTGTGCTAAATATTTTGCCACAAGCCGAAAATTTTTACAATATAAATTTTGATAAATGCTAAAGTGTGCTATAATCAGCAGAAATTTTGACAGCAAGGGAGCAAATGATATGCGAAAATTTTTTGTAGCGGTGAGTCTGTGTTTTATTTTAATGTTCGGCGGCGAGGCGGAAGCGGCAGATTATTACAGCGCGATTTATCAAACGGTCAATCGCTACAACGGCAACGAGGTTGAATGCGATTGGATAACGCGAGCTATCCTCTACGCGTCGAGTGAATATCAAGTCGACCCGATTTTGATAACCTCGATAATGGAAGCGGAGAGCAATTTTAATTTTCATGCGACAAGCCCCGTCGGCGCGATTGGCTTAATGCAACTTATGCCGTCGACAGCGGCGAGCTTAGGAGTAAATCCGCACAACCCTCTGGAAAATATCATCGGCGGCACGATTTACATTAAAAATCAGCTGGGGCGTTTCAAAAATTGGGGCGCGTATTCTGTGACGGACGCGGTAGCCGCTTACAACGCTGGACCCGGCGCAGTCGAAAAACATGGCGGCGTTCCAAATTATTCCGAAACCGTTCATTACGTCATAAAAGTTGCCAACAATTACAAAAATCTTTTAAATCTGATTCAATCGTAAGTACAAAAAATCATAAAAAAAAATCCCTTCGCCAAAGACGGAGGAATTTTTTTGCGCATTGCTTTTTATCTTTTGTCGAGTTTCTTAGCTAGCGTGTTGCCTATGAACTGCACCAGTTGAACTAAGACGATTAACACGACGACCGTTGCCAACATGACTTCGGGACGGAACCTTTGATAACCGTAACGAATTGCCAAATCGCCCAGACCGCCGCCGCCTATCGCGCCAGCCATTGCCGATTCTCCAACCAGCGCGATTATTACCGTCGTCAACTGCGAAACTATTCCTGGCATTGCTTCCGGCAACAAAACTTTCGTTATAATCTGCGCGGGCGTTGCGCCCATTGCTTGTGCCGCTTCAACCAAGCCGGACGGAACTTCTTTTAACGACGTCTCCACTTGCCGTCCGATAAAAGGTATTGACGCGATAACAAGCGGAACTATCGCCGCCGTCGTCCCGATTGCCGAGCCGACTAAAAATCTTGTCAACGGTATGATTGCCACCATTAAAATTATAAACGGGATTGAACGCACCGCGTTGACGACCGAGCCGATTGTTTGATTGACAAAAATATTTTCTAAGATTTGTCCTTTAGCGGTCGTGTGAAGTAAGACGCCCAGCGGCACGCCGATTGCCGACGCTATCGCCATTGACACCACAACCATATAAATTGTTTCGCCCAATGCTTTACTTAAAAGCGGAATTATTTCTGCGAACATAGCCAATCACCTCCACCCGAACATCTTCGCCGCCCAAAAAGTTCAGCGCGTTTTGAATTGATTCTTCCGCGCCGCTCAAGCCGATAATGAATCTTCCGAACGGCACGCCGTGAATCTCATCAAGGTTGCCAAAAAGCATTGTGCATTCCACGCCCTTACAACTGCGAATCATTTTAGCTAAAACTGGCTCGTCCGCCCTGTCGCCTAAAAAAATCAGACGCAACAGCAAATGAGAATCGGGCGTCCTGTCCTGCGAAATTTCGTTGCCTCTGAACGCGGCGGGCAAATCATTTGACAACAGCACGCTGATAAATTCCTTAGTGATTCTGTGTTGCGGGTTGGTGAACACGTCAAGCACCGAGCCGCGCTCCGCAATGATGCCGTCGCTGATAACCGCCACCTTGTCGCAAATGTCCTTGATAACTTGCATTTCGTGAGTAATGACGACGACTGTCAACGCAAGTTTTTTGTTAATGTCTTTAATCAGCGCAAGGATAGATTTAGTCGTCTGCGGGTCGAGGGCTGAAGTTGCTTCATCGCAGAGCAAAACTTTTGGGTCGCTAGCTAAAGCGCGAGCAATGCCCACGCGCTGTTTTTGTCCGCCGCTAAGTTGTGACGGATATTGATTAGCTTTGTCGCTAAGCCCGACGAGTTCAAGGAGCGGCGCAACTTTCTTTTTAATTTCGGCGGAATTCATGTTGGAAAGTTTCAGCGGAAAGGCAATGTTATCGTAAACGGTCGCCGAGCTTAGCAAGTTGAAATGTTGAAAAATCATTCCGATATTTTTACGCGCCGTGCGAAGTTCGCTTTCCGTTAAAGTTGTCATGTCCTGCCCGTCAACAAAAACTTTTCCGGCGGTGGGACGTTCAAGCATGTTAATGCAACGGACGAGCGTAGATTTTCCCGCGCCGCTCAAGCCGATTATCCCGTAAATTTCGCCGCGAGCAATTTCCAAATCAATTCCCTTTAGCGCGTGCACTTTGCCCGACGGGCTGTCGTAAACTTTTTCTATACCCAATAATTTTATCAAGGCTTAAACTCCTCTCCGCAAATGATGATACAATGCGCCGAATAAATTTGCGTCATTATGAAATTTACAAGCGACAATTTCCGGACGCGGCAGGTAGATTGGAGATTCCGCGCAGATTTCGTCAATCTTATCTTGTATCGCGTCGATAAAACTTTGCTGGCGACTTATCCCGCCGCCTATCGCAATTCGTTCAGGGTCGAAGAGCATTTGAATATTAAAAATCTTAACCGCAACGGCGTGCGCATATTGATAAAGCGCGTCAAGCATGTCATCATCATTTTCCGCGATCAAATCAAAAATCATTTCGCCTGTAACTTCTTCGGGTGACAATTTCAAAAGCTCCGCGCACCTTTTCTTAAAAAGAACCGCGCTTAAAGCTTCGTGATAAATATTTTTTCCTTTGGGATTTTGGAAAGTGTAAGCAATTTCGCCCGCGCAAAAATGACTGCCGCGATAAAGTTCGCCGTTGCAAATGAACGCGCCGCCAATCGACGTACCAAAGACCACGACAAAACCATTTTTTACATCGGCGAGATTGCCCGCTTTAGCTTCAGCGAGAGCCGCGCAATTTGCATCGTTCTCAACCGTAACGCGCACCCCGCACATATTTTGCAACTCCTCCGCTATGCAGTGCCCATTGCTAAACTTCAAAGCTCCGCTAGAAATGCAAACGCCGCGCTTCACGTCGATAAGTCCAGGCATGGAAAGAGCAATGCCCTCCGCGTCATTCGCGTTAAAAATATTTACAATGGCTTTCAAAAGTTCCTCGTGACTTTCTTTAGGCGTCGGAATTTTATTTTGCGCGGTAAGGTTGAACGAACGCGCCCCCATCATCACGCCGTATTTGATAAAAGTTCCGCCTATATCAATCGCCAAAATTTTTCTCACGGTCAAACCCTCCAAAAAATTTTCCTCAACGATAAGTCAAGCCTAAACCCTTGTCAACAACTCCGCAAAAATTTTTTAACCAAAGTAAAAGGGGAATTATAAACTCTGTTGAAAAGATTATTTACGATTTTTATTCGCGAGGTTGAAGAAAAATTTTTTATGTTGTACAATCGCCTGAGAATTTTTTCAGAAAAGTAATTTTGAACTAATAGGAAAGGTAAGTGAAGCGGGCGTGCTTGAACAAATATTCAGCTCGTCGAATTTTAACTATCTGCCGCGAGCAATCACGGCGGCGACAATTCGACAGGAAGTTATCGCAAACAACTTGGCAAATGTCAATACGCCTAATTTCAGGAAGTCAAACGTAGAATTTGAAGAACTTTTGGCACGAGAAATTTACGGCGAAGAATCGGACGGAAAATTGAAGGTCGCAAGGACGCACGATAAACATTTGCCTTACGCACCACTTGAATTTAGAGCCGAGCCGACCATTGAGACGGACAACTCAACGATTATGCGCGTTGACGATAACAACGTTGATATTGATATTGAGATGGCGTCTTTGGCGAAGAATCAACTTTATTATAACGCGCTTGTTACAGAATTTAGCGGGCATGTCTCAAAATTAAGAACTGCAATAACCAGCAATGGGCAATGATAATTAAGGAGAAATTCTAATGGGACTTTTTATGGGGATTGACGCTTCGGCATCGGGCTTGACTGCTGAGCGATTGAGAATGGACGTT
>Ga0310697_10002399_pt1 | contig 19994 bp, 18 predicted proteins | sample 172DNAGHGlowgp2_FD_203883 | JGI IMG/M metagenome (GOLD analysis project Ga0310697, IMG submission 203883) | Sheep rumen microbial communities from Palmerston North, Manawatu-Wanganui, New Zealand - 1728 DNA GHGlow gp2 (v2) (version 2) | ecosystem: Host-associated > Mammals > Digestive system >... | reverse complement strand
GTCCTCCTCCGCAACGTCCGCGACGATCGCCTGCGGGATGATGCCGAGTAGCGCCATCGGGAACGCGGAGATCACCACGATCAGAATGCCCGGAACGATGCCTCTGAAACCCGGGATCACGCCGATCAGCGCGGTCACGACGTACGCGAGCGCCAGACCCAAAAAGCCCGTGATGACAAGCTTTTTCTTGCCGAACTTTTTAACGAGCCTGGATACGATCGGATAGAAGCACGCCGAAAGCACCGTCATGCCGCCGAGGAAGTACATGGACCACGACGCGTCCAGCTGCATGGAGACCTTGACAAAGAACGGAAGACCGGTCTGGAACAGTGTCAAGGCAATGAAGTACGCAATATCGGACGCAGAGAACTTCAGAAACTCCTTGTTTTTGAAGGTCTTTGCGAGGCTCTTGAACGTATTCGTCTGACTCGGAACGGCGTCGACGAACTCTTTCTCGTTCAGCTTGAACGTTGGAATCAGCATGCAGACGAGCGCGATCGCCGAAAGCACGATAAAGCAGATGCGGTAGCTCCACGCATAATCTTTCACGAAGCCCTGCAAAATGCCTGCGAACACGAACGGCAGGTACGCGATCAGCGTGCCGAAGAAGAACGTCAGCGAGATCGCGGTGGAGATATACATGCGATCCTCCTGCGTCTTGCCGAACTCGGAGATCAGCGCGTTGTACGGCGTGCAGTACATCGTCATAAACAGATAGAAGAGGATCAGCGTGATCAGCACCCACGCGATGTTAATCCAGCTCGTCGTGGTGCCTGCCTGCGGCGCGCAGAACACGAGTACCGCGATCACGGCGAACGGAATCGCCGCGCGCTTCATAAACGGAATGCGGCGTCCTTTCGGGTTTGTACTGCGGTCGCTTAACGACGCGATCCACGGATCGGTGACGGCGTCGAAAATGCGGCAGATGAACGCGATGAGTCCGAGAATGGTCAGAATGCCGAAGATGATGAGACCGGTCGGCAGATAAAACTTCGCGCCCTTGTCGATATCCTGCTGCGTCGGCAGATAGAACGTGACCAGCCACGCGTTGATCAGACCGCCGAGAATCGACCAGCCGAGCTGTCCGATCGCGAAGATCCACATCTCTTTCTTGGTGAGTCTTCTGGTTTTCATGCTGTTTGTTACCCTCCTTGTTTCTCATAAACCCCCTCTCCGCATATGCGGAAAGATCGCTTGGTATCAGTATAAACTATTTTCATGCAAAAACAAAGTGTTTTTTCAGACAGGATGAAAAAAAGCTCCGGCAGACTGCCGGAGCGCAGTGACCCCTTTTCAGGTTTTTTGTTTTATTTTTCTCCAAAGCCTGATGCTCGCACTCGGCGACACCCACCGCACCGGAAGCTTCAGCCGCTCTTTCAGTGGCAGGTCGCGCGCGAACATCAGCGGCAGGATGCGCGCATTGACGCGTTTGCGCATGGCTTTTTTCAGCGCGGGATCGTGTGTTTCGATGCCGACGGCGAGGTTCGAGAGCGCGGATTTGACATGCCCGAGCTCCGCGGCGTGGTACAGGCCCCGATCAAACCCCGCGGCAAGCACCGCGATCCGTTCGCGCGCCGCATACTCGCTCGCGCGCTTTTCGTCATAGGTGCGCAGCGCGCTCGTTTCGCGGTACAGATAATGATAGAGCGGCACGCCGGAGTAGTACGCCGCATACCCTTCAGAGAACACCTGCGCGCACAGCAGAAGGTCCTCGCAGATCGCGATCGACGGATCGAGCCGAAGCCGCGTTTTCCGGAAGATCTCCGCGCGGAACAGTTTGTTCCACAGATACCCGTCGTAGCTTTTGCCCAGATCGGCCGCATGCAAAAACGCTTCGCGCGGCGACAGAAGACCGATCCCCTCCGCGCCGCCTTCCGTGCGTCCGTAGGGATGGTCGTGCACAAACCAGCCGCAGATGCTGACGCCGATCTCCGGATGCTCGAAAAACGGATTCAAAAGCCCTTCGACGTAATCCGGCTCCACCCAGTCGTCCGAATCGACGAACCCGATAAAATCGCCCGTCGCCGCGTCGATCCCGTCGTTGCGCGCGGCGGACACACCGCCGTTCGGCTTGTGAATGACCTTCACCCGCTTGTCGCGCGCCGCGTACGCGTCGCAGACAGCCGGGCAGCCGTCATCGCTGCCGTCGTCCACAAGAAGGATCTCGATCGCGCGGTGCGTCTGAATGAGCAGGCTGTCGAGACAGTTCTTCAGATACGCCTCGGTGCGGTACACCGGCACGATGATGCTGACCCGTGCCGACGCTCTGTCCTGTGCCGTTTGTTCCATCGTCCGTACTCTTTTCATGCGTTTGTTTCAGTATATCAGCGTCGCCGCCGTTTTTCAAGCCGCATACGCCCGAAACGTCCGAAATACGGACGTACAGCGTGTCAAAAACCTTTTGACACGCTGAGCAGGCTGTTGGGAAGGGAGGCAGAATTCGGGTTTTCACGACGGAGCTATACTAAAGTATGCGACCGAGTGAAAACGCGGATAGTTTGCGGCGAAAGAATGAAAAGAAAAGGCAGACTCTGCCTTTTCCTCCGACTGGTATTTCTTTCATAAATCATCGCCGCAAACGGTCTGACCCCTTCTACGACAGCCTGAAACGCCCGAGTTTCGGGCGTATTCTACCGACGGTAGAGCGCGGTTTGTATACTCTATCGCGTAGGATCGCACCGGTAGCGTCGGTTTTTCGGAGGGTAGATTGAACTTGCCGGTTTGGCTGCGTATACTAAACTCGAACCGACGCGGTGCGCGTTCGCGCGCCGCGCAGATGTACGGAGGGAACCATTATGCATTTTGTCGTAGCAACCGATACGTCCGGCAACCTGCCCACCCGCACCGCAAAAGCGCACGATCTGAAAATGATCCCGTTTGCGTACTTTGTCGAGGGCGAGCGCCGCACCTGTCTCGATACCGACGCCTTTGACGGCGACGCGTTCTACGCGCTTTTGAAGAATACCGCGGTCACCACGACCCAGATCAACCCGAGCGAATACGCGGACTTTTTCGAGCCGTTCCTAAAGGACGGCAAGGACGTCGTATACGTAAGCATGTCGTCGGGTATCAGCGGCTCGTGCCAATCGGCGACCATCGGCGCCGAGTTGCTCAAGGAAAAATACCCCGACCGCACGGTCGAGATCGTCGATACGCTCGGCGCGTCGCTCGGGGAGGGACTTGTAGCAATCAAGGCGGCCAAACTGCGCGACGCGGGCGTCGGAGTGCAGGAAGCGGCAAAGCGGCTTCGCGCGTTGTCGGACCGCATGTTCAACGTGTTCACGGTCAACGATCTGATGTTTTTGCGCCGCGGCGGGAGGCTATCGAACCTGTCCGCGATTCTCGGCACGGTGCTCGGAATCAAGCCGATCTTAAAGGGCGGCACAGACGGACGCATCTCCGCGTTTGCCGAGGTGCAGGGACGCAAGCGCTCGATCAAGGCGCTCGCCGCGCAATACGAGCGGCACGTGGTGAACGCGTCCGAGCAGACCGTCGGCATCGCGCACGCGGCCTGCCGCGAGGACGCGGAGCTTCTGATCAGGCTGATCAACGAAAGCACCTGTCCGCCGAAGGACATCCTGCTGGTCGATTACGAGCCGGTCACCGGTTCGCACGTCGGTCCGGGCGCGCTCGCGCTGTTTTTCGAAAGCGCCGACGGCATCCGCGCAATCGACGGTCTCGACTGGACCGGCGAAAAGCAGCCTCGTCCCGTCAACACGCCGAAGATCCGTTCCGTCAGGGCGGTACACGGGGCGTAACGCTTCGGCGAAAAACAGGTTTTTCGCCGTGATCCGCTGCGGCGGGATTCTGCGCTTCCGCCTAAAACCGTTCGGTTTTGCGAGCGGCGGAAGCGAAAGGAGTCAAACGCGCCGCACATGTCGCTGCATTTGACGGATTACATCAAACAAATGAACTGCTGTTCAAAAAAAGACCGGACACCCGGTCTTTTACTCGTTTAACTGTTTTCTCCGTTCCTTCCACGACGGCATGTACTGATTCAGAATCGCCTTGAAGTCCGGCCCGTGACCGCGGACTTTGAGGTGCGCCAGCTCGTGAAGGATCACGTATTCGAGGCACGGCAGCGGGTACTTTACAAGCTGCAGGTTCAGCGTGATCCTGCCTGTCGCCGTGTTGCAGCTGCCCCAGCGCGACGTCATGTCGCGCACCGTCCATGCGCTCGGTTCAAGTCCCGTCCTTTGGACCCACAGCGGCAGCGCGTGCTCGATCTCGGTTTTCAGCCGCTCGCGGTACCACGCGTTCAGCAGCGCTTTTCGGCGGCTCGCGTCCGCGTCCGTTTTCAGCGAGAGCACGACGCATCCGTCTTCGAGCGTGACGCCGTTCTTCTTCTGATGTTCCTTTACGATGAGCGGATAGACCGTACCGAACAGCCGGACCGTTTCGCCGGTCTCAAAGCGCTTCGGTTCGTTCGCGGATTGTTGACGGATCGCGCTCTGATGCGTCCGGATCCAGTCCGCGCGTTCCGAAAGAAACCCTAAAATCAACGCTTCGGGAAACAGCCGCGGCGCCGTCACACGCACCGCGCCGTCGGGCGGCAGCACGGTTACGCACACGGTTTTCACGCGCTTACGGATCAGCGTCGCTTCGATCCCCTTAACCCGGATCGTCTTTTCGGCGTTCATCTTACGATGCCAAGCGTTTGCGCCGGAACAGGCGTTCGAGCGCGCGCACCGCGTAAACGAGCAGTCCCAGGACCAGGAAGATGTAGTAGGTCAAAAACCGCCAGATCAGCATGGCCCAGAAGAGGCCGGACGTATCGAGCTGGTTGAACAGCAGGTAGAACGAGCCTTCCGCCGCGCCGGCGTTGCCGGGCGTGGGGATGATCGTGACCGAGAAATAGACGTACACGCACATGGACAGCGACTGGATAAACCCGAGCTGTCCGCCGAACATCCTGACCACAAAGTACGGAATGGCGCAGATCGCCGCCTGATACAGCACCGAAAACACGAACAGCGCGACCAGAAGGACCGGGCTCTTTGCGATGGTTTTCAGGCTGTCGGAGTAGCGCAGAAGCGCGTTTTCGGCTTTCTCCGCCGTGCGCGCGGGATGCTTGACAAGCCTTAGCTTTGCGCCGATCTTTACGAAGAACCCGACGATCTTTGCCGACGCCGCGGGCGAGATCGCGGAAAGCACGATCATGATCGGCACGAGCATGTAGGCGACCAGTCCGACGTAGGCGGCGATCCGGATCGCGACCGAATCGACCGCGCCGTTGTTGAACAGAAACACCGGGATCGCGATCAGCACGAACCCGAACTGCATCGTCACAAACGACGCCAAAGGCATCGCCGAAGCCGCGCCCTGCGAATATCCCTTGGCGTGCAGGTTCCAGATCTGGAACGGCTGTCCGCCCGCGCCCGAGGGCGTGATGTAATCGTAATACTTGCCGAGGATCATCGTTTCAAGCGCGGCGCGCAGCGAAACGCGCTCGCCGAGCCGGTGCATCATCATCAGAAACTTGATCGTCTCCGCCGCGATCGCGAGCGCAAGACAGCCGATCGCGCACAGCAGGAACAGGAGATTCTTTCCGGAGAACGGCGCGCTGGTGATCGGCGGCGCGTCCTTTGAAAAATCGTTGCGCGCGGTAAAGAACAGCACAATCGCGTTGAGTATGACAAACGCGATCGCGCCGACGATCCGCAAAATCTTTTTGCGCTTTGCTTTTTCGGGATTCGATTGTTCCTCCGTCTCGATCGGATCGAGCCGTTTCGTTTTCTCTTCCAAACGCGGCGTTCCTTTCTTTTGCACGGCAAACAGTTAAATTGATTATAGCATAACCGCTGCTTCGAATCAAGCGCGGCGGATTGAGACCCGTGTCGGGAATCCGAAAAAAATTCTCGGCAATCGGACAAAACTATGCTATACTGCAGATAGACATACCGCATCCGGCGGCAACTCTTCGAAAACGGAGGCAAGACAATGAACGGAGATTTTACGCTTTATACCCCGACAAGAGTCGTGTTCGGACACGACGCGGAACGGCAGGCGGGCGCGCTCGTACGCGCGGCGGGCGGCACGCGGGTTCTGATCCACTACGGCGGACAGAGCGCCGTGCGTTCGGGACTTTTACAGCGTGTAACAGAGTCGCTCGACGCGGCGGGGCTCTTTCACGTTTCGCTCGGCGGCGTGGTGCCGAACCCGCGGCTGGAAAAGGTCTATGAGGGCGTCGCGCTCTGCAAAGAGAACGGCGTGGACTTCCTGCTTGCGGTCGGCGGCGGCAGCGTGATCGACTCCGCCAAAGCGATCGCCTACGCGCTTGCGGAACCCGAATACGACGTGAAGGAGCTCTATGAGCATACCCGAACGCCCAAGGCGTGCTTTCCGATCGGCGCGGTGCTCACCATCGCCGCGTCCGGCAGCGAGATGAGCGACAGCAGCGTCATTTCCTATGAAGATAAAAAGCGCGGCTGCAACTCCGATCTGTGCCGGCCGAAGTTCGCGATCATGAACCCGGCGCTCACGGCAACGCTGCCGGCATATCAGACCGCGGCGGGCTGCACAGATATCCTGATGCACACGCTGGAGCGCTACTTCGTCAACGGAAACCGCATGGAACTCACCGATGCGATCGCCGAGGGGCTTTTGCGCACGGTCATGAAATACGCGCTCGTGCTGCGCGACGATCCCGAAAACTACGCGGCGCACGCGGAGGTCATGTGGGCGGGATCGCTTTCGCACAACGGTCTGACCGGCTGCGGCAACGACGCGGGCGACTGGTCCTGCCACCGGCTCGAGCACGAGCTCGGCGCGATGTACGACGTGACGCACGGCGCGGGGCTCGCCGCCGTCTGGGGCAGCTGGGCGCGCTACGTGTACAAGAACTGCCTTCCCCGCTTCGTCCGCTTTGCAGAAACCGTCATGCAGGTCACGCCCGGCGCGACCGATGAGGAGACGGCTTTAAAAGGCATCGCCGCGCTGGAAGCGTTCTTCCGTTCGATCGGCATGCCGACGAACCTCAAGGAGCTCGGCGTTTCGCCCTCGGAACAAGACATCCTGCTTCTTGCGCACAACTGCGCGATCGCCGTCGGCGGCAGAATCGGCAGCGCAATGGTGCTGCACGAGGAGGATATGGCAAACATTTTCCGCATGGCGAACAAATGATTCCAAAAGCATCGTCCCCGGGGTGACCCGGGGGCGTTTTTTATTCTGCAAGGATCGCCTTGATTTCATCGAGCGTTTTCACGAACCGGATGCGCGAGAGCGTCTCTTTTGCCGCAAGACCCGTTTCGACCGCGTGCAGAAGCTGCGTCTTCAGGCCCGTATAGTAGCCGTTAAGATCGTACAGCATGCACGGCGCGTCAAGCTGCCCCAACGCGACCTTTGACAGGACCTCCGTGATCTCCTCGAGCGTGCCGAACCCGCCCGCAAACGCAAGGAACGCGTCGCCGAGCGCGATCATCTTCGCCTTGCGCGAGGCCATGTCGTCGGTGACGATCAGCTCGGTCAGCTTGTCATGGGCGCGTCCCTCGTCGACGAAAAACCGCGGCATGACGCCGATCACGTGCCCGCCCGCTTGTAAAACGCTGTCCGCGAGCGCACGCATCAGTCCGAACCGCGCGCCGCCGTACACGAGCGTGTGTCCGCTTTTTCCGATCCAACCGCCGAGTTCGTTAACCGCCGTCAAAAGCCCCGGCTCGTTTCCGGGATTGGACCCGAGATATACCGTAATGCGCATTGCGATTCCCTTTCCTAAACGACTACTTCGTACGCGTCCGCGCCGGACACATAGCGCTCAAGTTCGTGCGGATCGAAGATGCCGCGGTCGGTCACGACGCCCGTCACAAGCTCCGGCGGCGTGACGTCAAACGCCGGATAATACCCCTTCACGCCGTCGCGCGCCGTTTTCACGCCCATCGCCTCCAGCACGAACGCCGGATCGCGCAGTTCGATGTTCACATCGTTCGCCGTCGCGTGCATCCGGTCCGGCGCGCCGGTCACGTAGTACGGAACGCCGAGGTACTTCGCCGCGATCGCGATCTGGAACGTCCCCACCTTATTGATCACGCTGCCGTCCATACAGATCGCGTCGGCCGCGGAGGTGAACACGTCCACGCCCTCGTTCTGCATCACGAACGCCGGCATGTTGTCGGTGATGACCGTCACGTCAAATCCCATTTCGTAACAGACCGTCGCGGTCAGCCGCGCGCCCTGAAAATACGGCCGCGTTTCGGGACAGAAGATGCGAAGCCGCTTGCCCCTTGCTTTCGCTTCCTTGAGCATCATGCCCACGATCGTTTCCGCAAAGCACTGCGTCAGGATCGTCCCGTTTTCGGGAAAGCGGTCGACAAGATGCGTTGCGATCTTCGCAATCTTTCGGTAGCGCGCGTTGTTCACCTCGATCGCGCGTCGCTTGATCGTCTCCCAAACCGGCGCGCCGCCTGCCCACGCGTCCTCCGCGGCGTCCAGCATCAGCCGGCAGATGCGCTCCATGCGCTTTGCGGTCGTCGGACGCGCGTGAGCGATGCAGTCCGCCGCTTCCGTCAGAAACGCGCGCTGTTCCGCTTCGCTTTTTTTGCGGCACTCATACGCCGCAAGCGCCATGCCCATCGCCGCCGCGGTGTACGGTCCCGCGCTTTGGGTCACCATGTCCCGGATCGCGTCGCGCACTTCCTCGTGTCGCGTGCAGGTCACAAATTCGATCCTGCGCGGATAACAGCGGCGATCGAGGATGCGCACCGCGCCGTTTTCGTACCACGCGATGTTCTCATACCGCAGCAGAAACGCCAGGTCTTTGTCGGGTCTGTCCATCGTTCGTTCCCCTTCCGTTCTTTGCCTTGATTATAAGACCGTTTTGCGCTCCTGTCCAACGGTTTTACAAAATAATCTCTTGCGCCGCGCAACCTTTTTCGGTACAATACAGTATATCCATTGAATCGAATCCCGAAAGGAGACAATGTTATGAAAAAATGGATTACCATCGCGCTTTGCGCGCTGATGATCGTCGCTTCGACGGCGTGCATCAGCGGAATCAAGATCGACACGGACGAGCTCAAGGAAGAACTGAACGAGCTTCTCGACGACGTCAAGGATGAGCTCCCCGAAGTCGTTCCGGAGATCGGCGTCGACGACGTGATCGGCGACCTTCCCGACGTGCTCGCCGGCGGATGGCAGGTCGCGCCGGACTTTGCGCCGACCGACGAACAGAAGGCGCTCTTTGAAAAGGGTCTCGAAGGACTGGTCGGCGCGAACTACGTCCCGATCGCGCTTCTCGGCACCCAGGTCGTCGCGGGCACAAATTACTGCTTCCTTGCGCAGACGACGCCCGTCGTTCCCGACGCGAACCCCGTCTATACGCTCGTGTTCCTCTATCAGGACCTCGAAGGAAACGTGCAGCTTATGAACGTCGCGGACCTGCCGATCGTTCCGAATGAGGACGGCACGCTCTCCGCGCCCGGCGAAACGCTGATGGGCGGCTGGAGCTATGCCCAATCGTATGAGATCACCGACGAGCTTTCGGATTGTTTCAACCGGGCGCTCGAAGGCACGCTCGGCTCGAACTTCACCGCGATCGCGCAGCTCGGCACCCAGATCGTTTCCGGCACCAACCGCTGCATCCTCGCAGAGGTCACGCCGGTCGTGCCCGATCCGCAGCCGCACTACGCGCTCGTGTACCTCTATGAGAACCTCGAGGGCGGCGCGGAGCTTTTGAACATCATCGACTTTGACTTCGGCGCGCTCTGCACCTACGGAGAGTAAAAGGCTGTCGAGAATGGTATCAGAAGCCGCGTTCTTCGTGCGGAGCTATACGAACGTATGCGAACGTGCGAAAACGCGGCTGATTTTGTAGCAAATGATAGAAGGAAAGGGCGTTTTTTCGCCCTTTCTTCGTACAAGGATTCGTTTTTTTCTTTGCCGCAAAATGATCTGATGCCGTTATCGACAGCCTTATTGGTACGGACGCCCGTACAGAACGATTCTGAAACTATCCGTCTCGCCCATGTCCCGCACGCTCACGCAGCCGGTATCGCTGGATGCGTCGATGATCTGTCCGTCGCCGACGTAAATGCCGACATGATGAATCTCGCGCCAGCGGTCGCATCCCGCACAGCCCTTGCTGTCCCAGAACACGAGATCGCCCGGCCGCAGTTCGGACGCGTCCAGATCGAGATGGCGGTCATAGCAGTACTTCGCCTGTCCCGCGGCGTTCCGGTACAGCGTTTTGCCGAGTTTCGGGTCCGCCTCGCGGATCGCCCAGTAAACGAGACCCGAGCAATCGAACTCGTCGTCGCCCTTGGCGCCCCAGACATAGGTGCAGCCGCGCTTTGACATCGCCGCTTCCACCACTGCCTTGCCGATCTCCTCGGCGCTGCGGCGCGACGCGTCGACTTTTTCGCCGTACCCCTCGGTCGGCTCGTTGAGCGGTTTTGCGTACAGCGTGCTCTTCTGCTCGATCGCAAAACCCGCTTCCGGCTTGTCCGCCTGCGCGACGGATTCACGCCGTGCCGGCTTCACCGAATCGACGCGCAGTACGCGCCCCGTCAGAGCGAACGGTTCATGCGGCTGTCCGGCGTCGCCGTTTTCGGCGGCTGCGCCCAGGACAAACAGCATGCAAAGCAGGACGGCACACAGCGAAAGAATTCGCATTTTTGCGTTACGTTTCGTTTCATATTCACCATCCTTTCCGCCGCATGCCCCTGCAGCCTTTTATATATCATATCAGATTGTTTTCAGAAAAGCAAGACCGAATTTGACGAAATTTCCGCTTTTTTTCGGCCCTGCGCAGACGGCGCAAAACCCCGTCCGTCTATTATTCGATTCCGGTCAGATCGAAGCGTAAAAGCCACGCGGTCGCGGTCTCGCTGACCTCCCGCAAGCAGTCCTCGTCAAACGGCGTTTTGAGATCGGCGTGCTTTAAAAGCTCCACGAACGTGCGGCTGCCGCCCTGCTTCGTGTACGCCATATAGTGCTTCCACGCGTTGTCGGGATCGTTTTGGATCATCGCCCAGAACTCCAGCGAAACGGTCTGCGCCAGGCAGTAGTCGATGTAGTAGAACGGGACCTCGTAGATGTGCGACTGCCGCTGCCAGCCCTCGCCCTCCGAATAGAACGGGATCTCGCCGTCCAGCCTGAGCCACGGCTGATAGATGCCCAACAGCCGCTTCCATGCCGCATGGCGCTCTTTCGGCGTCATGTCCGGATGCTCATACACGATGTGCTGGTAGTGATCGACCATCGTGCCGTAGGGGAGGAACGTCAGCGCGCTCGCAAGATGGCTGTAGCGGAACTTGTTCGCGTCCGCGCCGAAAAAGCCGTCCGCGTTCTTCCAGCCGAAGAACTCCATGCTCATCGAATGCACCTCGCACGCCTCCGCGCTCGGACCCGCATACTCGAGCGGAACGCGCTTGCGGTTCATCCAGTAGGCGAACGCATGTCCCGCCTCGTGCGTGACGACCTCGACGTCGCCCTGCGTGCCGTTGAAGTTCGCGAAAATGAACGGGCGCTCATACAGCGAAAGCTCGGTGCAGTAGCCGCCGCCCTCCTTGCCCTCGGTGGAAAGCACGTCCAAAAGCTCCTCGTCGAGCATCGTGCGGAAGAACTCGCTCGTTTCGGGCGAAAGCGCGTCGTAAAACGCTTTGCCCTGCATGAGGATGTCGTCCGCCGTGCCCGCGGGACGCGGGTTGCCGCTTCGAAAGCTCAGCGCGGCGTCGGCAAACGACAGCGGGTATTCTTTTCCGAGCCGTTTCGCCTGTTCGCGCATGATGGAATCCGCGATCGGCACGATGTATTTCTGCACCGCGGCGCGGAACCGCTCGACGTCCTCCTTGGTATAGCAGTTGCGCTGCATGCGATAATACCCGAGCTGCGTGTAGTCGCCGTACCCGAGCTTTTTGCCCATCGCGTCGCGCAGATGAACGAGCTCGTCATAGATCGCGTCGAGCCGCGGCTGGTTCTCCTTGTACCACGCGCCCTCCGCCTTCCATGCGGCAAGGCGCTTCCGGTCGTCGAGGTCGGTCTTGAACGGGGTCATCTGCGAGAGCGTATACACGCCGCCCTCGAACGGGATCTGCGCCGAGGCGATCAGCTTGTCGTACTCGGTCACAAGCTCGTTCTCCTTCTGCATGTCCTCGATGATCGCGGGCGAGAACGTCTTTTTCTGCATCTCGGCGTTTCGGAACAGCAGATCGCCGTACTCCGCTTCAAAGTCCTTGCGGAACGGCGACGCGAGCATCGCTTCGAGCCACGCCTGCTCGTATTCCTCGATCTCCGGTCCGATCTCGTCCCAGAATGCCTTCTCGCCGTCGTAAAACGCGTCGCGCGTGTCGATCGAATGACGGACGTACGCCAGCGTGCCCATGGTGCCCACGGACCTTTCCAGCTCTTCCTTTTCCAGGAAGACCGCCTTTGCTTCCGCGTAGCTCTTTGCGTTTTTGAGCTGTTCGGTCCGGTCCGAAAGCGCCTGTTTCATCGCATCGGGATCGGGTCTTTTGTACGGCATTTCGGAAAATTTCATATGGTTCTCCTTTCAGATATCGCGCCGCATGTCCGGCGCATGCTCAACAGAGAAATGATATCACATCCGCGGCCCGGTTTCAATCGGAAAACCGAAGGATATTGATGCCGGTTTCCGGATCGGGACTGCGGTCGACCGCGCCCGGAAGAATGCGCATCACCAGTTCGCAGGTCAGCGATACGACCGCGCGGTTCAAATGCCCGCCGAATACCTCGCACTGCCGGTTGCCCGCGCTCATGTGCAGATGTTGATAGAACGCGCCGTCCTTTTCGGTGATCGTACCGGTCAGCGATACGATCTCGAACGCGCCGGTAAAGCGGTGCGTTTCGTACTGTCTTTTCGCCGCGTCGTATACGCCGACCGTGAAATCGTCCACGCCGCCCAGCGCCTCCACGCTCGCAAGCCGGACGTGCTCCTTTTCCGCCACGATACGCACCTGCTCAATGATCTCCTCGCCGCGGTCGATGCGCACGAGCAGGGTATCCTGAAATCTTCGATAGTCCATCACTGTGCTCCTTCCAAAGATGTTTTTGCAAGGTTCAGTATATCACAATTCTCCGCTTTGCAAAAGAGCGTATGCGCTCGGGTTTTCGTCTGTTTTCCGTGTTCCGAACGGCCTGAAACGCCCTTTTTGTCGGCATTCCGCGTGTTTTTTGAATTCTTAACATAATATGAAAATTGCTTGACGGCATGGACGAAAGGGAATACAATAACGGAGTAAGGAGCTCTGCTTTGCATGCGCTGAGTGCCGGAAGATCCGGCAGCGGGAGAACCGAATTTGGGGTGCATACGCCTTGGCGTTAGGAGACTTCCCTCTCCGAACCCGTCAGCTAATCTCGTAAGCGTTGGGAAGAAATACGGCTGTGTTTTGAGATGTGTTTTACACCTCTCTGTTTGGGTATTCCAAACAGCGCCGACGCCTTCCCGCATAACGAGGGAAGGCGTTATTATTTTAAAAGAAAGGAAGACGAACGATGAACTGGCAGCAACTGCTTTCGGAAAACCTGACGACGGCGGATGAACTGCGTGCGCCGTTGAACCTCACGCAAGGCGAATACGAATCCATTCGTGCGGAGATTGCGCGCTTCCCCATGTCCGTCACCAAATACTATTTTTCTCTGATTGATCCGACCGACCAAAACGATCCGATCCGCAGAATGGCGATCCCGACCGGAAAGACCGTTTCCATGGACGGCGCGCTGGACACGAGCGGCGAGCACAGCAATACGAAGCTGAAAGGCGTGCAGCACAAGTATCGGCAAACGATTCTGGTTCTGATTTCCAAAGACTGCGCGATGTTCTGCCGGCACTGCTTCCGGCGGCGGCTCGTCGGCAAATCAATGGAGGAAGTCGCCGAGAACGTTTCGGACGTGACGGCATATATCCGCGCGCATCCCGAAGTCAACAACGTCCTTCTGAGCGGCGGCGACCCGTTTCTGCTGCCCACGAACAAGCTTGAAGCCTGGCTCGAACCGCTGTCCGCTCTGCCCGAGCTCGATTTCATCCGCTTCGGCACGCGTACGCCGGTCACGTTTCCGCAGCGCATCCTGACCGATCCGTCGCTTGTCGATCTGCTGTCGGCTTACGTGCAAAAGAAGCAGCTGTACGCGGTGACGCACTTCAATCATCCCAGAGAAATCACGCCGGAATCGACCGCCGCGATCCGCGCGCTGCAAAAAGCGGGCGTCATGATAAAAAACCAGACCGTGCTGCTGCGCGGAATCAACGACGACGCCCAAACGCTTGCCGCGCTGCTTAGGGGCATTACCGCACTCGGCGTCACGCAGCATTACATCTTTCAATGCCGCCCGGTACAGGGTGTGAAATCGATCTTTCAGGTTCCGATCCGAACGGGGACCAAAATCGTGCAGACAGCGCTTGCCGAGCAGAACGGGCTCGGCAAAGCGGACTACACCATGTCGCACGTGACCGGCAAGATCCGCATCCTCGGCGAATCCGGCGGCGAAACGATCTTCCAGTACAAAACGGCAAAGGACCCGCAAAACATCGGGCGCATCTTCACCCTGCCGCTGACCGATACGGACACGTGGCTGAACGATTCCCTTCCCATATAAAATCTGTACAATCGCGGCTCCGTGCGATATAATGGTAAAAATCATTCCGATCAATGGGAGGCGCAAAATGGAGACGGCTCAAAGGCGGCAGCGCGGCGTCGTTCGACGTGCTGAACAAGGATGTTGCGTTCTCGGGCATGCCCGTGCCGCCGTGCGCGGCGGCTTTGCAAGCTTCCCGGGCGGTGAATGAGCCGATGCGACCGTCTTTGCTCTATCACAACGAACTGCCCGCGTTTATCCGCGCCTGTTTAGAAACGCCCTGCATGCAGCGGCTTCGCGGGATCGGCATGAACTGCGGATGTGAATACACGTCCTTTTCGCGATTCCAAGGATTGCAGTCGTATACGCGCTTCGATCACAGCGTCGGCGTCGCGCTGATCGTGTGGCATTTCACGCACGACGAGAAGCAGGCGCTTGCGGGGCTTTTGCACGACGTCGCCTCGCCGGTGTTCGCGCACGTCGTGGATTTTTTGCGCGGGGATTACCTTGTGCAGGAATCGACCGAGGACGGCACCGAAGCGATCATCGCGCGCGATTTTGCGCTGCAGCGGCTTTTACGCGCGCACGGACTCTGTACCGCGGACGTATGCGACTATCACCGATACCCGATCGCGGACAATGATTCGCCGAGGCTTTCTGCGGATCGGCTTGAGTACACGCTCGGAAATCTCAAAAACTACCGCATCCGCGCAGAATCCGATCGTTCGGCGTACTACAGCGATCTCGTCGTCACGACCGCGGAGGACGGAAAGCCCGAGCTTGCGTTTTCTGCGGCGGAAACGGCGGCGGCGTTTACGGAGGCGGCGCTCGTCTGCTCGAAGATCTACGTGTCAGACGAGGACCGCTACGCCATGCAGGCGCTGTCCGAGCTGTTGAAAACCGCGCTCGAACGCGGCGTGCTTACCGAACCCGACCTCATCTCGACCGAGCCTGCCGTCATTTCCAAGCTGCAAAGCGACGCCGAATCGGACCGGCTGTGGCGCGCGTTCTGCGCCATGAACACGATCCGTCGTGCCGACGCGCCGCAAAGCGCGGGCGCATGGCGGCAGATCCCCGCAAAAAAGCGGTACATCGATCCGCTGATCGCGGGCGCGGGCCGCGTGAGCGAACAATTCCCGGCGATTCGCGCAGCGATCGACGCGTTTTGCGCCGAGCCGCAGAACGAATGGCTTTTGGGACTTTCATAATCAAGAAGGAGGAACACCATGGATCCGAACATCACAAAACGCAATGAACTGCTCAAAGACAAGGTCATCAAGGGACTGCAGTCGCGCAACATGACCGGGTATTACGCCAAAGACCGCGAGGAAGCGAAGCGCATCGCGCTGTCGCTGATCCCGAACGGCGCGTCGGTCACAATGGGCGGCGCTATGAGCGCGCATGAGATCGGACTGGTCGACGCGCTCAAGAGCGGCGACTACCGCTTTATCGATCGCGACACGATCGCCGACAAGCGCGCCGCCATGCTCGCGGCCTACGACGCGGACTTCTTCCTTTCGGGCGTCAACGCCATGACCGAGGACGGCGTGCTCGTCAACATCGACGGCAACGCCAACCGCGTTTCCTGCATCGCGCAGGGTCCGAAGCATGTTTTGTTCATCGTCGGCATGAATAAGATCACGCCCGACGTCGACAGCGCCGTCAAGCGCGCGCGCAACGTCGCCGCGCCGGTCAACGCGCAGCGGTTCGGTCTCTCCACGCCGTGCGCAAAGACCGGTTCGTGCGCAAACTGCAAGTCGCCCGACACGATCTGCTGTCAGGTGCTTGTCACGCGGTACTCGCGGCACGAAGGGCGCATCCACGTGATCCTCGTCAACGACACGCTCGGCTTCTGAGAAGGAACGCTTATGTCTTTGGAACGCGCTACGATTGATTTAACCGAAAAAGGCTTTCGGGATCGCATCATCATCCCCGATCACAGCAGCGCCACGGTCGCGGAGGCCGCGCAAGCGCTCGGGTGCGAGCCGGGCATGATCGCAAAGACGCTGTCGTTTCTGCAGGGCGATCGGCCCGTGCTGATCCTTGCGGAGGGGACCGCGCGCATCGACAACGCAAAGTATAAGGCACGGTTTTCCTGCAAGGCGAAGATGATCCCGCCGGAGCGGGTCGAAGCGCTGATCGGGCATGCGGTCGGCGGCGTCTGTCCGTTCGGCGTCAACGACGGCGTCGCCGTCTATCTCGACGTAAGCCTCAAACTGCACGAAACCGTCTATCCCGCAGCCGGCACCGACCACAGCGCGGTGCGGCTGTCGATTGCCGATCTTGAACGCGCCTGCCCGACCGCCGAATGGATCGACGTGTGCCGGGTGTGACCGGTTCGCCATTCGATTGTTCAGGCGCAAAGAATCCGCAGGGTTTCCCTGCGGATTCTTTTTTTGAAATCAAAACAGCGATTTGAGGACGCTGCCGCAATCGCCGTCCAGACAGACGGACCGGTCTCGGATCTGTTCGGGGCAGACCGCCTCGTCAAAGTTCAGACAGGCATAGACCGCGTTGGGATTTTCCGCCGTCATCGCCCAGAACGGGTACTTGATGATCATCGGCGTATTGCCGCCCACGCCGATCTCCCAGAACAGCACGTGCTGCCCCTTGTGCGCCTCCAGATATGCGGCATATCGGTCCGCCGCGTCGTGCCAGCCCGCGTCCTCCACAAAGGTGTCGTCCGAACGCAGGTTCATCGTCACGGGCCCGCCGTCGTCCGGACAGGTCGGGATCAGCTCGCGCGGGATCTTTGTGGAAAGCAGCCGGTCCTTCGGCACCTGAAACACGCCGTTCTCATCCGGCACGAACCGCTGCGCCGCCATCGCCCGAATGACCCAGTCGCGGTTGTCGTACGTCTTTTGAATCCGGCCTTTGGTGGGCTGGAACAGTCCGTAATCGCCCTGCGTATAGAACAGGCGGCGTTTGTCAAAGCCGGCGCGCCGGAACTGATGGTCCACGTTGGTCGTGATCACAAAGCAGTCCCTGTCCTTTACAAGCGTCAGCAGATCGCGATAGACCGGCTTCGGCGCGTCGATGTAACGGTTGTAATAAATGTGCCGCGCCCACCACGCCCAGCGCGTCTGCGCGTCGGGAAACGGATAAAACCCACCCGAATACATATCCCGGATGCCGAAGCGATCCCGGAAATCAAAGAAGTACCGGTCGAACCGCTCCCCGCTGTACGTGAGTCCCGCCGCCGTCGACAACCCCGCGCCCGCGCCGATCACGATGGCGTCCGCGGTTTCGATCTCGTGCTTCAGCCGCAAGAGGTTCTCTTCGCGGCTGCCCGTGTCGTCGGTCAGTCCGCCGCGCAGTCTGCGCACGAACAGGATCCCCTTTTGCAGCGTTTGCGTGTAATCCGGTTTCTGCTTATCTGAAAATGCGTTCATAAATCTCCCTGTCCCGATCGGTAAATACGTTGAAGATAATGCGATCCATTCCTCCGTCGTGCGCGTTCAGCCAGTCCTTCACGGTCTTTACCGCGATCTCGGCCGCGCGCTCCGGCGGAAAGCGAAAGACGCCCGTGGAAATGCAGCAGAACGCAACCGTCCGAAGCCCGTTTTCTGCGCACAGATCGAGCACGTTCGTATAGCAATTCGCAAGCTCCCGTTCCCGCTCCGCCGTGAGCCGCCCCGAAACGATCGGCCCGACGACGTGGATCACCTTCTTTGCCGGAAGGTTGTAGCCGTCGGTCAGCATCGGAACCGCCGTCGGCTGTTCGTAGTCCGGACCGTACCGTTCCCGAAGAAGCGTCATCTGCCGGTCGCACGCCGCGCGAAGCTGAACGCCCGCAAACGTATGGATGCAGTTGTCGATGCAGGTATGCATGGGTACGAAGCACCCGAGCATCTGCGCATTCGCCGCGTTCACGATCGCGTCCACGGCGAGCCTTGTGATATCGCCCTGCCACACGGACAGGATGCCGTCTCTTATGGGAATCTCCGCCGGCGTTATAATCCCTTTTTCCGCGGCGCGCGCGCGCAGGTATTCATCCTGCAGCCGCAGCGTTTCCGCAGGCAGGGGCCCCGGCATGCGGATATTCATCAGCGAGCGCAAAAGCCGCTGCTTGCCTTCCGTGTCGCTCGGCGTTCTCAGCGTCCTGTATGCGCCCGAGTCCGCCTTGAACGCCTCCACAAGCGCGCTCAGCCGCTGCTCCTGTTCCGTTTGCTTACGCATTCCTTCTCTCCTTTTCCCAAAACCCGCCGCACGGTCGTGCTTTCCGGACGTCCGGCCGACTCCCTTTTATCATAAGCCAAAGCAGCCCCGCCCGCAAGGGGGATGTGCGGGCGGTGTGAAGGGATTGGGTCAATGATTCAGGAAAAGGCCTGCATTATATATTTTTGTTTGAAAGATTTGTAGATTTTTTCTGCTTAATGTTGTTATAATTGTAATGACAACATAATAGGAGGGGTATGGAAACATTATGAAGCAGGTTTTTGAATCGGATCAGATCAGCTTTGTTGAGGTGTCAGAATGTCTGGTAAACGACTATCTCATCATGGTAAATGATGATGAACACGTCGGAAAATATATCCATGGACGTATCGGCGGCGCTTCGGAATCATACACCGTGGAGCAGGAATACGAATGGATCAGAAAAACGCTGGAATCAAAAGCTGAGGTCTTTTCCATGCTGGAGAAGAGAAGCGGAGCATTTATAGGAAACATAGAGCTGATGAATCCGAACAACTATGATGCAGAACTCGGGATTGCTCTAACAGCCGCGAAGCAGGATATGGGATATGGAACGGAGGCGGTCTCCGCTATGGTCGATTACGGGTTTCACACGCTCGGGTTGAAAAGAGTGTTTTTAAGAACAAATCATGATAATGCAAGGGCAATCCATGTTTACAAGAAGTGTGGATTTCAGGAATATGATCGTACAGATCAGCATATCTGTATGGAAATAAAACGATAAATTCCGGTTTGACTAAGACGACAGAGTGGTTGGAAGAGAAAAAGATCATAATTCAGGAAGGTGAAGCGACATGAAGAAACTGTTTACTGCTATAAGAGCATCTGACCTTGAATTGGTAAGGCAAATCATTGAAAAGAAACCTGAACTGGTAAATTGTGTGGCAAAGCAGCCGCCTAAGAAGGATGACGGGCAGTCGCCTTTGCAGGTTGCGCTCAAAACGGGCAATACCGCAATTGCCAACTACTTACTGGATATGGGCGCGGATGTGAATTTTATTGAGGACGAGTCCTGCTGCAACGCGTGGAGAACACCGGTGATCCATGATGCGATCAATTGTGCGGTGATGTCATGCAGGTGGAATACAAATGATAAAAATATGGGCTTCAAGGTTTTCTCAACAAAAGAGAAAGCGGCTGAAGCTCTCGATGTCCTGAAAAGGATGCTGGATATGGGCGCAGATGTGAATGCGCTGGATTCATATGGCAATTCAGGATCAATTCGTTTTGCGCTGCAGGCAAAGCAGATTTTACCATCGTACAATTATGCA
>Ga0310697_10002398_pt1 | contig 20012 bp, 18 predicted proteins | sample 172DNAGHGlowgp2_FD_203883 | JGI IMG/M metagenome (GOLD analysis project Ga0310697, IMG submission 203883) | Sheep rumen microbial communities from Palmerston North, Manawatu-Wanganui, New Zealand - 1728 DNA GHGlow gp2 (v2) (version 2) | ecosystem: Host-associated > Mammals > Digestive system >... | reverse complement strand
TTCGCAGGCGGCCTTCATGATGGCCACGCGGCGGCTCATGGTCTCGTAGGACATGTGGCGCGGGAAGGAGATGTGGACAAAGGTGTCGCAGCCCATCTCATGGGCGGTACGGATCATCAGATAGCCGCGGGCGACAAAGTCGTTGTTGACGACGAGGTCGGCAGCGGAGCCGATCTCAGGCAGGTCCTCATGGGACTCACCGGCAATGCAGATGATGTCGGGACGGCGCTCTTTGATCTGACGGAAGGCTTCGGTCGTGCCGGGGACAGCCTGGTTGACGATGATGGCCTTCATCTGGGGGTCATCAGACATGTTGACGATGGTCTGGATGGTGGTCTCAAGCTCTTCGGTGAAGTTGTCGGGGTAGATGGCCAGCTTGACCATATCCTCGCCATACTTGGCCTGGAAAGCCTCAGCGCCGCGGCGGTCATCCTCAGACTGGGAGACGGAGCCGGTGATGATGCCGATGTGTACGTCCTCACCGTCCGCGAAAGCGGTCTGAGAGGCGAACAGCGCGAACACCATGGTCAGTGCGAGCAGAAGGGCAAGTGTCTTTTTCATGTTTTCCTCCTTATGTTTTTTCGGAAAAGACGCCTCTTTCGCAGTCATAGGACTGGCGCAAAAAAACGTCTTATCCTCCATTTGTCCCCGGGAACACATGAATTTCCCGAAAACATAATCTAATATACCACACTCTTTATTTCAGTACAAGGTTAAATTCACATTTTCGTCAAAAAATATGCCTGCTTTTCGATGATGCAGGAAAGCAAAGCCTGACATGGAAATTATTTTGCATTGAGCGGGGGCTTCCCTTCCTCTATAATCAGAGCTGAGGTGTTATTATGAAGCTGAAGAGAACCGTTTTGCGCATGCTTTCCATGTGTCCGGATGCCTGGTACATATTCATGTGCTCCGTAAAACTCACCGCCGTCGTGCTGCTGGGGGCCTTCATGCTGCTTCTGAGCTGGGACGGCAGCATGGCGGAGGGCTATACCCAGTACATGACCGCCATGAGCCTCTATGAGATCGGGCAGGCCCTGCTGTTGATCGGGTCGATTTTTTCCGTTTGCATTGAGGATGTTCAGACCTCGAGGCGGTAAAACGCCTCCCGATCCATGAGAGCGTTCAGAACATCCAGCAGGGCGTCCGCGCTCATGCGCTCCGGCAGATTGAGGCTGCGCTGAAGCGCCCTGCGTCTGTCCGCGCTCCCCTCTTTCCCGCTGAGTCCGCGGGCATAGAGGTCGGCCTTGCTGATTTCAGCGGGCCGTGCCTCGGTCGGCCGCTCGTCAAAGGTCGCGCCCGCGCGGCGCAGGGCCTCCAGCAGCACCTCAGGCCGCATGCCCTCCACGCCGAGCTTGCCCTCCTTTGAGGGGGCGGACTTGCGCTTCTCCTTGCCGCGGATGTCCGGGATATAGGCGTGCCTGACAAGCTTCGGATCAACGCAGCCGCGAATGTGGTTTCTGATCATGAAGCCGGCCCCGTCCGAGTCGGTGAGTACGATCAGTCCCCTTGTCTGCGCCATCGTCTGCAGAAGGCGGCGCTTCTCCCTGTCGTTGAAGATGCCGAAACCGGCGGTCTCCAGGATCACGGCGTCCACAACCTGGCTGAGTGTGTTTTTGTCATAACGCCCCTCAACGACGATCACTTCCTTAATCCGCTGCATGGTCCTCCCCCGCCGCAATGCGCAGCACAGCCTCCTTGAGAAGCTCCCTTGCATCCGCCCCGCTGCTTTTCATGCGGTACTCCGTCTCGGTGCACAGCTCCACTGCCCGCCTGAGCTGGGAGAGCGTATACCCCCTGGCGGCAGCCGTCAGCTTGGAGGCGATGTAGTCGGATTTCAGGGCGCAGACCTCCACGATATATTTTGTGCCGAGGTTTTTGTCCAGTGCGAGGCGTGCGGCATAGAGCTGCCGCATCTGCCGCCCCAGGACGGCAATCATCATTATGGGCTCATTGTTTTTATCCGCCAGCAGCTCCGCGAGGACAGCAAGGGCGGAATTCATCTTTTTCTGGGCGATCAGCTCCGTCATCTCGAAGACGACCGCCTCCGGGATATGATTGGCGACCGCCTCCACATCCGCCGGCGTGACCTTGTCCCCTCTGGCATAGGCCGCGATTTTCTCAATCTCGGGAATCAGTCTGCTCATGAGATCGCCGCTGATGAAAATGAGCCGCTGCGCCGCGGCAAGCTCGATCCCCTTCCCCGCCGCGGCAAAGCGCCGGACGATCCAGTCCGTCAGCATCCCCTGTGACTGCCGGGTAAATTTCAGCTCATACCCCTCGCTTCTGAGCGCCTTGACAAAGCGGAGCCTTCCGTCCGGCTCATACTGGGCGTTCTGTATGAAGGCAAGCGTACAATATTCCGGAATGTCCGCGAGGATCTTCGCGCAGACCTCCGGCTCCGCGAGGCGATTGATGTCGACGTTCCGAAGCTCGACGAAGCTTCTCTCCGTCATAAAGGGCATGGCATCCACGGCCTCCTGAAGCCTTGCCGCGTCGAGGCCCGGGCCGTCCATGCGCTTATAGCTGAAATCATCCTCCCCCTCCGGGAGGCATTTCTTTTTCAGCTGCATCAGAAACTGCTCGCGCAGGTAATCCTCAGGCCCCCAGAGAAGATAGAGTCTCTCCGGCCCCTGCTCCTTCAGCCTGCGAAGCTCGGCGGCATAATTGAATTGTACCTCATTTTTTCCCGCTTTTTTAGCCATGATCGTTCTCCAGCCGGATTTCCACCGTTCCGTTTTCGTCCGTTCTTCTGACGGTATAGCCGTTTTTTGTAAGCGCATCCAGCGTCTGCTGCGCGGGATGCCCATAGGTATTGTAGCCGACGCTGATCACCGCAAGGCGGCCGCCGACCTCTTCAAGAAGCTCACTCGCACTTGCGTACTTTGAGCCGTGATGCCCGACGATCAAAATATCCGTACTATTGAGATCCGTCTCCTGCGCAAGCTTCCGTTCAAGCTTTTTGGACGCATCCCCCGTGACCAGAAGCTCCGTGCCGCCGACACGCAGCCTTGTCATCAGGCCGCGTTCGTTTTCCTTACCCTCGTTCGAGAGCTTGTAGATTTCGGCGTTTATCCTGCCGACGGAGACCAAAGCGCTGCTTTCAAGCGCCGTGACCCGGGTACCGTGCCGTGCGGCGCAGGCCAGGATTCCGTCAAGAAGTCCGCTTGTGTTGTCCGAGCCTGCCGGAAGGATCAGTGTATTCGTCGGGAGCATTTCCATCAGGCGGATCACACCGTCCACATGGTCGGAGTCCAGATGCGTCAGGATCAGAAGGTCTATTCTTTTCCGCCCGCGGCTCAGCAGGTACTCCCCCGCGACGCTCCCGGCGTCGTCGAGGGTGTTGATGTTGCCGCAGTCGATCACCGCGGTTTCATCCCCGGAAAAGGCGGTGACGCACTGACCCTGCCCCACGTCCAGTACGCTCGCCCAGTCCGAATCGCGGTAAAGCCTCTCGCTGTGGAGAAGGATACCGGCAAGCAGCGCAAGCGAGAGCGTGGCCGGAAGCAGGATGCGCACATAGCGGCAGCGGCGCAGCAGAAGGCCGAGCAATAGCAGCGCATAGCTTGTCCCCAGCCAGAAAAGCGCGCCCGGGGTCTGCATGTACAAAACGGCGTGGGGCATTGCGGCGACCGTGCCAGCGCAGAAGAGGATATAGCACACAAGCAGGGCGCAGAGCCGGCAAAGCAGCGTTCCGAGAAGCGGGACCGGGAAGAGCAGACACGCGGCCCAGGCCATGCAGAAACAGAGACTCACGGCCCAGAGGCAGGCAATATTGCTCAGAATCGCCAGCAGCGGCACATAGGAAAAGTGCAGCGCCGTGAGCGGTGTCGTGAAGACCATCACGCTCAGGGAGCTTGCCATGACGCCGAGGACATAGCCTGCGGCCCCGCGCTGAAAGCGCTCCGGCAGCAGGGTCAGGAGCCAATCGTGTATTTTCTCGGCAAAGCAGAGAATCCCCGCCATGGCGGCAAAGCTCAGCTGGAGGCTCACACTCCTGGCGGCGAAGGGGCAGGCCGCCAGAATCAGGGCCAGCACCGCGGACAGAGAGGTCACCGGATCGTTTTCCCGGCGCAAAATCGGTGCCAGCAGCAGGAGCGTCTGCATAAAGGCCGCGCGCAGGGCGGAATTGCTCGAGCCCGTGACCAGCACAAAACTCCAGATCAGGACAATGCTGATCAGTGCCCCGCGCTTTCCGTTTCCCAGCAGAAAGGTCAGAAGACCGACGAGAAAGGAAATATGCAGGCCCGAGACCGCCACCACATGCATGAGACCGGAGCGGGTCATGGTCACATAGAGGGCATCGTCCTCATAAAAGTCCTGCTTGTCGCCCAGCATCAGGGCCTTGAGAAAGCTGCGGGCATCCTCCGGGAAGATACGGTCGGCTCTCGCGCACAGGAGTCTGTGCAGACGCACCGGGAGACTTGCGACGGTAAAGCCGGTATCCCGGATCTCTTCATCGCCCTTCACGCTGAGCTTGAAATAATAGCCGTTCGTGTGGTAATTGTCGTAGGGCTTTCCGTAGAGGGTATCCGCCGTCCTGACCGAGGCGGTAAAGGCGATTTTGTTCCCCGGCTCCGCCGCCGCAAACGCCTTGCGGTTGTCATACACGATGGCGTCAAAGCGCGGCAGGCCGTCTGTTGTCATGCGGATGTGCAGGCGGCAGTAGCTGCCGAAGTCGTCCGGATAGTCCAGAACCGTGCCGCTGATCTCCCGTGTCTCACCGGCATACTGCGCTGCCCTCTCGACGGTCAGGCGGTGATAAACGGCATATTCCAGCAGGCCGAGGGAGAAAAACAGCAGCGCGATCACCGTCGGGCGCAGCCATTTTCTGTGAAGCAGTGAAAGGGCGGCCCCGAGTACCGCGGACACAGCCGCCGGCACGATCAGCCACCCTGAAGGCAGAATATAGCACGCGAGGAACACAGCAGCGGAAAAGGCCAGAGACGCCGTAGCGAGCTTCCTCATACGCTTCCCCTTACAAATACGGGGGCCGGTATTTCAGTGATACCGGCCCCGCGGTTTTTTCTGATTACAGAATCTTTTCGCCGAGCTTCACGCCGCCGATCAGATGGAAATGCAGGTGCATGACGGTCTGGCCGCCGTCCTCGCCGCAGTTGTTGATCACACGGTAGCCGCTATCCAGGCCCTCAGCCTTGGCAATCTTCGAAATGGCCTCAAAGCACTTTGCCACATAGAGGGAATTGCTCCCGTCCACAGCGTCGGCGCAGGCGATGTGCTGCTTCGGGACAACCAGGATGTGAACGGGCGCCTGGGGGTTGATGTCGCGGAAGGCGAAGACATATTCATCCTCATAGACCTTCGTGCTGGGGATCTCCCCGGCGATGATTTTGCAGAACAGGCAGTTATCCATGATAATTCCTCCGATCAGATCTTTTCGCTCACAAAGCTCTCCACCGCGTCAAGCGCAGCCTGGAGCTTCGATACGTCGTTGCCGCCGCCCATGGCGGAGTCGGGCTTGCCGCCGCCCTTGCCGCCTGCGATGGCGGTGATATTGCGGATGATGTCCCCCGCCTTGATGCCCCTGGCCACGGCATCCTTGCCGCAGACGCACTGGAAGGTGATCTTGTCGCCGTTGACCGCCGCGATCACGGCCACGACCTTGCTGTTCTTATCGCGCAGCACGTCGCCGAGCTTGCGCAGGGTGTTGGCGTCGCAGCCGTCCTTCGAGCAGGTCACAACGCACAGGCCCTTCACGTCCTTGCCGTTTTTTAGCATTTCATCGGCGCCGCCTGCGGATTCCTTCGCCTTGTACTGCTCGATGATGCGCTTTGCCTCACGCAGCTCGTTTGCCTGCTGCTCCAGCTTCTGGGGCAGATCGGCGGGGCTGGTCTTGTACATGGCGGCGAGGGCGGAGAGCTCCTCCACGTCGCGGTTGAGAACCTTCATGGTCTCAAGGCCGGTGCAGGCCTCGATACGGCGCACGCCGGAGGCGACAGAGCCCTCAGACAGGATGTGGAAGGCACCTGCCTTGGCGGTGTTGTCCAGGTGAGTGCCGCCGCAAAGCTCGATGCTCCAGTCGCCCATGTTGACGACGCGGACCACATCGCCGTACTTCTCGCCGAAGAGGGCAGTCGCGCCGCTCTTTCTGGCCTCGTCGATGGGCATTTCCTTCACGTTGATGCCGTAGCCCGTGAGGATGGCGTCGTTGACGATCTTCTCCACCTCTCTGAGCTGCTCGGTCGTGACGGCGGAGAAGTGGGTAAAGTCGAAACGGAGGAAGTCCGGCTCCACCAGAGAACCGGCCTGGTGCACATGGTCGCCCAGTACCTCGCGCAGGGCTTTGTGGAGAAGGTGGGTCGCGCTGTGGGCGCGGCCGATGGCCTGGCGGCGTTTCTCACAGTAGCTGGCCTTCACCGTGTCGCCCACGGAGAAGCTGCCGGACTTTACAACGCCGTAATGCATATACTTGCCGCCCTTGTTCTTCTGGACGTTGTTGACCTCAAAGACGCTCTCACCCGCGACGATTTTGCCGTGGTCGGCAACCTGGCCTCCCATTTCGGCATAGAGGACGGTTTTGTCGAGGACGATGATGCCCTCGGCACCCGCGCCGAGCTCCTGCTGCAGCTCATCCTCGGAAACCAGCGCCAGAACCTTTGCTTCGGTCTCCTTCTCATCGTAGCCGACAAATTTCGTGTCGGGGATCTCCTTGCCGAACTCAATACCGGCCCAGCCGAGATCGCCCAGGGCCTCTCTGGCCTTGCGGGCGCGCACGCGCTGCTCCTCCATGAGGGCTTTGAAGCCGTCCTCGTCCACGCCCATGCCCTCATCCTCGCACATCTCAATGGTGAGGTCGATGGGGAAGCCGTAGGTATCGTAGAGTTTGAAGGCGTCAGCGCCGGAGAAGACATTTTCCCCCTTCGCTTTATGGGCCTCCAGAAGCTCGCCGAAGATCTTCATGCCAGCGTCGATGGTGCGGGCGAAGTTTTCCTCCTCAGTCTTGACAACGCGGGTGATATACTCCTGCTTCTCGCGTAGCTCCGGGTACTGGCACTCGTTTTCATGGATGACGGTGTCGATCACTTTATAAAGGAAGGGCTCGTTCACGCCGAGGAGCTTGCCGTGGCGGGCAGCACGGCGGAGGAGTCTGCGCAGGACATAGCCGCGCCCCTCGTTCGAGGGCAGGATGCCGTCGCAGATCATGAAGGTGGCGGAGCGGATATGGTCGGTGATGACGCGAAGGGACACGTCCATCTTGTGGCTCTGTCCGTAGAAGGCGCCGGTCAGCTCGCTCACCTTATGGGTGATGTTCATGACGGTGTCGACATCGAAGAGGGAGTCCACGCCCTGACATACGACCGCCAGGCGCTCGAGACCCATGCCGGTGTCGATGTTCTTCTGCTTAAGCTCGGTGTAATTATTGTTGCCGTCGTTATCGAACTGGGAGAAGACGTTGTTCCAGACCTCCATATAGCGGTCGCAGTCGCAGCCGACGGTGCAGTCGGGCTTGCCGCAGCCATACTCCGGCCCGCGGTCATAATAGACCTCGGAGCAGGGGCCGCAGGGACCCGCGCCGTGCTCCCAGAAGTTATCCTCCTTGCCGAAGCGGAAGATACGCTCGGGCGCGATGCCGATATCCTTGTTCCAGATCTCAAAGGCCTCGTCGTCATCCACGTAGATGGAGGGATAGAGACGGTCAGGGTCGATGCCCACCCAGTCGGGAGAGGTCAGGAATTCCCAGCACCAGGCAATGGCTTCCTTCTTGAAATAATCGCCGAAAGAGAAGTTGCCCAGCATCTCAAAATAGGTGCCGTGGCGGGCGGTCTTGCCGATATTCTCAATGTCGCCGGTGCGGATGCACTTCTGGCAGGTGCAGACACGGTGACAGGGCGGCTCCTGCTCGCCCTTGAAGTAGGGCTTCATGGGGGCCATGCCGGAGTTGATGATGAGAAGGCTCGCGTCGTTCTGCGGGATGAGTGAAAAGCTCGGCAGACGAAGGTGGCCCTTGGTTTCAAAGAAGCTCAGAAACATCTCTCTGAGTTGGTTTACGCCGTATTTTTCCATGTGTATATCCTCCAATTTAGAACTAACAAAATAAAAAAATCTCCGCCCCCGTACAGGGGCGAAGATGAATTCGCGGTACCACCCTGATTACGGCATACACCGTATCTCAAGCGCCCTTAACGCGGGCAGACGCCCCGGTCGTCCCGGGAAGCTCGGGAGTGGCTGTCGGGGCTGGACACAGGGCCTTGCACCATCCGGCCCCTCTCTGCGGAATCCTTTTGCCGACTCGTTCCGTCACAGCTGATTACATATCATGGGGCATTTTATCACAAGTCCCCGATTTGTCAAGCCTTATCTGCGCTTTCTGAGAATGGAAAGTCTGGGCGCACTCTTCGGAAGCCTTGTTGAAAACTCCATCATTGGGTGGCGGGCGTTGGGGATGGACTCCCCTTCCGCGTCAAAAAGCTCCCCGAGCGTGAAGCTGACCGGTTCTCCGTCGGGGGTCAGAAGCTCCAGCTCCTCCCCGACGGCAAGCTTGTTGCGCTGCGTGAGGCGGGCATTGCCCTCTTCGTCACAGCCTTCCACCACGGCGACCACGTCCGCCCCGCTCGTGTATGTACCGTCGTAGCACTGGCCGGGCTGCGTGCCAAGGTAGAAGCCCGTGCAGTAGGGCCGGTGGCTGACCATTTCGGTCTCGCGCACCCAGATCTCCGGCACCGGGTTCCCCTCGGCAACGGCGTCGAGCGCGTGGCGGTACGCGTTAGTCACGACGGCGGCGTAGTAGGCCGACTTCATGCGCCCCTCGATCTTGAAGCTGGAGACCCCGGCCTCCGCCAGATCCTGCAGATGCCCGATCATGCACAGGTCGTTGGAGTTCATGATATAGGTCCCGCCATCGTCCTCCGTAATATCAAAAGACTGATCCGGGCGCTTTTCCTCCACGAGGCTGTACTTCCAGCGGCAGGGCTGGGCGCATTCGCCGCGGTTGGCGTCCCGCCCGGTCATGTAATTGGACAGCAGGCAGCGCCCGGAAAAGGACACGCACATGGCCCCGTGTACAAAGGCCTCGAGCCGGAGCTCAGCAGGCGTGTTGGCGCGGATTCTCCGGATTTCCTCCAGGCTCAGCTCCCGGGCCAGCACGACCGTGTCCGCGCCCATGGCGTGCAGGATATTGGCGGTCGCGCTGTTGACGACGCCGAGCTGCGTGCTCACATGCAGATGAAGCTTCGGCGCAAAGCGCTTTGCCAGTGCCAGCACGCCGAGATCCGCGATGATGAGGGCGTCAGCCCCCGCCTCCTGCAGGAAGGCGAGGTATTCCGGCAGGCGGGCAAGCTCGTCCTCCCGCGGCAGGGTATTGCAGGTCACATAGACCTTTTTCCCCATGCCGTGGGCAAGCTCCAAGGCGCGGGCGAGTTCATCCCTTTCAAAATTTCCGGCGGAGGCGCGCAGGCCGAATTCCTTTCCCGCCAGATACACGGCGTCTGCCCCGTAGCAGAGCGCCATCTCGAGCCGTTCCCAGTCCCCCGCGGGAGACAGAAGCTCAAAATCGTTACGAATAATTTTGTGAAGCAACAAAGTTATTAAACTCCGTATCGTTAGTAAAGAATCTGTGGATCCCCGCATTCTCGTCGAGAGCATAGTAATAATAGCTCGTCGATTCGGGATAGAGGGCGGCGTAAATGGAGGCAAGGCCCGGACTGCAGATCGGTGTGGGCGGCAGCCCGTCCCGGATGCGCGTGTTATAGGGGTCGTCCTTCTCCAGCATCTGGGCTGTCGGCGCGCCCTCATGCTCGTCATACGGATAGAGCACGGCGGCGTCAATGCCGAGCACGATGCCGGCGTTGAGGCGGTTATAGATGACGGAGGCAATGAGGGTGCGCTCTTCGTCGCTGCCGGCCTCCTTTTCAATGAGGGAGGCGACCTTGAGAACATCGTACATGTTCATGCCGAGCTCCTCGGCCCGCTGGTACATCTCCTCCGTCACGCGGCGTCGGTAATTGTCCAGCAACTTGTTGATGGCGCTCGATCCCTGCATGCCCACATAGAACTCATAGGTGTCCGGGAAAAGGAAGCCCTCCAGCCGATAAGCGCCCTGCCCCTCGCTCAGCTCCAGGAAATCATAGTTGAATTCCGTATCGCTTGCGTCCTGCATCAGGTCGTTATAGCTGCAAACACCGTTTTCCTCCAGGCGCATGAAGATCTGGTGCAGCTTGAAGCCCTCCGGGATCGTCACCGTGACGGTGACGGTGGAGGCGGAGCCGGCCCGCATGTTCTGGATCAGCGCACGGTAGTCAAAGGTGGAGCGCAGCTCATATTCGCCGGGGCTCACCTTCTCATCGGCAGTGGAAATTTTACAGAAGAGATTGAAAAGCCATTTGTATTCGATCAGGCCCGCGTCCTTGAGGACGTCCGCCACATAGTCCATATCGGCGTGGGTTACGCGCTTGGTGCCGACCTTTTTGCCGTTTTCGTCGATTTTATCCACCGTCTCCGACTGGAAGATGCTGCTTGGCAGCGTGACGACGGCGGTAAAGCTTTCCTTGTTGAGCGCCAGCATGTCGCTTGCCGCCATCCAGGCAAGACAGGCCAACACAATGCTGACGCACACGATGAACGTAAAATACATGAGGCCGCCGAGACAGCCCGAGCGGTATTCATGGCTCTGTCTCACGGGACGGTAATCCCGTTCGGACTCGGCATCACCGGTATAATTGCGTGTCTCCTTCCCGGTGGCATCGATCAGCAGCTTGTCCATCGCCTCCAGCGGGCGGGGCCGTTCGCCCCCCTTTTGCGCGCGCTTTTTTTCCGGCTGCGCCGCGGGCTTTGCGCGTTCATCGTGGATGCGGAATATTTCATTGATCTTGTCGAGTTCGTCGGGCATGTTTATCTCCTTTGGGAAAAAAGAAGCATCCGGTATTTTGTAGCACAGAAAAAGCAGACGTCATAAGATGGCATGAGCGCTGCGGAAACCGCGCGCCGCTGCCCGCCGCCGCACAAGATGGCGGGAACCCAACAGCTCAAGTGCGGAGAAAGGAAAGTATCATGTTCTGCAATTCCTGTAACAACAATAACAATCTCTGGCTCATCATCCTGATCATCATTCTCTTCGGCGGCTGCGGAAACGGCTTCGGCGGCTGCGGCAACAGCTGCGGCTGTGGCTGCAACAATAACTGTGGCTGCAACAATAACTGTGGCTGCAACAATAACTGCGGCTGCAGCAACAATTGCGGCTGCGGCAACGACTGCGGCTGCTGCTGATCCCGCTGAGGGGCCCCGCAAGGGGTCCCTTTTTGTGATAAGCCTATGACGCTGTATGAGCCTTATTTGTTTCCGAGCTCTCGAAGGATAATGTCATAGATCTCCTGGTTTTTCTCGTCCGCCTCGCGCTCGAGACCGTCCTTCTGCCAGGGGATGCGCCGCCATCCGTAATGCTCACACGCCATATCGGCGGTATGCAGGCAGCGGGCGAGGTAATCGCTGTCCTGCTCATGGATATCGGCACTGGTATGATATTTTTCCTCCCGATGATGAATGCGTCTGCGGGAGATTTCCAGGTCCACATCCAGGTAGATCACGAGATCCGGCTCCGGAAGGCCCATCTTGGTGTATTCGAGATCCGCCAGCCAGTCAAAAAACGCGGGAAGCTCCTCATCCTCCAGCTTACTGCCCTGATGGACCGCGTTGGAGGTGGTATAGCGGTCCGATAAAATCAGGCCCCCGTTTTCATATATCGTGCCCCAGTCGTCCCGATAAGAGGCAAAACGATCCACCGCGTAAAAGGTGGAGGCGGTATAGGCGTTCACATCCCCCGGTTTTTTCCCGAAGGCGCCGCCCAGATACAGGCGGATGAGCGCGCTGCTCTCCTTGTCATAACGCGGAAATACGATGTGATTATACGCAATTTTGTCCTGTTCCATTCTTGCGCACAGGCGGCGATACATGGCGGACTTGCCGCTGCCGTCGATGCCCTCAAGAACGATCAGCTTTCCCTTGCCCATATTGTTCAGTCGTTCCTTCTTATTCTAAATCTGCGCAAATACCTCACCGATCTTGCCGTGGATGGTGAGATCCGCCTCCGTCGGCGTACTGCTGCGGGTGATGAGCACCAGCTTGTCGCCGCGGTAGTAGTTGATAAGCCCCGCCGCCGGATAGACCTTGAGCGAGGTGCCGCCCACGATCAGCACGTCCGCGTTGCGGATATACGAAATGGCGCTTCTCATGACATCGTTGTCCAGCGCTTCTTCATAGAGAACGATGTCCGGGCGGATCACGCCGCCGCAGCCGCAGCGGGGCACGCCCTTTCCGTGATTCATAAGCTCGGCATCAAAGCTTTTGCGGCAGCGCGAGCAGTAGGCACGCAGGATGCTGCCGTGTAGCTCCAGCACGTTTTCGCTCCCAGCGGCCTGATGCAGGCCGTCAATGTTCTGGGTGATGACGGCTTTCAGCTTTCCCTCCCGCTCCAGCTCCGCAAGGCGCAGATGGCAGCGGTTGGGCTTCACGCCGTCGATCACCAGCTTTTCCCGGTGGAAGCGATAGTATTCCTCGGGAAAACGCTCAAAAAAGGTATGGCTCAAAATCGTCTCGGGCGGGTATTTCCACTTCTGATTGTACAGGCCGTCCACACTGCGGAAATCCGGGATCCCGCTCTCCGTGCTGACGCCGGCCCCGCCGAAAAAGACAATGTTGTCGCTGCCGTCCACCCATTCCTTCAGCTTCGCAATGTTTTCATCCATGGGCTACCCCTCCTTTATTATATAGCTGCTTCCGCCGCGGCGATCACCGCAGCCGCGCATTCTGCGCATTCCTCCAGCGTGATCTCGTTCTCGCGGCGCACGACAAAGCGGTAGGTATCGTCCGTGCATTTGTCTGCCATGTCGAGGATATAGAGGCGCGACGAGCGGATCGCCGCCATGGCAAGCTCCGCGCTCTCGCCCAGATAGTGCAGCGCCTCCTTCGGGCAGAGGGCTGTCAGTTCCCTTGCCAGGGCCAGCGCCTGATTCATCATGTTGATGATCTCGCCCGGGATGGCGACGGCTGGCTGGCGGGCGGCCTCAATGTTCCGCTCGTTCCCCTCCTTCAGTGCCCGGCGCAGGGGGCCGCGGGCATTCACATCCTCGTCAATCAGGTGCACCATATAGGCGCGCAGGATCTCCGCGTTGCGGTCGATATACACGGCGCGCTCGTTTTCGGGCAAAGCCTGTAGCGTCAGGGCCGCGGCCCGCTTCAAAAGCGCGGCCGAGAGCGCGGCCGTCATGGCGGCGCCGCTGCCGGTTTCCAGCCTGGATTCCGGGTCGGCCAGGGCTTTGCTCAGCTCCTCGGCGTTTTTCATCCGAAAGACTTCGATTTTGATTCCTTCCGCCATTGTTCGCGCTCCTTTTCGTTCAGTCTCTGTTGAATTCTCTCAGGCGCAGACCCTCGTTCTTCTGCAGCGCCCAGTTGACGCACCAATCGGAGGTAAAGAGCAGGAGATTGTTGCCCTTGAAGTCCTGCACCCATTTGGTGTCGCTCGTGAGATTCAGGTCCTGGATGCGGATATCCTCATTTTCCACCCAGCGGACAAGCTCATACGGCATGGAGCGTCTGCGGATCTCCACGCCGTACTCGGTGCGAAGGCGGTATTCCAGCACCTCAAACTGCAGCACGCCCACGACGCCGACGATCACTTCCTCCACGCCGGTGTACGGCTCGTGGAAGATCTGGATGGCGCCCTCCTGGGCGATCTGCTGGATGCCCTTTTCAAACTGCTTGCGCTTCATGGTGTCCACGCGCTCCACGCCCGCAAAATGCTCGGGCGCGAAGGTGGGGATGCCCTCAAAGCAGACGTTCATCCCCTTCTCTGAGATCGTATCGCCGATGGAGAAGATGCCGGGATCGAAGACGCCGATGATGTCCCCGGCATAGGCCTCGTCAATAATGGCGCGATCCTGGGCCATGAGCTGCTGGGGCTGGGCCAGGCGCAGGTTCTTGCCCGCCTGCACATGATAATACTCCTTATCCCGCTCAAAGCGGCCGGAGCAGATACGCATAAATGCGATGCGGTCCCGGTGGGCTTTGTTCATGTTGGCCTGGATCTTGAAGACGAAAGCCGAGAAGCGGGGATCCATGGGATCGACCGTGTTCTCCCCGGAGACGCGCGGCAGCGGCGGCATGGTCATTTTCAGGAAGCTCTCAAGAAAAGGCTCCACGCCGAAGTTATTCAGGGCCGAGCCGAAGAATACGGGGCTGAGCGCCCCCTCGCGCACAGCATCGAGGTCAAAGTCAAAGCCCGCGCCGTCCAGAAGCTCGATATCCTCTGCCAGCTGTTCGCGCAGTCTGTGGCCGATCAGCTCATCCAGCTTCTCCGTCTCGTCCAGGCGGCACTCAATGGCGCGGATCTTGCTCTGTCCGCGATGGAATTCGTTGAAGGCGAGGATTTCCCGCTTCTCTCTGTCATACACGCCCTTGAACTCCCGGCCGCAGCCGATGGGCCAGTTCATGGGATAGGTGCCGATGCCGAACTCATGCTCCAGCTCCTCCATCAGGTCGTAGGGGCTTCTCGCCTCGCGGTCGAGCTTGTTGATGAAGGTAAAGATCGGGATATGGCGCATGGCACAGATTTTGAAGAGCTTTCTGGTCTGCGGCTCGATACCCTTGGCCGCGTCGATGACCATGACGGCGGAGTCCGCCGCCATGAGGGTGCGGTAGGTATCCTCGGAAAAGTCCTGGTGTCCCGGAGTATCCAGGATATTGATGCAGTAACCCTCATACTCAAACTGCATGACAGAGGAGGTGATGGAGATGCCGCGCTGCTTTTCCAGTTCCATCCAGTCGGAGACAGCGTGGCGCGCGGTGGCCTTGCCCTTGACAGAGCCTGCCAGCTGGATCGCCCCGCCGTACAGCAGGAGCTTTTCGGTCAGGGTTGTTTTGCCCGCATCCGGGTGAGAGATGATGGCGAAGGTTCTCCGCCGTTCGATTTCTTTTTTATAGTCCGCCATAAATCAAAAACATCCTTATTATCCTTATTGAATACTTAGCAATATATTATAGCCGTTTCCGCTGCGCTTGTAAAGATTTTCTTCTGTTTTTCCGCTGCGCCTGTTGAAACAGGACAAGTTGTGTGCTAAAATTGACAAGATTTAACTTATCCAAGGGGGGTTTGCGCAATGCTCGGTACAATCATCAATACGCTTGCCGTCCTGTTGGGCGGACTCATCGGGACGCTCTTCGGGAACAGAATCCGCGCCGACTACTCTGCCGGCATCATGAAGGTCATGGGCTTTATTACCGCCTGCATCGGCATTCAGAGTGCCGCCGGGACAAAGAGCTTTCTCGTCGTGGTCCTCTCCCTCGTCTTCGGCACGCTGATCGGCATGCTGCTCCGGCTGGACGACAGAATCAACGGCGCCGGGGACTGGGCCAAGCAGAAGCTATCCAACACCCCGCTCGGCAAGGGCCCTTTCGGGGACGCGATCGTGACCTGTTTCATGCTCTTCTGCGTCGGCAGTATGACGATCCTGGGTTCCATCCGCGCGGGTCTTGACCACGATTACAGCATACTCTATACCAAGAGCGTCATGGATTTTATCAGCTCCACCGCGTTTGCCTCCGCCCTCGGCGCGGGCGTCATCTTCTCCGCCGTCCCCCTGTTTCTGTTCCAGGGGCTTCTGACGGTGCTCGCCTCCCTCGCCGAGCCGGTCCTCACGTCGGAGGTCATCAATGAGATGACCGCGGTCGGCGGGCCGATCTTCCTGGCCATGGCCTGCAATATCATCGGTCTCGGCAAGGAGCATTTCAAGGTCGGCGACATGCTGCCGGGCATTTTCCTGCCGATCCTTCTGGTTCCGCTGGCGAAGGCCGTCGGCCTGTTCTGAAAGCTACTGAATAATTACTTTGAGGAGTCAATATGAATTATAAAATGTGTGTGCCCTGCCTGCTGGGGCTGGAGGGTCCGATCGCGGACGAGCTGAAAAGACTGAACATACCGGATGTTTCCTCCGAAAACGGGCGTGTCTATTTTACCGGCGGCGACAACGAGCTTGCTCGCGCCAACATCTGCCTGCGAATCGGAGAGCGCGTACTCATTGAGGTCGGAAGCTTTGAGGCGAAAAGCTTTGACGCCCTGTTTGAAGGGACAAAGGCCCTGCCCTGGGAGAGTCTGATCCCGGCGGACGGCGCCTTCCCGGTGAAGGGATACAGCCTCAATTCTCAGCTTTTCTCTGTCTCGGACTGCCAGAAGATCATCAAGAAGGCCGTTGTCGAAAGGCTCAAAAGCAAGTATCATATCGACTGGTTTTCCGAGACCGGCTCGCTCTATCAGATCCAGTTTTCCATCATGAAGGATCGGGTCTCCCTCTGTATTGATACTTCCGGTGACGGCCTGCACAAGCGCGGCTACCGTCCGGCGCACAACGCCGCCCCTCTCAAGGAGACCATGGCCGCCGCCATGGTGACGCTCTCCCGCTATCGGGGGCGGGATGATTTCTGCGACCCCTTCTGCGGCAGCGGCACCATCCCTATCGAGGCGGCGCTGATTGCCAAAAACCGCGCGCCGGGCCTGGAGCGCGGCTTCACCGCCCAGAGTTGGAAGAGCATTCCGCGCCGGGTCTGGGAGGACGAGCGCGAGGCCGCGCGAAGCCGCGAATTTCACGGTGATTACCGTATTGTCGGTTCCGATATTGACCCCAGGGCCATTGCTATTGCAAAGGAAAACGCCCAACGCGCCGGGGTCGAAGACGTGGTGCGCTTCGAGCTGGCCGACGCCATGGCCTTTGACCGACAGACTGAGCGCGGGGTCATCGTCACGAATCCCCCTTACGGGGAACGCATCATGGAGAAGCAAGAGGCCGAGACCCTGTACCTGGGCTTTGGAAAGGCTCTGTCCGCCTGTCCGAACTGGCAGCTTTACCTTCTCTCCTCGCATACGGAGTTCGAGCGCTGCTTCGGGAAAACTGCCGATAAAAAGCGCAAGCTTTATAACGGCATGATCAAGTGCGATCTCTATATGTATTTTAAGTAAACCTGAAAGGTGCATGAAGCGATGAAGCATCTGTTTATCGTCAATCCCATTGCCGGCGGCAAGGACAAGAGCATCGCCGTACAGCGGGAGGTCAGGGCAGCGTTTCAAAACCGTGAGGACGACTATGAGGTTTATGTGACGCGCGGGCCAATGGATGCGCCCGAGAAGATCCGGCAGGAGGCCGCAAGGACGGATCATCTGCGCGTCTACGCCTGCGGCGGGGACGGCACCTTCAACGAATGTGTCTGCGGCGCGGCTGGGCTTGACAATGTGGCGGCCGCCCCCTTCCCTACCGGCACCGGCAACGATTTCTGCCGCATGTTCGGTGGCGAAAAGGATCTGTACCGGGACATGAACGCCCTTCTTGAAGGCACGGAGCACCCCATTGATCTTATCGACTGCAACGGCCGTTTCAGTGCCAATATCTGCTCTGTTGGCATCGACGCCCGCATCGGGACGGAGGTCCATAAATACAGTGATCTGCCGCTCATCGGCGGGGCGGGTGCCTATGTGGTGTCTGCTGCCGCCAACGTGCTCAAGGGCATCAACCGCCCTATGAAGCTTCAGGTCGGCGACTACCGCTCAGAAGGAGAGCATGCGCTTGTGTGCGCCTGCAACGGACGGTACTACGGCGGCGGCTTCAACCCCAGCCCTGACGCGCGGCCAGATGACGGGCTTATGGACATCTTCATTGTGCCCGGGGTCAGCCTCCTGACGCTGGCAAGATACATCGGGCCTTACGCCGCCGGCAAGGCAGACCGTTATCCCAGATATATCAGGCATTTGCGCGGCACCACGCTTTCCGTCGAGTTTGAGGAAGAGAACGTTATCAATATAGACGGGGAAGCCATATACGCCAAAAGCGTGGAAATGAAGCTTGTTCCCGGGGCCCTCAGGCTGATCGTCCCGGCAGGCATGCGCTTTTTTGAGGCTTCCGGGCAATGAATCCAACATCCCGGTAACAAAAAATTCAAAAAGATGCGGCGCTTTTTTCCTTTCACCCCCTTGCAAAATGAAAAAAGTGTGGTATAGTAAGCATCGTTAGCACTCCAGTTATTTGAGTGCTAACGATGCTGATTTTTGTAAGTAAATATTTGGAGGTATATAAGCATGAAACTCAAACCCTTGGCAGACAGAGTCGTTCTGAAACAGAACAAGGCTGAAGAGCGCACCGCTTCCGGCATTTTCCTCACCTCCTCCGCGCAGGAGAAGCCCGAGGTTTATGAGGTTGTTGAGGTCGGCCCCGGCGGCATGGTGGACGGCAATGAGGTCAAGATGATCGTCACTCCCGGTCAGAGCGTTCTCGTCGGCAAGTACAGCGGCAGCAAGGTCAAACTTGAGGATCAGGAGTACACCATCGTCCGTCAGTCTGACATTCTGGCTGTAATTGAGTAATAATTTCGGAGGTTAAAATAAAATGGCTAAGCAGATCATTTACGGCGAAGAGGCAAGAAAAGCAATCGAGCGCGGCGTGAACCAGCTCGCCGATACCGTGAAAATCACCCTCGGCCCCAAGGGCCGCAATGTGGTTCTGGACAAGAAGTTCGGCTCTCCCCTGATCACCAATGACGGTGTCACCATCGCCAAGGAGATCGAGTTGGAGGACGCCTTTGAGAACATGGGCGCACAGCTCATCAAGGAAGTCTCCACCAAGACCAACGATGTGGCCGGCGACGGCACCACCACCGCCACTGTTCTGGCCCAGGCCATGATCGGCGAGGGTCTCAAGAACCTGGCTGCGGGCGCAAACCCCATGGTCATGAAGAAGGGCATCCAGAAGGCCGCCGAGGCCGCTGTCGCCGCCATGAAGGGCATCTCCCAGCCCGTGTCCGGCTCCAAGGATATCGCCCGCGTCGGCACCATCTCCTCCGGCGATGAGCATATCGGCGCTCTGATTGCCGAGGCCATGGAGAAGGTCAGCCAGAACGGCGTCATCACCCTGGAAGAGAGCAAGACCGCAGAGACTTACAGCGATGTCGTGGAAGGCATGCAGTTCGACCGCGGCTACCTCTCCCCCTACATGGTCACCGATACCGACAAGATGGAAGCCGTCATTGACGACGCGCTCATTCTCATCACCGACAAGAAGATCAGCAATATTCAGGAGATCCTCCCCCTGCTCGAACAGATCGTCAAGGCAGGCCGCAAGCTTCTGATCGTTGCCGAGGATGTTGAGGGCGAAGCCCTTGCCACCATCGTGCTTAACAAGCTGCGCGGCACCTTCACCTGCATCTGCGTCAAGGCTCCCGGCTTCGGCGACAGACGCAAGGAAATGCTCCAGGATATCGCCATCCTCACCGGCGGTCAGGTCATTTCCTCCGATGTCGGCATGGAGCTCAAGGACGCCGACATCAACATGCTCGGTCAGGCACATCAGGTCAAGGTCACCAAGGAGAACACCGTCATCGTTGACGGCGCAGGTGATCCGACCGAGATCCGCGCCCGCGTTGCGCAGATTGAGCACCAGCTTGAGACCACTACCTCCGACTACGACCGCGAGAAGCTGCAGGAGCGCCTTGCAAAGCTCTCCGGCGGTGTCGCCGTCATCAAGGTCGGCGCTGCCACCGAGACGGAGATGAAGGAAAAGAAGCTGCGCATCGAGGACGCGCTCAACGCCACCCGCGCCGCAGTTGCTGAGGGCATCGTCGCCGGCGGCGGCACTGCCTACGTTGTGGCTGCCAAGGCTGCCGATAAGCTCACCGCGACCCTCGAGGGCGATGAGAAGACCGGCGCCGCGCTGGTCGCCAAGGCTCTGAAGGCCCCCATCATGCAGATCGCGGCCAATGCCGGTATGGAAGGCGCCGTGATCCTGAACAACGTCTACAACAGCAGCGAGTCCAACTACGGCTATGATGCCGCCGGTGATCAGTACGGCGACATGCTGAATCTCGGCATTGTCGACCCGACCAAGGTCTGCCGCAGTGCTCTGGAGAACGCCGCTTCCGTCGCCTCCATGGTTCTCACCACTGAGAGCCTGGTTGCCGACATTCCGGAGAAGAATCCCCCGATGCCCGCAGCCCCCGACATGGGCGGCATGTACTAAGCCAAAACT
>Ga0310697_10002397_pt1 | contig 20012 bp, 16 predicted proteins | sample 172DNAGHGlowgp2_FD_203883 | JGI IMG/M metagenome (GOLD analysis project Ga0310697, IMG submission 203883) | Sheep rumen microbial communities from Palmerston North, Manawatu-Wanganui, New Zealand - 1728 DNA GHGlow gp2 (v2) (version 2) | ecosystem: Host-associated > Mammals > Digestive system >... | reverse complement strand
ATGTGTTGTGATTATAGCCTCAAATCCTCACCGCCTTTCCTCTTGTATATACTCTGAATCATCCTCCGCCATACCGAGCGATGTCCTCTGATACTTCGTCCTGGCTCCAAAGATCTGAAAACGAGGGTGGAAGTTTGATCTGTCCCACGACATAGCCGATGCTTATCTAGGTACCTGACTTCTCACCCTCAACGGCATAAATCTCTAGCAAAGCTACAAAACTTAAACCGTATTGCATCCATCTGCAAGAATTATTTCATGAAAATGGAACAATCTCTATAATCGGATGCAAAGGTAAGAGGTACTTGGGTATGACGGCTGCTATGACTCACACGCTCCTCATTTTTCCCTGTCTTGCCTTTATTTCACGGTCATTCTGCGTTAATCTTCGAAAATTGCTTCTTCGTTACAACCTTTTTTCGTAACTTTGTAAGAAATCGCAATCTTTCTTTATATAAAGGCAGTTCGGGAGATTGAGGATTTTGAGGGTTACGGATAAGAGTCCGTTCTCAATTCCTTGTTCTGCTATAATTAGCATCAAAAAACACCCGATGATGTGCCACCAGCCGTTTTTATGACTCATCATCGGGTGCAAAGGTACAACAAAAAGTTGAAACCACAAAAAAGCCTATACATATTTTACATTATAGCTTGAGCATATTTGCCAAATGTATGTAAGGCTAATCTTGTTTGTATTTATCGACAAAGATATGTGGAATAAAGAACAAATTACCTTTTGCCCTTGTACATGCGACATATAGTTTATTTAGGGTTGCAGGCTTAAGTTGATGAAGATTGTTACCTACATATGCATTAAGGGTTGTTTCGTTCAACACAACGCATACATCTTGGAAACTATCCAGTCCTTTGGATTTACCCCAATTCTCCGCATAACATTGGTACTTTCTAGCCTCTTTAAAAAACAATTTGACTTTCGATTCATCATTAAAAAGAGAATCAGCATCTATCTGATTGTCAATTAAGATTATATTTGAATTGTCTTGCTTATGACTGGCAATATTGATCTGTAGATTCTGGGACACAAAATTGCAAATTGCTGATGTGCACCTATGACTATTTGACAATGTTGTCTCATCAACGGTAACCCCCAATTTAGTCCAGATCCTTTTATATTTTTTGAGATCTTTATATAATCCTGAATTTACATTGCCATCGACACTCGTATCAAAAGTATGCTGAAAGAAATCACCGACAAACAGACAATCAATAGCTGTAGGAATGATGGATGAGATTAAGTTAAAGTCATGCCCGCCAAGGTCTTGAACTTCATCAATCATAAAATAGTCATAGAACTTCTCTATACGAGTTTTTATAAGACCTACGCATCCCTCTTCTATACATAATTTCGAAATACGATTATGATACAGGAACCCCTGTGATGTCATATAATGCTGCCTGTTCTTTTTGAATCGAGTCCAACCATCTGGAATGCTCCATGTAATACCCCTTGCACTAACTTTATCTTTTAAAAAAGGGCGATAACATACATGTATCAAGAACTGGAAATAGGACATAAGTGAAATATTTCCTGGCATATAACCAAACCTATTGATTATACATCGCCGAATATGAGCTACATTGTTATCCGTATAGGTGACAATTAGAAAACGTTTCCCTAAATCAAGGGTATTAATCAGGAAGGTCGTCTTTCCTGATCCTGCAACCGCAAGTATTAAGCGTCTATCCATGTGATAGCATCTTGAATATATTGAGGTACAACTAAAGTGTCAGCCCTGTTTTTAAGTAGCAGGTATGCTGCATCGGCTTTATTTTTTAGCATATAGTCCAGAGTCTGGAGCCTACGGCCTTGTGTTTGAAAGTCTGCATCGCAAGCAACTTGATTGTCATTGTATAGACAAACCTCAAAAGTATATCGTGCATCTTCAGTATCTGAGAATATTTGAATATTAGGATATTGATTCTGAGTATATTCAGAATAGTTGTTTGTAATATTTTCGACATAATCTTTGTCATTATCTGTTATCACAGCAACTCTATTTTGTAAGACTTTTGCAATTTCCAAATATCTCTTGAAGCATTTTCCATCCACAGCAACTACTCCGATACCACTTGATAACAATTCTTTGTTTACCGTCCTTTTGTACAAAGCCTCCATTAAAATAAACTCTGCATCGCCTTCAACCAATATCGTTTTTTTAGATAATACAAACTGAAGCATATTGTTATCAGGTGCTTTCATAAAGAATTTCGCTGTATCATTCGGCAATGCCGACAAACTGACCACATTGAAAGATGCACTATTGAAGAGCAAGCATTTCTTCAAGTTCAATCTTGTAGCAATAAGATTATTATGAGTTGAGATGAATATCTGACGATTTTCTGCAGTTCTAATTAAGTCTATAAGTTCCTGCATCTTCATATAACTCAAGTGATTTTCTGGTTCCTCTATCAAGACCGTATCAATTCTATTTACAGCCCTATTCAGTGATAGTTTCGTTTTTATGAAGCACTGAGTACCGGTTCCCTTATTTTCCAAAGGTATGCCGTTTTCATGTAATGTGATATCTGTCTCAATATTATCATCAGCAGATTCCCTTATAGCAAAACTATAGGGGGTAATTGAAGCACTATATTGGGCTAATGTTTGAACCTGGAAGCGGAGTTTACTATCTTTATAAGCATGTCTTGTATTCAATCGTTGTATATCCGATAACTGGGAATGATAAATATCATTTACATATTCACGCATGGCATGCGGACTGCCTATCGAAGAATTATCAATAAACAGGCTCTTTAATTTCTTTGTGTAGGCATTGTATGGCTCTCCAGCGAAAGTGTCAAAAACAATGCTATAAAACTCTAAAGGGAAAGAAGCATCTTGATTTTGCAATAATTGTGCTATCTGTTGATTATACTCATCGTTGGGATAACAACGTAGTCTGATACCAGAATGTACCTGTTGGAGGCTGTTGTTAGCTCCTTCCAAAGAAGGATCTGTCTGATTTGTAAAATACAATTCCACATACATATCTGGTAAGTTGTTCAGGTTCCTATTCGTCACCATAAACTCATTCATAACCTCGACATTAAAAAGTCTGTCGAGACCGATATTTTCAACACGTGTCCTACTACCACGAGCTACAAGATCTATTGCTTGAAGAACAGTACTCTTCCCCGATTCGTTATCTCCTACCAAAATATTGATGTCTGGATTCACATCAAGAGTAAGATCTTTGAATCTTTTGAAATTGTGGAGTTTAATTTTGGTTATTGTTAGCATTTATATACTCCTAATTTTATTTAGTTCACTATCCACTCGTTCCATCCTATCCACGACAAGTTTGATATAGCGGAAATCTTTATCATCAGGATAGTAGAATCTAATGTCACGCATCATTGCCAATCCAACGCCATCTCCTTCATCTTTCATGTTAAAGATGTTTGAATATAGCAGATCTTGCTCGTTGATTAGTTTGTATTCAGCATTTGGGCCTTCATATATTTTGGCCTCACATCTCGGAAGAAACTCTTTCCGCATTACAATAAGTTGAGCCTCATGCCAGGGAATCCTATATATTGATGTCTCTCCATACTGATAGCCGAATTCTGTCTCTTTTAATGCGATATCACCTCCATATAATTCATCGTATGTACCTAAAAAGATACTGGTAATAACAGCAAATCTTTCATCCACCCCTAAAGACTTGAAAGCATTCTTGATTTCAGAGAAACGAATCAGATAACTTGCTTCTGCACGATGCACTAAGAATTGCACATTATAATGCTGCCAAATATTTCCTCGTATTTCGTGTAAATACAATTCGGGGACTTCATAACTCCAAGCTCCATCGTCTTGAAACATTTCCTTTTTCATCTTGTACGAGGAGGGGAAGCAACGCACGTCTTCTATAGGAAGTGTAGAATGGTATTGTTCCTCCATAACAGGTAGTCTTATTGCAAACTGGGGTAATGCTTCAGCAAATTCCATTATCAGACGCTTAACTCTTTCCTCTGACACGCCATCAGCTTGTTTCTTATTCATTTCATTTGCCAGTAATTCTTTACCTAAACTCGTTAGATAATATTTTTGGTTTGGACTTGTCGGCTTGTTGGGAATGGTCATGTCTACGAGATTCTCGGCCATAAGTGGGTTAACATATTTTTCCTTGAATTTTGTTGTGTTTCTCCATCCATACAAGTCCTTCAATTCACTCATAAGAGATGGTTGTTGAAGAGTTTTAAATAGTTTTTCAACTTCCTCCCAACTTAGTCCCAACTTAGTCCCAACTTGCTCCCAACTTAATCCCAACTTAGTCCCAACTTGGTGACTACTTAGTAACTGCTTAGTGACATCATACTCCATTGAGTATATGATGGTCATAAACTGGCTTGCAGTTGACTTGAACACAGGTTTCAATTCATCCCTATAACCATCCAAAGCCTTTGTCTCATTGCAAATACGCTTCAATCCGCTACCTCGTTTTTCCATATAATCCAACTGGGCCATCACATCAGCAAGAACAGGATTCCTTCTATCCGATGAAATCTCCTCAATTGGCAGGTCTTGTACTTTCTGTCCACTATACATGCCACCAGGAGAGGTTATCACCAATCTGTCATCATAGATATCCAAATGTACTTCACCACCCATTACCGTATAATCGCGGTGAATAAAATGATTTACCAATGCCTCTAGTACTGCTCTTTCTGCATATTCAGGTTTATTTTTTCTTCCATCTGGAAGTTTCTCCCAGCCTTTACGCGTGTTTGCCTTTACAAAGCCCATTGCCTCACGAAGCAACAAAAGAATGTTCCCTTTAAATTCAGAATCGTTTATGGCATTACTTTTCTCTAGGCCATCCCAGCGTGTACAATATAATCGGGATTGGCTAAGGCTACAGTCATCTGCGAACAAGGCACCAGCATTAGTCAGGCAACCTGTATTGGTGACAAGCCCAAACGACAAAAGGTATTTCTTGTCCCACTCTTGTTTGGTGCGGTCTTTGAACGAATTCGCCAATATCGTAAAGGAATAGTCCTCTGCTTTATAGTCAGTGTGAAGGGAATCAAAAGTTTTGTTGGAACCTTTCAGTACTAAGCGTACCATCTGTTCTGCCGTGGCAGGAAGACTTTCATCACCAACTCGGGCAAATGCAATACGCTGACCATCTCCAACGTAGTAATATGGGGTATAATGCCCTGCGTTGACTTTGAGTTGCAAGATGCGTAAGCCATCCATATCGTATGGAATCATTTCCACCTCAGGCAGAGGATCCATATAGTCACGAATTTTACTACTGATAACTTCGGAAACATACTGTACATCATTTAGACCTTTGACGATGCCATCATTATCTATGCCAAAGAAAAGAGAACCACCTAAACCATTGGAAAAAGCACTTACGCTCTTCAGCCAACTCTTAGGTTTCTTCTCTTCAAGCATCACCTTGAAGTCGTATGCTGTACATTCCGTTATCAGAGTCTTTAATTCCATCTTATAAAATTCTCATTTTACCTTGCAAAGGTACACATTATTTATTAAAAAGATGGCATAAAACCATCGTTTCACGCGTAATTTAAGCAAATTTTATCTAAAAATACATCTATTGGAGAGTAAAAGTTGCGTTAATTGAAGTTTTTTAATTAACTTTGCAATGCATAGTGGCGATATGCCATTTTTGCAAGACATAAGCTCGATAGCCGCACAATCACCACCGTACTTGCTACGAGCAAACATAGAATATAGGAGCTGCCCCGTTTAGGGCGCAGATATCCCATATTTCTATGTGGTTTGTGGTGAACCGTGCGGCGTATGGCGAATGTCTGCGCCTTTTGTATAATAGTATTTTGAATCTTTTTAAATTATGACTGTATGGCACTAATAGACGTTATTAAATGTGATATTCAAGATGGAGAGTTCTGCTATAAATTTCCATCAGACGATTTACGTATAGGATCTCAATTAGTTGTTTATCCTTCGCAAACTGCCTTTTTTGTAAGAGGGGGTGAAATTCTTGATTCCTTCACTTCAGGTACATACACTATTTCTTCTGAGAATATCCCATTGCTCAATAAGGTCATAAACATTCCGTTTGGCAACGAATCTCCTTTTAAGGCTGAGGTTTGGTTTATTAACCAGATTAGCAAGTTGGATATGCCTTGGGGAACGCCTCACCCTATTCTTCTTGAAGACCCCAAATACAAGATCATCGTCCCAGTACGATCTAACGGACAATATGGATTGAGGATAAAAGAACCACGTCTGTTCCTTGAAACACTAATTGGTAACATGTCAGACTTTAAGGCGGACAAAATCAATCAATATTTCAAAGGACGTTTAGTTCAAGCACTCAACTCCTTGTTGGCAAAACAGATTGTTGAGCGGAATGTATCAATACTCGATATTAATACAGACCTGATACCCATGTCATCAGAATGTGAAGCGCAACTGAATGAGATTATGGGGAAGTATGGAATAGAAATAAAAGAGTTTTCCATTATGTCGGTCAACGTGCCAGAGAATGACGAAAGCGTTATCAAGTTGAAAGAAGCAAAGGCTATGATGGCAAGACTCAACATAACGGGTAAAGATGTTTATCAGATGGAGCGAAGTTTTGACGTGTTGGAGAAGGCTGCAAGTAATGAAGGTACAGGAGGTCAGATGATAGGAATGGGCATAGGTTTAGGTGCAGGAGTTTCTGCTGGTAGTACAATAGCTCAGATGTCCTCACAGATGATAAATCCCAATCCTAATCCAACACCTCCACCATTGAACTTGGACAAACAGTATTTTATCCATGTGGATGGTACACAAATGGGAGGACAGACCGTTTCTAGCATTCAAAGCCATATCCAGCAAGGGAGGATAAATGGCGAAACGCCTGTATGGACAGCTGGAATGCCTAATTGGACAAGATTGAAGGATGTTCCAGAACTGAACGCGCTGCTTAATAACATTGTTCCACCTCCAATGAATTTGTAATATGAAAAGATTGATTATTTTAACAACTATCATACTGCTTGTTGTTAATGGGCTGTTGGGGTTAATCTTAACTGCCTATCATTCTACCAATATCTATTTGAATACTGTGGTAATCCTACTAAGTGGAATCGTTCTTTGGATAATAACGTCCATGAAATTGAAAGATGCATTTAAGGTTTCTCTAATCAGTTTATTTACTATCGTTGGCACTATAGAATACATCTTGGGATTCTTTGCCCCTACAGAATGGAGCAACAATTGGTTCACAATCTTGATGATAGTCGTTTTGGCTATTGAAATCATTATTGTACTATCGACAAATTATGTAACAAATAAAAACGAACGAGTATGAAAGCATTAACCTGTGAAATGTGTGGAAGCACCAACCTTATCAAGGAAGGTGGCGTGTTTGTCTGCCAGTCATGCGGCACGAAATATTCCGTAGAGGAAGCCAAGAAGATGATGGTAGAAGGAACTGTTGACATAAAAGGAACTGTCAAAGTCGATACATCCGACGAGTTGAAAAATTTGTATGAGATTGCACGCAGGGCAAAAGATTCTAACAATAGCGATAACGCAGCTAAATATTATGAACAAATTCTAATGAAAGACCCTAATAGTTGGGAGGCAAATTTCTATACTATCTATTTTCAATCTATGTCATGCCGAATAGGTGAGATATATTCTGTTGAAGTAAATCTAGTCAACAATTACGAGCCTATCTTAGCTTTAGTAAAATCTACACTGCCAGAAGAAGAACAGGCAAAAGTATTAGAAGAAATATACCTTCGCATATCTATAATAGCAGATATATTTTTCAATTCAGCAGTAAATTACTTTAAAAATGCAGATGTAGAAATTAGATATGAATTACGGGGAGAAACTTGTGATAGAGTTTTATATAGTTTCTTCTTGCTCTATTATCTTGCCGCATACATTAACGAAACTTTTTCACATAAGTATGAACAAATTGCTGTCAAATGTTTAGAAGATGGAGTTAAAATTCATACAGAATTTCTACAGATAGATCAATTAATGGTTCCAAAAGAAGAAAACCTTGAAATAATTAACGACAAAATTGAAGAAATTTTAAAGGTTAATCCAGACTATAAAAAAACTCAATATCTTATTGATTTGGAAAAAGAATCTGAAGAACCAACAATAGTTAATAATGTTTCCAATTCGACCTCTGGAGGTTGTTACGTTGCCACTGCTGTTTATGGCTCATATAATTGTCCTGAAGTTTGGACTCTCCGCAGATTCCGTGACAATACTCTAGCAGGGACATGGTATGGAATGACATTTATAAAGTTTTATTATGCTATTAGCCCCAAATTGGTTAAATGGTTGGGTAATACAACTTGGTTTAAAACTCTCTGGCGTAAGCCCTTGGATAAATTAGTTAACGTTTTGAACAGAAAGGGAGTGGAGAATACTCCATACCAAGATTAATTCTTTTTGTTTTAAACCATAAGGAAATGGGAAGATGTGCTCATTCAATCAAAGCACTTCTTCCTGCTTTTGCATAAAGATCTATCCCAATATACTTGTGGGTAGAAACTTATATTTCAACTCTCATCAATTGACTTATGTATCCATTTGAAGTACACATAGATAGCTATCTCTATGGTAATCGTTATGATTGGCAGTAGAGAAAGAGAGCCGACAATGTAGAATATTTTTGCCGATAGCCTGACACCTTCGCTATTCTTCACAATGTCTGTGAGTCGTTGGCTATGCTTCTGCCAACTCTTTTCCTGCTGTTTGTGGCAGGCTTCAAGTGTCTGTTTCTCCTGTCCCAACTGCCTTTGTTTGCTTTGCTGTCATTGTTGTCTTACGCCAGTAACCAGACTGTAGAATCTGCAACCATCGGGAGCGGATTCCCCTCCACGCGACTCCTTGGAGTGTGGAGCAAAGTAGTTTTCGGGTTACGAAAACACAACCTTGCTTCCACTCCAAATAACGTTTTCCGTGGCTCACCGTTTTAAAAGCTGAATTCATTTCCGCCACTTATTGGCCAAGTCCTATCGTTTACAATTATTCTTTCCTCCCTTAATAGCAGTCATGATAACCTCAAAGGGCTTGTGGTCACGGCTGATACGTTCCATCAGTTCCTTGCGGACTGCCCTTGCCTGATACGAATTGAGGCGAAAGGCAAGTAGCATGACCACCTCCATATTATATACAGTAAGTTGTAGGTTACGCCTCTGCTTGATGGTCCGTTCTGCCTCGTAGGGTTTGACCAGTTCCTCCGTGTAGAGGGTCTGGATGGTATTACGCAGTTTAGGGACGAACACGCCAAAGAGGTCAACCAGTTCGGACTCACTCATCCAAATCTCCCCACTCGGTATGGTCAGTTCAGCGTACTCACTATGTTCACTCCACTTAATAATATTTCTCTGCTACATAATCTTACGCCATTTTGATGTTACTGAATGATTTGTTAAGTTTCTCGCCAAGCATGGTCAGGTCATCGTTCAACTTCTGGGAGGTGATACGGGCGTAGATCTGAGTCGTGACGATATTTGTATGACCCAATACACGGCTCACGCTCTCAATAGGCATACCTTTTGATAAAGCGAGCGTAGCCCATGAATGGCGCCCGCAGTGCAGGCTAATCTGCTTCTCTATCCCGCAGGCTGCAATAACCTTCTTCAACTTCTTGCAGATAGACCAATAGTTGAGTTTGCCGAATACGAACTTGTCTTCTTGCAGGTGCTTGTAACGCTCAATAATCTGCAAGGGTACATCCATCAGTTTCACTTGGTAGGGTACGCTGGTCTTGTGGCGATGCGAAACAATCCACTTGTCGCCGTTGATGTCCACAATATTATCGGTTGTCAGGTTCTTCACGTCCACGAAGGCCAATGCCGTCCAACAGATAAAGACGAAGATGTCACGGACAAAGGCCAAGTCGGTATCCTCAAACTCATGGGTAATCACTTGCTTCAGTTCTTCCTCCGTCAAGAACTCACGTTCCTTGCAGTTAGGGCTGATGTGGAACTGGGCAAAGGGGTTACGGGGTATCTTACCATTATAGTGCGCCCTCATAACAACTCCCTTTAGCCACATGCAGCGTTGCCAGATAGTGCCGCTTGCCAGTCCTCGCTCCGTGCTGAGATAGGCAGCGAAGTCCTTGATAAAGTCGGGTGTCAGTTCCAGCATAGATATGTCCTTACGACGATAATGGGATTCGATGAACGAAGCCGTGTCCTTTCTGGAAAGTTGCATTGCCCACAAGGTGCTAATAACTCTATCCTTACCTACGCGCTTTTTGAAACTGGCGATGTCCTTGTCGAATGCGTTGAGCAAAGTCTCATACTCGCTGCCGAATCCCTGATAGGAATTGCGTACCATCTCAGCCGTCACGAATGCCTCACGGTCTGCCAGATGCTGGTAGTGCTTGATGATCTGCGCCTTGATATTGTCAAGGTCACGGTTCAACTGCAAGGCTTCCTTGCTCCGCCCTTTTGCACAGTTGCCCTTCGCATCCCATAGGGCCAACGGAATACTTTTCTTACAACTGAACTGGCTCTGGGTTCCATTGATTGTCACTCTGCCCATCACTGGCACTACACCGTTCTTCTCCTTACCTCTGTTCACGTAGAACAGTACTGAAAATGTGCTTCTGCTCATGTTTCTTACTCGTTTTTAAATTCCGGCTGCAAAACTACTGTCTTTTCCTGGTTCTGTCGCTATGCAAAATATAGCAGTTTGCGGAATCAGAAACGGGTGGTGAGAGGTGCGTTGTTATGCCCCGTCTTGCCTATCCGATTAACGAAGTTTAACTGACTCTCAAGACTGTCTCACGGGTTACGGATAAGAAACCTAACTACTTCTTCATTCCTCCCAAATTTGCATTCAGCCTAAAACTGAACTTCCTCGATTTTCACCGTCTTGCCTTTTATTTACGCGCTTTCTGCGTTAATTCTCCAAATTCCGTCTTTTGTTACAGACTTTTTTCGTAACTTTGCCGTCTTGACGGCGAAGTTACTGGCACTCGGAAGAAAAAACAAACGCGTTTGTTTTGTTCTTCTCTCGTTTTTTCGTAACTTTGCAAAAATTATAGTGTTTATGGAACAGTTTAGAGGCATACCCTACGGCATTTCCAACTTCAAGCAACTGAGGCGGGAGAATCTTTATTACGTGGATAAAAGTCAATATATCTCTAAATTAGAGCAAACGGGTCAATGATTCAAAAAAAAACACATCTGCACCTCATCGTAGTGCAGATTCGCGGCAACAAACTGGAGAAGATGGAAGAAATAGTGTAATGGCAGTGATATGAAATACGAAGTAACGATAGGCATCCCGGTTTATAATGTCGAGAAGTACATCCGATTGACAATGGACTCGGCCTTGGCGCAGACCTTTGACAGCATCGAGTTCCTGGTATTGGACGATTGTGGTACTGACTCTTCGCTGGATATTGTCCGCGAATATCAGCGGACCCATCCAAGAGGCAAGGATATCCGTATATTACGTCAACCGCAAAATATGGGTATAGGGGCTGGGCGCAATCGTATGATGGCTGAAGCCACTGGCCGCTACTTCTATTCACTTGACGGCGATGACTCGATCTCGCCTAACGCCATAGAACTGCTATATAGCGCTGCAGTGAAACATGAGGCTGAATTAGTATATGGTAGTTTTGAGCGTATTTATGTGGAAGAGGAGAAAACGGTGCATAGCGAGCAGTTCCCCTATCCTGCTTTAGTCTTTACGCTACCAGACGAATATGCAGAATATGCTTATAGCCATGAAATACAGGTGATGAACTGGAATTACCTTATTAGGATGGATGTGATACGGAGAAATAATCTGCGAGTGACACCTGTAGGCCATGGCTATGGAGAGGATTTTACATATACGGTCGACTTGCCTACTTACGTCACACGTGTCGTTCTTCTTCCTGAAATCACCTATCAATATTACATGCGAAAGAAAGACTTTAAGGCGAAGCGCTCTCATCCTATATCGCGTGTGAATATGGACATGGCTATAGAGTCTATCGCACAGAAGAAAGCACGCAAGGATGAATTGCGTAATAAGAGTTATTATGCCAAACGTAATTCTGTACTTTTAATGTACGACTATTCTTTTGCCTGTCGCATTCTGGCTAAAGGAAACGACATTGATATACCTTATACTAAGGCAGAAATACGCAATATCATGTGGCATCCCATGACACTTTGTGAAATACTGCACTCTCGACAAGCACGGATAAAGAATCTTGGCTATTGGTTGATGGGGGTTCTTCCACCTGCTCTTTCTGTGTTTATGATTAGGATGACCGCAAAGTTATTTCATAGAATTTAACATATGGCATACGAAGTAACGATAGGCATTCCGGTTTATAATGTCGAGAAGTACATCCGACTGACAATGGACTCGGCACTGGCACAGACATTTGAGAGCATCGAATTCCTGGTACTCGATGACTGTGGCACCGATGGATCAATGGATATAGTGCGTGAGTATCAGCAACAGCATCCGCGAGGCAAGGACATCCGCATTGTGCGCCAACCGCAGAATGGAGGGCTAGGCAGGGCTCGCAACAGGATTATAGAAGAGGCGCGAGGCCGGTATCTGTATCATCTGGATGCCGACGATGCCATAGCCCCCAATACCATAGAACTGCTCTTTGCTGAAGCTGTGAAATATGATGCCGATATGGTGTATGGCTCTTATGAGCGTATCGAGGAGTTTGACGGAGAAGTGAAACGGTCGCAGTATCAATATGAGCACCAGGTCTTTATGGCTGAGAATTCTTTTGCTGACCGTGTGTATAGTGACTATGGTTTCTTGCAGGCAAACACTTGGAATTTCCTCATAAAAACCGAGATATATCTTAAGAACAATATCCGCCACAAGGCGGTGAACTATTGGGAGGACTTTTCCACCACCATCGATTTGCCTACCTATGTCACCAGGGTCGTCTTGCTGCCCGATATCACCTATTTCTATTATTGTCGCTATGGGTCGCTTTCCAATTTCCGCAAACGCGACCATATCGACAAGTCGGAAATACAGAAGACGCTAGGAGCAATGGCTGAAGTTAAAGGAAATAGCAGGCGCATCATGGGGAAACCTTATTTCCACAAACGAATGTATAAGGTGATGATGACCCACTTCTATATGGCATGCGCCATATTGAAAGAAGATGAAATCACAGTACCCCCATTCTCAAAGCGTGAGATTCGCGATGTAATGCGTTCGCCGCTCACCTTCAGAGAGACACTGATGATGAAAGACTGGAAACTGCGCAACATGTCGCTTTTCCTTTTAGGTGTCTTGCCCCCCGTGGTATCAGTTGCCATGATTCGATTGTTGGGTAAGCGGAAAGGGATTGATCTGACTTACTAATGCAAGAAATCGGTGGTATGGCTCAATCGACTTACTATTTGACTAATGATGTAATAGTGATGCCTGAACCAGCGACTTTTCTGCAAATAACAGAAGGGAGAAAACAGTAGTAAGAGGAACATCGTGAGAAGAATGCGTCCGCTATAGAGTGAATGCTTCAGCAAGGCCATACGTGCGCTCTTAAATAATTTCTTTGTTTCGCTTTGGACAGGGATGTGAATTAAGATTTCAATACCTTTGTTCAAGAACTCAGCCAAATATAATATGCAGTCAACCTGTAGGTTGCTCGTATTTTGCAAACCGCTTAATGGCAATTCCAGGATTCTGCTTACACCAATGGAAAAACTTGCCACGGTTCTGTCTGCTTTTTCAGAATGGTGAGAAGTATTTACAATACTGGTTTCAACATATTCATACTGATAAGTAATACGTGGCAAGAGCAGTATGCTATTGACATGGAGAAACAGTTCAAAAGACCACGGAAAATCTTCGTACACGATGCCCTCGATGAATGCAATATGATGGGTGGTGAGAACGTCTTTTCGAATCAACTTGTTCCACGCCTGCCGATATATTTTCTCTTGTACCATGAGCCGCATGAATTCTGTCTTGTCGTCAATGTGACGGGGAGCCTGCAAATGTCTCAAATAGTGTTTTTGGGTGAATGCTTCCAAGACATTTCCTATAATTAAATCCACGTCAGGATGTTCTGCCAGCTGTTCTGTAAAGTACTGCAAGCAGCCAGGCATTATCCAGTCATCAGAGTCGATAAAGAAGATATAGTCACCTGATGCGTGGTCTACGCCAGTGTTCCTTGCTGCCGATAGTCCTCTGTTCTTTTCATGGCGTAATAGTTTGAAATTGATGCTCCCTTGGTATGCATCGATCATCTCTTTCGCTATAGTCATGCTGTTGTCTGGCGTATAGTCATCAACAATGATACATTCGACATCAGCCCCCGCTATGTCTTGTGTCATAATGGATTCAATACATCGCCGGATGTATTTCTCGACATTGTAAACAGGTATGATGATACTGATGCTTAAGTCCATCTAAATGCTTAGTTAAAGGTTCATTTCGCAAATATACACAATAGTGATGATAATTCCAAATATATCTATAATTTTTTCACTTCAATAGTCATTTATTTGTTACTATCATTTTTTTTTGCTACCTTTGCAAAAGATATTACTACAATGGAAAACTGGTACGATAAATACATGACAATTTACGGTCGTCCGTTTTGTGAGGTGCCTCAAGAGATAATCAACGGAACCCGTGAACGGCTAGCTTGGCTTCAGAGTGCAGAGCCGTTAGCCTCTATAGTGGTCATCGCCTATAATGAGGAGACCCACTTGCAGGCCTGCTTGTGGGCTATCAGTGAGATACAGTGCAAATACCCCGTTGAGATTATCGGAGTGGATAACGACTCAAAAGACCGAACGGCAGAAATCTACGAAAAGTCGGGCATTCCCTATTTTACGGAGTATCAACACTCATGTGGCTATGCTCGGCGCTGTGGTTTGCAGCATGCTAAAGGCAAGTATTATTTCGATGTAGATAGTGACACGCTCTATCCTCCTCAGTACTATGAGGTGATGCTTGAACATTTAATGAAGCCTGGTGTTTCATGTGCCTCGGCCACATGGAGCTATTTCCCTGATGAGAATCACAGCAAGTTGAGCTTGAAACTTTTTGAGATGGCCCGCGATTTATTCTTGTGGGTGCAACATTTCAAGCGTCCTGAACTCAGCGTTCGTGGTTTGGTGTTTGCCTACAATGCTGACTATGGGCGCAAGGAACCATACCGGGTGGATATCATTCGAGGCGAGGATGGTTCCATGGCACTCAATCTGAAGAAATATGGCAAAATAGTCTTTGTGCGTGATAAGCGTTGCCGTGCTATCACGGGCTATGGAACTATCGGCCAGCAGTCTATGTGGCAGAGTTTTTTCAATCACGTTAGGATACAGTTAAAAGGTATTGGTCGCATCTTTTATAAGACCGACCATTACGAGGATAGTGAAGATAATTTGGTGAAATGAAACTGATATATATAGCCCCTTTCCTTCATATGCCCGGTGGTCTGGAGCATACTTTGGCTGAAAAGGCCAATTGGCTGGTAGCTCATGGACACGAGGTGCAGTTGTTGACTTATACACAGAACGGGAAAGAAATGTTCTATGCCTTAGATGAGAGGGTGCTGCATCGTGATTTGCAGTGTCCGCTTTATGTTATTTATAAAAAACCTCTCTATAAGCGTCCATTCGCCTATTTACAATGCCGCCGCCAGTTCCGTCAGCGGTTTGCAGAGACCTTATCCGAATATCGTCCTGATGTCCTTGTCATCACAATTCCTAACACTGAGGAATATATCCATGACATGTTGAAGGTGGCTCACCAACAAGGGGTCAAGGTTATTGTCGAGTGTCACCTGGCTGCCGACTATCATTTAGAAGGCAAACCTTTATTCGAACGACTGCTAAGTCGGCTGTTTCCCTCTCTGAAGGCTATTCGGAAATCAGATTTGCTGATAACATTGACAGATCGAGATGCAGCTTCCTGGCGCCGGTTCGTAAAACACGTCAGTGTTCTTCCTAACCCCCTACCACTGGCATTCAGCCAGGAGCCCTCTACGATCAATAAGGAGCCTTCTACGATCAATAAGGAGCCTTTTACCCCTCGTATCATAGCAGTAGGGCGTCTGTTCTCTCAAAAGCGGTTCGATAGGCTAATCGAAGCTTTTTCACTCATTGCAGATCGCTATCCGCAGTGGCAGTTGGATATTTATGGTGACGGCCCGTTCTGTCAGGTCATGCAGCAACAGATTGTCCAGTGCGGTATGACGGGGCGTATCATGCTGAATGGCACTACGCACGACATGCAGGCGGCCTACAAAAAGTGCCAGTTCTTTGTACTCAGCAGTGACTATGAGGGCTTCGGTATGGTGATTATTGAGGCAATGGCGTGTGGGTTGCCTGTTGTGGCGACTGACTGCCCTTGTGGTCCGGCAGAGATTATCGAAGATGGGCGGACCGGTTTGTTGAGCCGCTTGGATGTGCAGGACTTGGCCAAAAAGATGGAGTGGATGATGAGTCATGAAGCCGAGCGGCAGAAGATGGGACAGCAAGCACTGTTGGCTTCTGCCCATTACCAATTAGAACAAGTCATGCCTCGGTGGTTGGCTGCTTATCAATCGGTTCTTTAATCTCCAGAATATCCTGCCACAGAGGCAGCACTTCGCTAATGTCGAAGTGGTGAGCTATCTTGATGGCTTCCCTTGATTTGGAGCTCCAATCTATTTGTGTTGCTTGGTGGAGACATTCCGTCAGGGCTGCCGTGTTGCCGACGGGAAAATAGAGGGCGTTGTCACCCATGATTTCATGACTGGTCGGCAAGTCACTGCTCACAATGGGCAACCCGTGTGCCATGGCTTCCACCAGTACTAAGCCGAAACCCTCCCACCGACTGCTCAGCACAAAGACCTGTGCCTCGCTATAATAATCTTGTATTTGGTTAGTAAACGGATGCAGACGGATGCGGTCTCCCAAGTGGTAGTCGGCTATCTTCTGATGGTATAAGGCTTCTTCAGGACCTTCACCCACGATGTCGAGCGACCACTCTCCGTTGTACTGTGCAAAGCGACTGAAGGCATCGATAAGCAAATCGAACCCCTTGTGGAGATGCGAGAAACGACCTACGGCCAGAAACTTTTTAGACTCTCCTTTTGCAGGCTTTCCTGGCTTCAATGTCAACGGATTGTAGACGACTCGGGTGGGGAAGGGGTACTTGCGTGCATCGTCTTTGCTGAGCACGATGGTGGTATCGAGCTTTGCCAACATGTACTCATAGTAGCGGCATAAATCTGGTCCGATATAGGTAGAGCCCTTACTGAACAGCGCTTGGTGTGAATTGTGAATCCAGCCTACCAGCCGCACGCCCACCATCAGTTTCTTGCATGCTGCCAAACGGACAGCCAGAGGAGCATGAACACCGATGATGGTGTCGTAGTGCCCTTGTCGAAGTTCTTCTGCTAACGCCAGCCTCTTTTCTGAGGGGAAGGAACTGTAGGTATAGAGGTGGGAGAAAAATCGTGTCTGCGGCAACACCTTTTTATATAATAGGCTGTATAGCTTCAGCAGTCGAGATTTCCAGAAACTTACCTGTGGGTAACTGAAGAAACGATAGTTGATGCTTGCCTCCTCGAGACCATACATGGTCGTGTCTCTTGCTGACACTTCGTCCAGGGTGACGATGGTGACATCGCAGGTCTTCGACAGTTCCTTTGCTAAAACTGCAGTCACGCGTTGTACTCCTCCGAAGGAGAAGATAGAGTCGGTGAGAAAACAGATGCGTTTCATGGTTCAAGTGCTTTGAAGAAGTTACAGGCGTAGGTTTCCTTATCAAACAACTTGGCACGCTGTAGACCTGCCTGCGACATAGTCTTGCGTTTCTCAGGATGATGGTAAAGTTCCAATATAGCTGCGGCAAGATTGGAGACAAAGTGTTCGTCGGTATTCAGGAGAATGGCATTGCTCTGAGTCACCTCCTCAGGAATGCCGCCTCGAAGGGTGGTAATGATAGGCAACCCTGCGGCTTGTGCCTCGAGTACGGTGGTGGGGAAGGGGTCGTCCCATACAGAGGGAATAACGGCGACATCAGCCGCATGCAGGTAGTCGGGCATCTGGCGGTAGGGTACAAAACCCGTAAAGGTGATACTGCTTTTCAGCGGCTCAGCCTTGGTGCGCAGTTGCTTCATGAACGGTGTCTCCTGATCTGTGTTGCCATAGAACGAACTGCCAACGACGAGCAATCTGACATCGGCCTTGTTGCGGAGAAGGAGCAGCGCCTCAATGAGTTGCATGATGCCTTTTTCCTCCGTCACTCTGCCGCTGAACAATAGGGTGAACTTTTCACTCTTCTCAGCATTGCCCTTGCTCTTGATAGGTTCATGCTCCTCTGCCTTGTCCTTGCTCGTGAACATTTCCAAGTCGATGCCATTATGAACGGTTATGGTCTTTGTGTCGTCTGTCGTAATAGACTGCACGCAATGCTTGATGTAGTCGGAAACGCAGATGATGCTGTCGGCAGCCTGAGAGATGACCTTTGCCTCAGGGGTTTGGGTTGTTAGTTTCTCGTTGTGCAGGTGGTACACGATGCGGGCATTTGTCAGCGCCTTCAGTTTAAGTGCGAAAGCAGGACGGTTCTCCAGGATAATCATATCGAACGACTGTTTCTGCACGTCCTTCAGAACTTCTGCCAAGAAGTATTCAATGGTGTAGTGGTAGTAGCCTTTGGGATGTCGCCATTTGTAAAGCCTCTTCTTCACCTTGGCCCAGAGCGTGTCTACCTTAATATATATATAGTGGTTTACCTCTGATTTGCGGGCAGGGTGGTTTCGCACCGCCGGATGCCAGACACTGTAGACGGTGATGTCGTGCAGACGGTGCTGGTCGTTATACTCCAGATAGAAGTCCACCAGATTCTCCACGGCTCCTCCCTGTACGGCAGGAACCGGCAGTATGCCTGATGTCAGAATGGCGATTCGCATGTTTGCTTTACTTATTACTTCACCCTTTTTATCTCGATTTTCTCATCTTTATCTTTTATACTGGCTTCCAGAAATCTTCCGTGCTCTCTCCGTTGGCAAAGTGATAGAAGTCAGTGACAACCGAGAAGCTGTCATCGCGGAATTGCTGGTCTTTGTTCTTGATAAAGCAAAGTGGCACCTCACCGATGAACGATGCCCAGCGCGAGTAAGTGCTCCAAGGACCCAGTATGCGGTCGCAAAGGGATAGGGTGTACAGGTCGAGGATGTCACCAGACGGCTCCTTGTCGAATCGGAAGCAACGGCATCCCTCAAACTGTTCGACCGAGAACGCCTCGTTGCTGCTGATGAAAAAGGCTACCCGTTTGTCGTTGTATATCTCTTGTATGCGGAGCATGAACTGATGGTACTCCTCCAGCGTGTAGTAGTAGCGTCCGTCATAGAACGTCTTGTAGTCACCATGTCGGATGTGAATGCCTATCACTATGTCACTATCTCTGCGAATACAGTTTATCATCTGCTCGGCTTTAGTCATAATTTCCTCTCTAGGTCGGAATATATGTTGCAACGCCTGCTTCGTCTGCTTTAGATAACGGGTGTCATTCATAGTATTCCAACCTTTCGTAAATCCTAAGAAGTAGAAAGCCTTGTTCCAGTTGTGGCTATGGGTCACTTTCCATGCCAGCCCCTTGTAGTTGTTCCAACCATTACCGTGTTCCAGATACCACTTTTGCCACAATGGGAAGTAGATGAACGGACACCTTAGCAGGTTGGGGAAGTCCTCTATGGTCCAGTCGTAGAAGATAATCACCATGCGCCTTTTCTCAGCCACACAGCGAGCCACGCTGGTGACATAGGTCCACAGCCGGTTGCACGTCTGTCCTGGTGCGTCACAAATTACTCTCATTATGTATGATTTCCTTTTTGCAAATATAGCAAATATGTTTTAAAGATAGTACAGCCGCATGCCCTTTTTGAGAATCTTTAACGGAAGTAGCAGCTATCTATGACTTATACTGATATAGGTAGACACATTTAATAACAATTAAAATGTGTAACTATTATGAGTAGAAAGAACAAGAGGTACAGTGAGGAATTTCAGTTGTCCGTCATTCGTGATTACTATTCCTCTGG
>Ga0310697_10002396_pt1 | contig 20029 bp, 19 predicted proteins | sample 172DNAGHGlowgp2_FD_203883 | JGI IMG/M metagenome (GOLD analysis project Ga0310697, IMG submission 203883) | Sheep rumen microbial communities from Palmerston North, Manawatu-Wanganui, New Zealand - 1728 DNA GHGlow gp2 (v2) (version 2) | ecosystem: Host-associated > Mammals > Digestive system >... | reverse complement strand
TTATCAGTCTTGTAGTGTTATTTGCACTTGGTGGCAATGCACAAGTTGAAAACCTAAGAGTTGGATTGAAGATAGGACCGAGCATGGATTGGGCTGGCAGTGGCTCTGTGGCGACGGCGAATAGAGGCCTTGGCGTTGGCTTGAATACCGGAGTCGTCCTTGACTATTATTTTACAGACCATTTTGCGGTTTCCTCAGGCTTGAATTTCAATCTGTTCCGCATGAAGTATGACTTCGTCGACTATCGTAGGGTTGAGGACTTTTTGGAAGAAGCCAACGTGCCAGTGCAGCGTAAGGCCAAAGGCAGCAATCTTGAAATTCCGATCAAGTTCAAGGCCAAGTATAATGTTGCCGACTTGTTTGATGCTTATGTTGAGGCTGGTTGTGCCTTAGGCTTCAATCTCAAGGACTATGGCAGAGATGACTTTGATTTCTACTGGACTCACGTTAGAGGCGAGAGGTATGTGGACTGCACTAATCAATATCGTGCGTTTCAGCCTTCGATAGTGTTTGGCGTAGGAGCTGAATACGAAATCAACTCAAAGTTCAGTGTTTTTGCCCAGCTGACTTTCGACCATGCCTTGGTCAATGCTTTTGCTAAGTCGTTGGCAGAGCAAACGGGTAGCATCATTCGCAACAATTATATCGGTTTTGAGGTGGGCGTTATGCATTAAGTTTTTCCTTTAACGCATAAACAATAAAAAAGCCTGGCGGGATTCCGTCAGGCTTTTTTGTATGGGTTTGCTTGATATTATTCAGCTTCCTTGACTAGCTGGATGAGCACGCGGCGGTCATATTCCGTCGGGTCGAGTTGCTTCACACCACCGATGGGCTCGATGATGATTTGGCTCTCCGGAATACCCAGTTGCATAAGTTCGTGCTTGATCTTGTTGCAGCGGTTCTCAGACAAGGTCTGGTTGTAGGACGGCGTAGCGGTGGCGCTGTCGGCAGAACCTGTCAGGCGGAGCTTGTAACCGTTTTCCTTGGCTGCGTTGGCAATCTCTCTCAGGTTGACGATGTCTCTTCTCGACATAAGCTCGTAAGAGTCGCGGTTGAAGAAGATGGAGAAAGGATAGCTGAGGACGTCTTCGGTCTGCACATTGACGAACTTCACGACGGTGTCGCAAGGAGTAGCTTCAGGCACTTCGGGGCAGACAAACTCTTCAAGTTTCTTTCTGAGCGAATCCATTTCGTTGCAGCAGTTGACGGGCAGATCGTACTCTCTGGTGAAGTAGTAGATGAGACCGAGGGATGCGGTGTACATGTTGTCGAATCTCTTGGGTCTGGTGTTGTACTGTTCGAGGAACTCGTATCCCCAAGAGTCAAGCGTGTATTTATGGAACATCCAATTGAGGTCGAGGTTGATGTCGAAGTGGGTGCTCAAGCGGAAGTTGTTGCTCAAGCCGGCACCGAGGGTCAGTTCGAAGTTGCTGCCGGTGATCTGGGTGTTTTCGTCGTTGTCTTTTTCGGCTTTACGATTGTCGATGAGGGTCTTGGTGGCAAAGAAATCTTTCGAAGTGTGTGCGCCGCCCATGCTGACATAAAGGATAGGAGTCCAAATCCTGTTTTCGTTGTAATAGCCTTGGAAGAAATCGATGGGGCTGAACATGAAATCACCCTGCAGTCTGTGGTAACGCATCGAAGTCCTGTAGATTGCATCGCCATTGTGGGCCTCGACGAGTTGCGGCTCATCACCAAAAAGGAAACGGAGGTGTTGAGTGTGTTCGCCATTAGGACCGAGATTGATGTAGCTGTTGATCTTGGTGTTGCTGTATCCCAATCTGACGCCAACCTTGTGGTTGATCCATTTGCCAACATAGGCATTAAAGCCGAAAGTGGGCTTTCCCCATTCGACTGCGGTATAGCTGTTTTCAAATCCTGCTCCTTCTGGAGTTCTCATGCTGCCCTGCCACCAGTTACAGGTAGCGCTAGCAGATATGTACCAGTTTTTCCATGCTTTGGTCGTCAGATAACGAACCGAATCTACATGACCTGCAGCCATGACGGAGCCGGAAACTGCAAGAAATGCAACCAATGTGATAAATACTTTTTTCATCGCTTTTAAATGTACTATTTTTAGTTAATATTTAATTCGGCAGAATTGAGCGGCAAAAATAGACATTTTTCCTTTACAAAAAGAGAAAAACATGAAAAATGTTCCTTTTTGTTGCTCATTTTCTTGTAGAAAGACGTTCCAAAGTGTTTTTCACCAGTTTTTTCACGTAGGGATGATAGTCGGTGGAAAACTTTTCGGTCACACGGTTGGCGATGGCCACGCAAATAGAGAGGCAGTTATGTCCCATCATCTTGCCGAGACCGTATAGCGCTGACGATTCCATCTCGAAGTTGCAGACGCGCCAGCCTTGGTAGTCGAATGCTTCGATTTTACGGTTGAGTTCGGGGTAGGAAAGGTGCATTCTCAGCGTTCGACCCTGAGGGCCGTAAAATCCAGGTGCCGTGGCTGTCACTCCTTGGTGATAGCCTTGTGCCAAATAGTCAAATAGTTCCTTTGATCCCTCCACGACGTAGGGCTTGGGAAGGTCTGTCGGGTAGTCCATCTGCTTGATGAAGGCGTCGCGCATGGCGATTTCGTTCACATCCTTGTTTTTCTCGTAGAAATACAGCAGGCCGTCCAAGCCGATGGCATAACGCGTGGCCACATAACTGTCGCCCACTTCAATGTCGGGCTGCAAGGCGCCACAGGTGCCTATGCGGATGAGGTTCAGCGAACGATGCTCTTCCTTGGGCATTCTCGTTTTCAGGTCGATGTTGGCCAAGGTGTCGAGTTCGTTCATCACGATGTCCAGGTTGTCGGTGCCCATGCCCGTCGACATGACGGTGATGCGTTTGCCGTTGAAATAGCCGGTGCAGGTCACCAGCTCGCGGTTTTGGCGTTGTACCTCGATCTTGTCGAAAAACGAGGCAATCATTATGACGCGGCCGGGGTCGCCGACCAAGATGACGTCGTCGGCCAGCTGGTCGGGATGCAGGTTCAGATGGTATACCGCTCCTTCGCTGTTGAGCACAAGTTGCGATGCAGGGATGGGTTGATTCATGGTTTGAAGGTTTTATGAAATGCAAAAATACGAAATTTATTGAAAAGTCCGTTCTTTTCATGTCGGTAGCCGAAAAATGGCCTATCTTTGCACAAATTTGAAATGAAATGAAAGGAATAGTCGTAAAAAATATCTCTATTGGCGACGAGTTGCTCATTGGCCAAGTCATTAATACAAATGTTGCATGGTTGGGTGAACATCTGTCGGACGCTGGCTTTCAGCTCGATTCCGCCTTGACCATCGGTGATTCAGAAAAAGCCATCCTCGATGCCTTCAATGACTGCATGGATGCCGACTTGGTGTTGGTCACAGGCGGCCTCGGACCCACTGCCGACGACATCACAAAACCCACGGTCTGCAAATTCTTCGACACAGAGTTGATGTTTTGCCAAGAGGCATACGATAACATCGTTTCGCTTTTCAGCCGTCGTGGCTTCCAGATGAGTGAGCGCAATCGTGGCCAAGCTATGTTGCCGAAGGCATGTCGGTATATCCCCAATACCTATGGCACGGCACCATGTATGTGGCTGGAGAAGAAAGGCACCGTCTTCGCCTTCATGCCTGGCGTGCCGTTTGAGATGAAAGGCATATTCAACGACGAACTTTTGCCGCGTATCAAGGAAAGATTTCATTCTGTGCCATACGAGAAGCGTGTCATTATGACCACGGGCATCGGCGAGTCGTTTTTGGCCGACCGTATCAAGGATTGGGAAGAGGCCCTGCCCGATTTCCTATCGTTGGCCTATCTGCCGCAATACGGCATGGTGCGCCTCCGCTTGAGCGGCCGACATGAGGATGCAGGTTTGCTTCACAAGACATTGGACGTCGAAGTCGAAAAGCTGTCTCGCCTGATTTCGGAGTATATCTTCGCCATGCAGGACCAACCTATCGAACACACGGTTTTTGACCTATTAATTAATAAGGGGATGACTTTTGCCTCGGCAGAGAGCTGCACAGGCGGTAATATTGCCCATGTCATCACATTGATTCCAGGCAGTTCGGAAGTGTTCAAGGGCACGGCAGTCACCTACGCTTCGCCGATGAAGACGAAAGTGCTCGGTGTGCCTGCCGAAACCATCGAAAAGCATGGCGTTGTCAGCCAGCAAGTGGTGGAAGGCATGGCTAAAGGCGTCCGCGAGTTGATGGAGGCCGACTTCGGTGTAGCCACGACAGGCGTCGCAGGTCCAAGTGGTGGTACCGATGAGAACCCTGTCGGCACGGTGTGGATAGGTGTGGCTTTGCCCAACGGAGTGGTATCCAAGCGTTTTAGTTTCGGCAAGGACCGCGAGAATGTCATCAACCGAGCCACGATTGCGGCTTATGAAATGTTACGTCAACAAATACTTGCTACAATATGAATGCCATTGCAAAAACCCTAGTCCTGCTGGGCGTTGTGTTCTCCTTGTCTTCGTGCCATGACAAGGCCCCTGCTTATAAGAACAAGTTAGACATCAAGGCTGAACCATACAACCTCGAATTCGACCGTTACGAAGAGGTGCTCTTCAACCTCGACACTGCCGACTTTCAAGCAGAGCTGATGAAGATACAAGACCGTTATCAAGTCTTCCTCGGAGGTGACCTCAGCGATACCAATGCGGTGAATTATCTCAAGGATTTCGCTATCGACCCATTCAGCATCGTCCTATACGACAAGGTGAGAACTGTTTTCCCCGACTTGAAACGGGTGGAACCCATCGTCGAGGATGTGATGGCGCGTTTTCATTACTACTATCCTGATGTCCAGCTGCCGAAGAAGGTGTTTACCTGTGTCACGGGCGTGACGGCTGACGTGCCTGCTGTCCAAGTCTTTGGCGACGAGATGGTGGTTTCCTTGGATTGGTATCTCAACGACGATGAGGTGTACGATAGAATTGGAATGCCAAAATACATGGCCTTACGCCGCACTTTGCCGACGTTGGCCAAAGATGTAGCCAAGGAACTATATGCAAACTATGTACAAGAATGGCGCAAACAGGGACAGGTCATCGACGAGATGGTGTATAATGGTGAGGTGGATTTCTTTGTCGAAGCCATGTGCCCCACCATGCACGACAGCGTGTTGCTTGGCTATTCGTCAAGGCAATGGACTTGGGCCGTGGAGAACGAAGGCGCGGTGTGGGCCGACATCGTTGGCAGTCGCAGGCTGTATGACTCTAGCTTGGATTCCTACATGATGTTTTTCGGTGACGGACCTTTCACCCAAGCCTATAGCAACGAAGCCCCCTCACGCTTGGGCGAGTTTTTTGGCCTTAATATCGTCCGCTCCTATTTCTCGAACCATGACATTTCGCTTCAAGACCTGATGCAACGGAAGGATTTGCAGGATATCTTCCAGGATTCAGGCTATAAACCTAAGAAATAGTTCAGAGTTTAGAGTTTAGAGTTGTAGGGCTGTCACAGTGTGGCAGCCTTTTTTTTTGTGATTTTTTTATATATCTGATTATCAAAAATATATCCGACAACAAACGACAACAAACGACTACTGTCGACAACAAACGTTTAATCAACGGCTTTTTCTTGACAAGGGTTGCATCTTTGCAGCATCAAACTTTAAACACAAAGGATTATGCTAGTAAAGACATTTGGATGTGCCCTTTTCGGCATAGAAGCCATTCAGGTCACCATCGAGGTGAACATCGACAGAGGTATTAACTTCTATCTGGTCGGCCTGCCCGACAACGCAGTTAAGGAGAGCCAGCAACGCATTGAGGCTGCTATCGTTAACCTTGGGTATTATTATCCCCACAAGAAAATCGTCATCAACATGGCGCCTGCCGACATCCGCAAGGAAGGGTCGGCTTACGACTTGCCTATCGCCATCGGCATCATGGCGGCATCGGAACAGATCAGCGTGGATTTGTTGGAGCAGTTCGTCATTATGGGGGAACTCTCCCTTGACGGCACGCTTAAACCCATCAAAGGCACCCTGCCCATTGCCATCAAGGCAAAACAAGATGGATTCAGAGGTCTCATCGTTCCTAAATCCAATGCGCGCGAGGCCGCTGTGGTGGAAGGATTGGAGGTGTATGGCGTGGAGAACATTCACGAAGTCGTTTCCATCCTCCATGGCGAGACGCAAATTCAACCCTATAAAATTGAGGGTCTCGAAAGCGAGCAAATGGGAGATTATGAGTTCGACTTCAGCGACGTGAAAGGGCAGGAAAACATCAAGCGCGCCTTGGAGATTGCGGCTGCTGGCGGACACAATGTCATCCTTATCGGTCCCCCAGGCAGCGGCAAGACCATGCTCGCCAAGCGAATGCCCACTATTTTGCCGCCTTTGACGATGGCTGAAGCCTTGGAAACGACAAAAATCCATTCTGTGGCAGGATTGATTGGGCGCAATGCAGCGTTGGTCAGGACACGGCCTTTCCGTAGCCCCCATCACACGATAAGCGATGCCGGCCTCGTTGGTGGTGGCACTTATCCCCAGCCTGGTGAGATCTCGCTTGCACATAACGGAGTGCTCTTTCTTGACGAGCTTCCGGAATTCAAACGCACTGTACTTGAGGTCATGAGGCAGCCCATGGAGGATAGGATCGTAACGATTTCGCGTGCCAAGATGACGGTCGACTTTCCAGCCAACTTCATGATGGTAGCCGCGATGAATCCCTGTCCCTGCGGCTATTACAACCACCCCGACAAAGAATGCACCTGCAAGCCAGGCATGGTGCAGCAGTACCTCAATCGCATCAGCGGTCCTTTGATGGATCGCATCGACTTGCACGTCGAGGTGGTGCCCGTGGCTTATAAGGATCTGTCGGCAAAGAGCAGTGGCGAGTCGAGTGCGGCGGTGCGCGAGCGTGTCATCAAGGCAAGGAAGATACAAGAGGAACGCTATGCGGAATACCCATCCATCCATGCCAATGCGCAGATGACTTCACAACTCATTCAAAAATACTGTGACTTGGACGAGGACTGCCGCAACATTCTCAAAAACGCCATGAACCGCTTGGGACTTTCGGCCCGCGCATACGATAGAATCCTAAAAGTTTCACGCACCATCGCCGACCTTGACGGTAGCGAAAACATCCAAACTGGACACTTGGCCGAGGCTATTAATTATAGGAGTCTGGATCGGGACAACTGGGGGAGCTGAGCATGGACTATTATCAGGGAAGTCTTAGGCAATTTGCCGAGGAATTGTTGGCAAAGGGGAGGGGCGATGGGCAAATGGTCATTGTTGCACAACTTGATGACGCAGTTATTAAGGATATGAACAAAAAAGGCGTTGCCTTGCAACCTGATTCAATCGTGGTGACACAGCAAGCCGTGTTCAAATACGCGCATCATCCTAAGTCAAAAAAGGAGCAGTAATCCCGATAGAGCAATATGATTTGATTGAAAACGCATTGAAAACTCCATTGCACATCTATGAAGATACTGCTCAGAAAGAGCTTGTTTATGTGTTTACTCATCCATTTGAGCACGAGAGACTAGTGAAAGTGGTCGTACATCCGAACTATAAGTTAAATAGAAAAACGGTTATTAACGCTGCTAAATCATGGGGATTTGTTAGTATAGAATCTCTTGAGAACCCTCAATTTGTGCTTATAAAATAAGAGAGCGATTGAAATCGCTCTCTTTGAACTGGCGGCCGGAGTTGAACCGACAATAATCTCACCTTTTTGGCGTGAAGCTACCCGTTGCGGTCATCAGCCAGTGTTTTTCACATGCAAAAGTACACAATTTTTGTGAAAGGGCAAGTGTCGAATATAAAAAACCAAAAATTATTCCTTTCTATCCCTCCCAAACAACGCTCCAATCCACTGCCTGTTGAGCCGCGAGATGTTCTGCCGCTTAATGAGCTTGGGACACTCAGCCTCGCAGGCGTAGGTGTTGGTGCAGCTGCCAAAGCCAAGTTCGTCCATCTTACAGACCATCTTGCGAACGCGGTCCGCAGCCTCAATTTGCCCTTGCGGCAACAAAGCCAGATGGCTGACCTTGGCACCGACAAACAGCATGGCACTGGCGTTCTTGCAAGCCGCCACACAGGCGCCACAGCCGATGCACGATGCGGCATCCATGGCCATGTCGGCCTTATGTTTCGGAATCGGAATCGTGTTGGCATCGGGTACACCACCCGTGGTGGTGCTGATGTAACCTCCCGCTTGGATGATCTTGTCGAAGGCAGAACGATCGACCACCAAGTCACGGACGACAGGGAACGGTTTGGCGCGCCAAGGCTCAATCCAAATGTCATCGCCATCCTTGAACTTACGCATGTGTAGCTGGCAGGTGGTGATACCGTCGTCGTTACCATGCGGGCGACCGTTGATATAGAGTCCGCACATGCCGCAGATGCCCTCTCGGCAGTCGTTGTCGAAGCACACGGGATGCGCGATGCGGTCGTTGATGAGTTGCTCATTCAGGATGTCAAGCATCTCAAGGAAGGAACAGTCGGGCGAGATGCCTTCCAAAGGATAGGTCTCGAAGTGGCCTTTGGCGTGGGCATTTTCCTGTCTCCAAATATGTAATGTAAACTTCATGGCTTACTTATAATTTCGTTTTGCGATTTGAATATGTTCATAAACCAGCGGTTCCTTCTCCATGGTCTCGGGTTGGCCGTGACCTTGGTATTCCCAAGCGGCGACATACATGAAGTGCTCATCGTCGCGGAGGGTCTCGCCATCTTCGGTCTGGTGCTCGGTGCGGAAATGTCCGCCACATGACTCCTCGCGGTGCATGGCATCGTCGATGACGAGTTGCGCCAGCTCGAAATAGTCCTCCAAGCGGTAGGCTTTCTCCAATTCAGGGTTCATCTCATTGGCGTTGCCTGGGATGAAGACGGATTTCCAGAACTCGTCTTCCAACTCTGAGACCAGCTTCTTTGCCTTGGTAAGGCTCTCGGTGTTGCGTGCCATGCCGCAGTATTCCCACATGATCTTGCCCAATTGTTTGTGGAAATGATCCACAGTCTTTAAAGCCGCAGGCCCCTGAGCTTGCGGTCCCTGAGGCCTCTCGAAGGGTCGAAGGGCCGAATTCTTCATCAAATTATCAATTCTCTGTTTTACAGATGTTTCAGCTGCATCAAATTCTGGCATGTCAGCCGAGATTTTGCCTACATAGATTTGGTCGGCGAGGTAGTTCTGCATAGTGTAGGGCAAGACGAAATAACCATCGGCCAGACCCTGCATCAGAGCTGAGGCACCGAGACGATTGGCACCGTGGTCGCTGAAGTTGGCCTCGCCGGCTGCAAAGAGTCCAGGGATGGTGGTCTGCAACTCGTAATCGACCCAGAGGCCGCCCATGGTGTAGTGGACGGCGGGATAGATCATCATCGGGGTCTCGTAAGGGTTCTCGTCCGTGATCTTTTGGTACATCTGGAACAGGTTGCCATATTTCTGCTCGACGGTCTCTTTGCCTAAGCGTTGGATGGCATCGGCGAAGTCGAGGTAGACGGCATAGCCTGTGCCTACGCCATAGCCAGCGTCGCAGCGTTCTTTGGCAGCGCGACTGGCCACATCGCGGGGCACGAGGTTACCGAAGGCGGGATAGCGGCGCTCCAGGTAATAGTCACGATTCTCTTCGGGTATCTCAGTAGGCTTTAGCTTGCCGGCGCGGATGGCCTCGGCATCTTCCTTTTTCTTGGGCACCCAGATACGACCGTCATTACGCAGGCTCTCGCTCATCAGCGTGAGTTTGCTCTGGTAGTCGCCATGGACGGGGATGCAGGTCGGGTGGATCTGCACGTAGCATGGGTTGGCAAAAGCGGCTCCTTTGCGGTGGCACACCCATGCCGCGCTGCCATTACTGTTCATGGCGTTGGTGGAGAGATAATAGAGGTTGCCGTAGCCGCCAGTGGCCAACACCACGGCGTGGGCGGCATAGCGCTCCAAATCGCCGGTGACAAGGTTGCGCACGATGATGCCACGGGCGCGGCCTTCCACCACGACGAGGTCCATCATTTCGCAGCGCGTGTGCAGTTTCACCGTGCCTCGGGCAATCTCGCGGCTCAAGGCACCGTATGCACCTAATAGCAGTTGCTGTCCCGTCTGACCTTTGGCATAGAAGGTACGGCTAACTTGTGCGCCACCGAAGGAACGGTTGTCAAGCAATCCGCCATAGTCGCGGGCAAAAGGCACGCCTTGGGCCACACATTGGTCGATAATGGCACCGCTGACCTCGGCCAGACGATAGACGTTGGCCTCGCGGGCGCGGTAGTCGCCACCTTTGATGGTGTCGCGGAAGAGGCGTTCCACGCTGTCGCCGTCGTTCTGGTAGTTCTTGGCCGCATTGATGCCGCCTTGGGCAGCGATGCTGTGGGCGCGACGGGGTGAGTCTTGGATGCAGAAGATGTCGACATGGAAGCCCAGGGCACCCAACGAAGCGGCTGCCGAGGCACCGGCCAATCCGGTGCCGACCACGATGATGTCGAGCTTGCGCTTGTTGGCCGGGTTGACCAGCTTCTGCGAGGCTTTATAGTTGGTCCATTTCTCAGCAAGCGGGCCAGCAGGTATTTTAGAGTCAAGTTTCATTCTTTATCTTTTTTTGACTTCGAGACTTCGTGACACGGGACTTCGGGATGATTGTCCCAGTCTCGTAGTCTCGCGTCTCGCAGTCTCGTGTCATAATTATAGTCCGAAATAAACGCCAACGACCACAACGGCGAACATCAGGCACACCACCCAAGTGTAGATTTGTCCAAGCACCTCGATGGCTTTACCGTATTTGTAGTTATATAGCCCGAAGGTCTGGAAAACGGCAGCAAAACCATGCCTCAGGTGGAACCACACGACGGTGAAAAACACCAGATAGGCGATGACGACGTATGGAATCTTGAATTTCTCACGGGCTTGGTGGTAGAAGTCGGGCTCTACTTCAAGACCGGCGGTCTCAAGGACAGCCTTGTCTTCTTTATCAAAGTTGGTGAGCCAGTTGTCCTTAGCGGAGTATTCGCCATGCTGTTCGGCATAGTTGAAGGCATCGGGGTGCGTTGTTTTCAGGGCTACGACGTCTTCCGCTTTAGCCATATATTTGCCTTTCACCCAGCCGATTTTCACGAAATAAAAGTCGGTGAAGTGCATGATGAGGCAGGCCAAGATGAGTATGCCTGTCCACACTTGCAGTTTGGAACCAGTGTGCGTTTTGGAGCGTTGCGGCTTATGGTAGCCTTTGGGTCTTGCCATCTTGTTGGTAACGGCCAGCCAAATAGCCAAAACCACATGTAGCAGCAGTGCGGCAAACAGGCCTATCTCCATCACCTTGACGATGACGTAGGTACCCATGAAGTGACAGAAGGCGTTGTACCACTCGCCGCCGTCATGCCTCAAAATAAGGAGATTGGCGCTGGCATGGAACAACAGGAAGAAACTCAAGAATGCGCCCAAGGCACCGACGAGGATCTTCTTGGAAATGGAATGGATTTTAGGGAGGTTCATAGCGATGATAGTATTACCGACTGCAAAAGTAGGGGTTTTTAAGGAGACGAGCAAATTATTTGTTTTTGTTTGAATTGGCGACAAATTGCGTACCTTTGCACACACGAACAATACATACAAACTATGCTACAGAAAGGAACGAAAGCCCCTTACTTTGAAGGGCAAGACGAGAACGGCAACCTCGTGAAACTGACTGATTTTGCCGGAAAGAAACTGGTGCTATACTTCTATCCCAAAGACAGCACGCCAGGCTGCACTGCGGAGGCCTGCGACTTGCGTGACAACTACGAGCGTTTCCTCGCTTTGGGCTATAACGTGCTGGGTGTCAGTCGCGATAGCGCCAAGTCGCACCAAAATTTCATCGCCAAATACAATCTGCCTTTCCATCTTATCGCCGACACCGACTTGACCATCTTGAAAGCCTACGAGGCATGGGGCGAGAAGAAGATGTACGGCAAGGTGACTGAAGGCACGTTGCGCACCACCTACGTCATTGATGAGCAAGGCGTTATCGTTGATGCCATCGGTAAAGTGGACACTAAGAATCATACGGCTCAAATATTATAAGTTATGAAATACTTCATCGTCGACGCCTTCACCGACCAGCTCTTCGGCGGCAATCCCGCTGGGGTGGTGTTGCTCGAAGGCGACACATTTCCGGATGAGCATTTGATGCTTCAAATCGCCGCCGAACTGCGGTATTCGGAGACAGCTTTCATACGTCGGCACTCCGACAAGGAGTTCACCATCAGATATTTCACCCCGAAAGTCGAGGTGGAACTTTGTGGTCACGCCACTATCGCCTCCTTCGCTTTGTTGCATCACGAGGGCTTGGCTTCTGGACGATGCCTTTGCCACACCCTTGCCGGCGACCTGACCATCGAGGCAGGTGAGCGCGTGATGATGCAGATGGCCACGCCGCGCATGGTTGACACCATTGAAGAAGTTGATGAAATCTACAAAGCATTGGGTGTCAGTGACTACCAGCCTGATTTACCCGTCCAAATAGCTTACGCCGGCCTTCCTGACCTCATGATCCAAGTCACGGATGTTGCCATCTTGCAGGCCTTGAAGCCCGATATGGAGGCCATCACCGCCATAACGAAGAGGTTCGACGCGGTCAGTTTCCATGTGTTCGCTTTTGCTAGCGATGGCTTTACCGCACATGTCCGTGACTTCGCCCCTTTGTATGGCGTGCCTGAAGAGTCGGCTACCGGCACCGCTAATGCGGCTTTGACATATTATCTGCAACAAAACGGATGTCTCGGTGCCGAAGCGGAATGTGCCTTCATGCAAGGCGAGGCCATGGAAAGACCTTCGGTGGTGGCTACACAAATCCGAAAGGACGGCACCATCTATGTGGGCGGCACGGCAGCGATAGTTGCAAAAGGAGAACTACTTGTGAACCAATAGATTAATGATATGAGCGCACAATTCATCATCCGTCCAGCGAGACCCGAAGAGACAGGCCTCGTCCTTGAATTCATCAAGAAACTTGCCGTTTATGAGAAATGCGCCGATGAGGTTGTAGCCGATGAAGCCACCATCTATCATTCCCTATTTGTGGAGCATTCTGCCGAGGTGGTCTTCGCCGAGGAAGACGGCGCGGTCATCGGATTCGCCTTGTTTTTCCACAACTTCTCCACTTTTGTCGGACGCAAGGGCCTCTATCTCGAAGATCTGTTCGTCCTTCCCGAGAAACGCGGTCGCGGCTATGGCAAGGCCCTGCTGAAGCACTTGGCCAAGATTGCCGTGGAGCGCAACTGTGGTCGTATGGAATGGATTTGCCTCGATTGGAACCAGTCTGCCTTGAAGGTCTACCGCAGCATCGGTGCCATCCCCATGGACGAATGGACCATTCAACGTCTGGATGAGACGGCCTTGCACAAATTTGCAATGGAGGAATGATGGACGTTTTTTGCTATCAAACGCCTGAGGGTTTCAACGACCTGTTGATATATACTGACGGCAAGGTGCTGACGGGACTGCTGTTTGCAGGTTCGCGTGATGAATCAAATGTTGTAGAGATGCGGCGCGCCACGTCTCTACCAACCATAATTCACGAAACCTGCCGTTGGTTAGATATCTATTTCTCTGGTAGTCAGCCTGATTTCACGCCTGCCTATCGTATGGAAGGCCTGACGCCGTTTCGAAAAACAGTGTTGAATATTGTAAACGAGATTCCCTTTGGCCATACCATGACCTACGGTGAAATAGCGAAACGTATCGTAGAGACGTTTCCCGAAACGTCTCCGAGACCAAGGAAAATGTCGGCACAAGCTGTTGGTGGAGCAGTAGGCTGGAATCCCATCTGTCTCATCGTGCCCTGCCATCGCGTGATAGGTGCCAATGGCAACCTTACCGGCTATGGCGGCGGATTGCACAATAAAACCGCGTTGTTGAAACTGGAAGGAAGCCTTATGCATTAGTTCTTCGATGCTCCTCCACCAAAGTCATCGTAAAGGATATTCTCGGGTGCCACACCCAAATTGTCAAGCATATTGACAACGGCGGCACTCATCGGACCAGGGCCGCACATGTAGTATTCGATGTCTTCTGGAGCTTTGTGGTCTTTCAGATAGGTGTCATACATCACATTATGGACGAAGCCAGGCGTGTAGGACACACCTGCTGCATCGGCAGCGGGGTCGGGGCGGTCCAAGGCAAGGTGGAAATGGAAGTTGGGGAAGTCTTTTTCGAGCTGACGGAAGTCGTCGAGATAGAAGACCTCGTTCAAGGCGCGAGCGCCATAGAAATAGTGCATCTCGCGGTCTCTGACATTCAAAGTGCGGGTCAGATGCATGATTTGAGCACGCAAAGGCGCCATACCAGCGCCACCACCTACCCATATCATCTCAGGCAATTGTGTAGGGCTGTCACACTGTGGCAGCCGTACATTATTGGCCGAATGATCCTTGACGTGAAATTCACCATAAGGTCCCGACATGATAACCTTATCACCAGGTTTCAGCGAGAAGATATATGATGAGGCAATGCCCGGATTGACGTTCATGAAGCCCGAGCGGTCGGGTTTGAAAGGCGGTGTGGCGATGCGCACCGTCAGCATGAAGACGTCGCCCTCGGCAGGATAGTTGGCCATCGAATAGGCGCGCACCGTCGGTTCGGTGTTGACGCAGCGCAGGTCGAACATCTTGAACTTCTCCCACGAAGGAAGATACTCGGCACCAAGGAGCTCCTTGTCAAAGTCGGCATATTTAATGTCGAACTTCGGTATCTTGATTTGTGCGTACGAGCCAGGCACGAAGTCCATGTGCTCGCCAGCGGGCAGCTGCACCTTGAACTCTTTGATGAAAGTGGCCACATTACGGTTGCTGACCACTGTGCATTCGTATTCCTTCACATTCAGTATCGACTGCGGCACCACGATTTTCAGGTTTCCCTTCACCTTCACCTGACAGCCCAAGCGCCAATGGTCCTGAATCTGCTTGCGGGTGAAGAAGCCGACCTCGGTGGGCAAAATCGTTCCGCCGCCTTCCATCACGCGGCATTTGCACTGGCCACACGAGCCTTTGCCTCCGCAGGCCGAAGGCAGATACACTTTCTGTTCGGCCAGCGTATTAATTAAGGTGTTGCCTGTAGGGACGGTCAGCTCTTTATCGTCGTTGATGGTGATTTTTGCCTCGCCTTTGGGCATCAGCTTGTTGCGCACCAAAAGCAGAAGGGCAACGAGAAGGAGGACGATGCCGAGAAAAACCGCAGTACTGAGTATTATGTTGGTAGTGAAGTCCATAAGCTCAAAGTTTTATCCCCATAAACGCCATAAAAGCAATGCCCATCAAACCGGTGATAATGAACGAAATGCCTACGCCTTGCAGGCCTTTAGGAATCTTGGAATAGCGCAGTTTCTCACGAATAGCGGCGATGGCGGTGATGGCCAAGAGCCAGCCGATGCCCGAGCCGAGGCCGAACACAGCCGCCTCGCCCACATTGCCGAAGCCACGTTCTTGCATGAAGAGCGAGCATCCCAAGATGGCACAGTTCACCGCAATCAGCGGAAGGAAGATGCCCAAGGCGGAATAGAGCGAGGGCGTGAAGGTCTCAATCACCATCTCCAAAATCTGCACGATGGCCGCGATGATGGCGATAAAAATGATGTATGTCAGGAAACTTAAATCAACGTTGGCGAATCTTGGACTAATCCATGCCAAGGCACCAGGCGAAAGCAGGTATTTGTTAATCAGATAGTTGACTGGAACGGTGACAACCAAAACAAAAGTCACGGCCAAGCCCAAACCGAGGCTGGTCTTGACGGTCTTCGACACGGCCAAATAGGAACACATGCCCAAGAAATAGGCAAAGATCATATTGTCAACAAAGACTGATTTTATGAACAGGTTGAAATATTCCATGACCGCTTAGTTTTGGTTGTTCTCCTGCATTTCAGGATTTCTCGTACGTTGAATCCAGATGATGACGCCGACTACAATTAACGCCATTGGTGGCAAAATCATCAAACCATTATTCTGATAACCAGCCTCATAGAACGACTGCGGGATGACCTGGTAACCAAGTAAAGTTCCTGAACCAAAAAATTCGCGAAAGAAGGCAACAATGACAAGTATCAAGCTGTAACCCAATCCGTTACCCAGTCCATCGAGGAACGATTCCCAAGGGCCGTGCGATAAGGCGAAAGCCTCCAATCGGCCCATGATGATGCAGTTGGTGATGATAAGGCCTACATAAACAGAGAGTTGCTTGCTAACATCATAGGCAAAAGCTTTCAAGAATTGGTCAATCAAGATGACCAAGGTGGCCACCACCACCAGTTGCACGATGATGCGGATGCGGTTGGGGATGCCCTTTCGCAGCAGCGAGATGATGAAGTTCGACAACGCCGTCACAATGGTCACGGAGGCACCCATCACCAAGGCGGGTTTCAATTGGGCTGTCACGGCCAAACATGAGCAGATGCCCAGCACCAACACGGTGACGGGATTGGTCTTTCGCAAGGGTTCTATGATGAGTTTCTTCAGGTTGGCCATAATTATTCTCCTCTCCCTGCAATTCTCGTTAAATACGACGAATATTTCTCCAAAGTATTGTCAATCATTTCTTTAACCCCATTTGAAGTCTTGGTGGCTCCCGTGATGGCGTCAAACTCGACGGGAACCACATTGCCGTTGTCCATGATTTGTTTGCCTGTAAATTGACCTTGGAATTTTTCGGTCGTGATTTCGCCACCCAAGCCTGGCGTTTCCGACTTGTGGCCAAAAGTAACGCCTACGACCGTCTTGCCGTCAGAGGCGATGGCGAGGTAACCCCAGATGGGTCCCCAAAGACCGTTACCTTGCATGGGGATGACGCTGGTCTGACGGTCGATGACAAACACGGGCAAGCCATTCTCGTTTTCGGTGGTGTTGCCATTCTCGTCCAATTGGAACGCAGCCGTACAATGCTTCTCGAAGAGTAAAGCCGCATTTTTGGCGGTCACGTTGGGAATGCCTGCTGCCGTGAGGATGTTGATACGTTTCTCGTTCTTCTCGTTGCGGTTTTGGAAAGGCTGCAGCCACAAGGCTGTCACCGTGAGCAGTACCGCCACAATAACGATTAATATGGTGGCATACAGGAAGATATAACGGTTGCTATTGACGTCTTTCTTCATGATTTAGCGGTTTTTATGGGTTTCAAAGCGCGACGTTGGCGCATCTTGATGTTGCGGGCCACGACGCAATGGTCAATGAGCGGGGCAAAACAATTCATCAGTAATATGCTGAGCATCATGCCTTCGGGATAGGCGGGGTTGACGACACGGAGCATCACGGCAAACATGCCGATAAGCAAGCCATAGATCCACTTGCCAACGTTGGTCTGTGCGGCAGTCACGGGGTCGGTGGCCATGAAGACCGCGCCAAACATGAAGCCGCCCATGAGGTAGTGATAATAGAACGGCAATTGCATGTATTCGTTGGCGCTAATGGCATTGAACAGTAGTCCCATCAGTCCGCCGCCGAGGATGACGGAGAACATGATGCGCCAGCTGGCGATACCCGTGAGCAGCAACAATATGGCGCCCAACAAGATAGCGATAACCGAAGTCTCACAGGTAGATCCAGGGATTGTTCCGATGAACATATCCAAGGCGGAAGCCGAAGGATGCAAGCCTGCGGCCAGTTCCGCCAAAGGCGTGGCGCTCGTGATGGCATCGGTGCCCCAGAGGTCAGCGGCAATCCATACGTTGTCGCCCGACATACGGGTGGGATAGGCGAAAAACAAGAAGGCACGCGCCACCAAGGCAGGATTGAGGAAATTCATTCCCGTGCCGCCGAAGACCTCCTTGCCGATGATGACGGCGAAGGCCACAGCCAGCGCGAGTTGCCACAAAGGCGTGGTTACCGGCACAATCATCGGGATGATGAAGCCCGTGACGAGGAAGCCTTCGTTCACATCGTGGTGACGTATTTGGGCAAAAGTGAATTCGATAGCCAAACCGACGATATACGACACTGCCAACATGGGTAGCATTCTCAAGAAACCAAACCAGAAACACTGCCAGAAACTGCCGTGGGTGCTTTGGTAGCCGATGTTCCACATGCCGAAGAGCATGGCGGGAATGAGGGCAATGACCACGGTAATCATGGCGCGTTTCAGGTCGATGGCGTCGCGCACATGGCAGCCCCGCTTGGTGACCCGATTAGGCGTGAAGGCAAAGGTGTGGAAAGCTTCGTAGGTGCTTCCTAGCCAAGCCCATTTCCCTTTAGGTTTATGGGCATCAAACCACTTTGCCAACCCTTTAAATGCAGTACTCTTCACGTTATACTCCTCACTCCTCACTCCTAACTTCCTACTCATGACAGTCCCTCCTTTCTCAGTTTCTCTAAGGCCTCGCGGACGATGGCTTGGATGTCGGTTTTTGAAGTGTCGATGAACTCGCAAAGCGCGAAATCCTCCGGCTCAACCTCGTAGATGCCAAGGTTTTCCATCAGCTCGATGTCGCCGATGATGCAGGCCTTGATGAGTTGGGTGGGGTAGATGTCGAAGGGGAAGACCCGCTCGAAATTATCCGTGAAGACCAAGGGACGAACATCACCGTGGGTGTTGGTGTCGAATTTCCAAAGGCTCTCGAAGCGCGGCAGGTTGATGCCCAAAGGCTTGAAGGTGCTCTTTGGCATAAAACCGCTAAGGAAAGTCCGTGAGAAACTGAATTTCCTAAATCCAGGCATCATCCAGCCCATGAAGTCGTAATAATCGCCTTCGGGGAGGATGCTCACCAAGTCGTCGTAGGCGCCTATGAAACCGTCGGCGACGATTTGTGTGCCGCTCAAAATATCGCCCGAGATGACTCGGTTTTTCTTGGCGGCATCTTCGGCATCCATCTTGGGATAATCATTGTTAGGTAACTGACCCTTAACGATTTCTGCCAAGCATGCGCCAGCCTTGACACGGTAATAATGCGGGTTCTTAATGTTGGGTCCCGCCACCGCGATGACCTTCTCGGGGTTGTAGACGCCCGTGCTGACCAATTCTCCCAACACGGCGACATCCTGTAGGTTCATCGTCCACACAACCTCACCTTTATTGATAGGGTCGATATGCGCGATTTGTGTGCCGATGTTTCCAGCTGGATGTGGACCTTTCACATGGTGAATTCCTACATGTCGCTTTGCGTCATTGCGAGGAGGAACGACGAAGCAATCTAGACATTTCGCCAGCTTTTGCCCTGGTCTAAAACAAACATGCACCATCCCATCCGTCAATTGAGTCAAAGCTTCAAGGCCTTTGACTAGCATGGCCTCTTTGCCTTGCATGATGAAATCATAATCGGGTGCCAAAGGCGCGCTACTGAAGGCGCTGACGAAGATGGCCTTGGGTGTGTCATCAGGGTTGGCAATGGTGCCAAAAGGCCGTTGGCGCAAAGCAGTCCATAGGCCACATCGCAGTATGGCGTCTTTCACGGTTGTCGCGGATTTGTAATCCGCGACCGCCGAACCAGCGGATTTGCAATCCGCCTCCACGACAACCTCTAACAGCTTCCGTTTCTCGCCTCTCACGATGGCTTTCACTCTTCCGCTTACGGGCGAAGTGAATCGGATGCGCTCATCGTTCTTGTCGCAAAACAAGGCGTCACCGACATTCACGGTATCGTCTTCCTCAACCAACAAACGCGGTGTAAGTCCTACGAAATCAGTGGGCTTCACAGCATAAATCGAGATACTCCTCGCATCAGTGAGGCGCAACTCTGCTGCTCCACTGATGGGCAGGTCGAGGCCTTTTCGTATGGTAATGGTGTCTGACATAATTTGCGAGGCAAAAATAGGAAAAATTGTGTTTGTCTTGATAGAGGTAAATCATTGCTTTTGTTTTATTCCATTCATTGTGTGGCATTTCCGAAATTTTTCCTACCTTTGCAGCCCGAATCAAAAGCCTGATTTGTATTTGCAAATAATTGATAATCAGTTAAAATAATGAGTTTAAACATTTCAAAATTGAGAAACATCGGTATCGCTGCGCATATCGATGCAGGAAAGACTACGGTTTCGGAACGCATCCTGTTCTTCACGGGCGTCAACCGTAAGGTGGGTGAAACGCATGATGGACAAGCCACCATGGACTTTATGAAACAAGAGCAGGAGC